>ERZ1034687.649-NODE-649-length-21411-cov-21.798886_pt1 | contig 21411 bp, 14 predicted proteins | sample MGYA00520704_ERZ1034687 | MGnify/ENA primary metagenome ERZ1034687 (study PRJEB33766, sample SAMN09781762) | gut metagenome | biome: gut microbiome | host: Homo sapiens | place: Madagascar | study: EMG produced TPA metagenomics assembly of the PRJNA485056 data... | reverse complement strand
AGCAAAAAGGCTGTCAGAACTGACCCTTTGGAGGAATCAATTTCGTAACAGCCCCACAAAACAAAAACAAGCCTATCTTTGTTTATTTATAATTTTGGATTTTGTATCCTCTAAAAATTTAGGATCATCGAAGTAATCGACTCTCAAGGCTCTCTTAACTCTGGCCATTGTTGCACTAGCCTTGGCTCTAGCCTTGATAGATCCTTCCTTCAAAATCTCATAAACCTCATCGAGTCTTTCTTCATAATATTTTCTCTTTTCTCTTATCGGGGTAAGAATATTATTCAAGACAGCAAAGAGGAACTTCTTTACGACCACATCACCTAATCCACCTCTTTCATAATGAGCTTTCAATTCATCGAGATTCTTATATTGAGGTAAGAATTTGACGAAGTCCTCATCGCTAGCAAAAGCAGATAAATAAATAAAGACAGGATTATCCTTAGTATTACCAGGGTCAGAGACTTTAAGATGATTAGGATCGGTAAACATCGACATTACCTTTTTCTTCAAAGTAGCTTCTGAATCGGACAAATAAATACAATTACCTAAAGACTTACTCATCTTGGCTTTACCATCAGTGCCAGGCAATCTTTGACATACTGTATTCTCAGGGAGAATAATCTTGGGTTCAATAAGTGTAGGACCATACAAATGGTTAAATCTTCTAACAATTTCTCTACATTGCTCGATCATAGGTGATTGATCTTCACCAGCAGGAACCAATGTAGCATCAAAGGCTGCAATATCTCCGGCTTGAGAAATAGGATAAAAGAAGAAACCACAAGGCAAGCTTTCACCCATATCTTTTTGTTTGATTTCAGCCTTTAATGTCGGATTTCTCTCCAAAGTAGCAACAGTGACAAAATCCATTAAATAAAAGGCCAATTCAGCCATTTCAGGAACCTGGGACTGAACAAAGATAGAAATCTTGTTAGGATCTAATCCGACAGAAAGATAATCCAAAGCAACTTCCAAAATATTGTCACGAATCTTGTCAGGATTTTCAATATTGTCAGTCAATGCTTGGTTATCAGCGATGAAGACATACATCTCATCATAATCGCCTTTGTTTTGAAGTTCGACTCTTTGTCTTAAAGACCCTACATAATGACCGATATGAAGAGGACCGGTCGGTCTATCGCCGGTTAAAATAATTTTCTTTGGTGCCATATAAATCTCCTAAAATTTTATTTTTTCAAAATATCTATAATTTTTTCTGCAACATTCTCTTTATTGAAGCCAAAGCTGTTTACTACATCTTTTGCAGGTGCTGAAAGTCCAAAACTATCAACACTCATAATGTTATCAGAAAATATACCTAATCCCCAGGATGAATCCATCTCGACTACTAATCTTTTGCTTCTATCAACACCTAAGACTTCATCCTTATACTCTTGAGACTGTGAAAGGAAAACTCTAGCTTCTGGTAAAGATACTACTCTTCCATCAATACCTCTTTCTAGCAACATCTTTTGGGCCTCGATGGCTAAGCTTACTTCTGAGCCGCTAGCGATTATTGTATAGTCCAATTTTGAGTTTTCTTTACTTACAACATATCCACCCTTGTCGACTCCATCTCCATTAGTGCCAGCTAACAAAGGTACATTTTGCCTTGTAAGAACAATACATGTAGGATGGTCAGTAGAAAGCAATGCTTGTCTCCAACTTTCAGCACATTCATTAGAATCGGCAGGTCTATATACTCTAACATTAGGAATACTTCTCAAGCCTGATAATTGCTCGATAGGTTGATGAGTAGGACCATCTTCACCTACAGCGATAGAGTCATGGGATAACAAGAAAATCTGTGGTAATTTTTGAAGAGCAGCCATTCTCAAAGCAGCTTTGAAGTAATCTATGAAAACCATAAACGATCCACCATAGGTTCTAAGTCCGCCATGTAGCAACATACCGTTCAATATCGTCGCCATTCCAAACTCACGTATACCAAAACGCATTATCGTTCCTTTAGGGTTATCTGCAGTAAATATAGTCTCACCTTTAACATCAGTCTTAACTGAAGAAGCCACGTCTCCGCTTCCGCCTATGAGATTAGGCAATTCTTGCTGAGCTAGAGAAAGGAGTACATTTGAAGTGTTTCTTGTAGCGTTTGACTCATTCTCAGGAAATGTAGGAAGTTGTTTGAAGATATATGGAGATACGTCATTACGAATAGTAGCCATTAAATAATTAGCTTCTTTAGGATTAGACAATTGATACTTAGCAAGAGCTTCTCCGTATTTTTCGTGTTCGATTCTTCCTCTTTCGATGAAGGTTTCTTTGAAAGTCATATAGACTTCATCAGGAATCTCAAATGGTGGATAAGTCCACCCATAGCTATTCTTAGCAAATTCACCATCCTCAAGCCCTAACGGTGAACCATGAGTTTTATTGCTTCCTTGTTTTTGACTTCCAAAACCAATAATTGAATGAATCATAATCATCGTAGGTCGATCTTTTGCTGTCTTAGCAACATTGATAGCCTTGTCTATCGATTCGATGTCATTGCCATCATTAACTTCTAAAGTATTCCAACCTAAAGCTTGGAATCTCTTGAAAACATCTTCATTCGATGCCAAGTCAGTAGGTCCATCCATGGTAGATCCATTTGCATCATAAAACAGAATTAACTTATTTAATTTTTGAATACCGGCATAAGCTATAGCTTCATCACTCACGCCTTCTTCTAAACATCCATCACCACAAATACAATAAGTATAATGTTCAAATATTCCATCACTGTTAGGATAGATTGCTCTCAAATGTCTTTCAGCTATTGCCATTCCAACAGCTTGACCGATTCCTTGTCCTAGTGGTCCAGAGGAGCAATCTATACCCGGTGTTCTTTCGACTTCAGGATGACCTGGAGTTTTAGAATTCAGTTGTCTAAATTGTTTCAAATCATCGATAGAAATATCATATCCAGCCAAATGAAGTGTGGCATATAAGGCCATACATGTATGACCGGCTGATAATACTAATCTATCTCTTTTAATCCATTTCGGATCTTTAGGATCGGCGACCAAATGACGAGAATAAAGAACATAAAGAAGTGGTGCCATATCCAAAGCCATTCCTGGATGACCACTCTTCGCTTTATTGATACTGTCGATAACTAAGGCACGTATAGCACTGACACAGAGGTTGTCGTATTTCATATTATTCCCCTTTCAGAACAATTTCTAATATATTATAAGTTAAAACCCTTCGCCTGGAGTAGGTGTCCATTTCAAAAGATAATCCTCTCCCTTCAAAGTTTCTTTATCAGACAAACCTTCAAAGCCTCTTTGTCTTTGACATTCACCTAGGACCAAGCTGACCGAGTCAGCCAAATTCAAGCTTCTAGCATTTGGAATCATCGGAATTCTGGCACACCATTCGAGATTTTCTCTCAAAATTGTTTTAGGAATACCAGTAGATTCTCTACCGAACATCAATACTACCGATTGATCCTTTTCTGTTTTATAGTCAAAGGAAGCATAGTCTTTCATTCCATAACGGGTAACATAAATAATCTTAGAATTTTGATGAGCTTTTTTGAACTCTTCATAATTAGGATAAAGACTCATCCTAGTTGTATAGTCGAGTTTAGCTCTTTCCAAAGTCTTCTGCCTCAAATCGACAGGTGTATAACCGATAATGGACAACGAAGCGTTTAAACACATGCATGTTCTAATTATATTTCCGACATTTCCAGGATTCTCAGGCTCATATAGACAAACTTCAATCATTTTTTCATCCTCCCAAAGTAATAGGATAGCAAAAATATTTGAAGATAATTAATATAGAATTCTCGCTTCTATGGTTTTCTTCAATAAATTGTCAACAGTCCTTCCCTTAAAAGGCGTATGTAAGAAATCTTCAATCGAATTCGATTTGAATCTAATCTTGTTCCCATTATCTATCGATAGATGTTTATCATCTACTTTATCGAATTTCAAATCCCAACGTATGTCTTTTTCCTTAAAGGTAACCTTATGTCCCGTGATTAAAGCCATAAGACAATCCCAATACATTCCAGGTCTCTTATATCTTTCTAAATCAATGCCTAAAGGATTGACTCTAAACACCTTTATAGAACCTTTTTCATATCCGTCCCAAAAGCTAGGATTAGTCAAAACAAAATCAAATAATGTTTTTGGAATATAATTCTTCCACACCATATATAAATTATATTCATCCTCTTCTATAAAATTCAAAATGTTATCATATGAGTCACTTTTAAAATCCAATTTATTTATTAGATTCATTTTATATTTTTGATAGCTGAAAGGATATTCATATTTCGATGTGGGCTTATACTTGTTTAATGCTGAATCAATCTCATTCATATGTATTTTGTTCATATGAAAAGAGAAGATAAAAAAGAACAATGTCCTAAATCCATCCATAGAATAACTTTCTTCCATGGATGATTTAAATAAAGATTCATCTATGAATATTTTGTTGCTTTCTTCTTGATTCAATTCCAATAGCTCCACCAATTTATTTTTATATTTATCTCTTAAGAATGAATAACCATAATCATTATTTACTAAATCACTATTAATTATTCCTTCTAATCCCAACCCATCAAACCACCTGACAAACTCATCATAAATATAATGAAGAGATGAACGTATTTCCATAGGATGCGGATTTACTAAATCCATGTTTTGAATTTTAGCTAATCCTTCTTCATCATTAATAAGACACTTTTTTAAATAATAAACTAAACCTCTATAGTAACTGACAGCTTTCATAATAAAAACCTCCTATCAAATAGGAGGTCTCAAGTCAAAAATTAAATAGTGAATTCTAATTATTTTCTGCTGATAGGCTTGGATTTCTCAACTAAGAAATCATACAAATCCTTGTCATCCTTAACATATGGAGTCAAAGTATCTAAGCTTAGCTTTTGATAATCGTTAAACCATTGAATCTCTTCGTCAGACAAGATGGATGTATCGATGTTTTCCCCATCCAAAGGACAATAAGTAATCCATTCGAATCCATTGAATATTCCATCAGGTGTTTCAAACTTTCTAACGGTCAACAATTCGGATTCGATTCTGATTCCATATTTTCCACCCTTATAAACACCAGGTTCATCAGATTGAATTTGACCAGGAAGAAGCATATGAGAATCATCTCTTTCAGGTACAACACGATAACGGAAACCATTAGGTCCTTCATGTACCCCTAACATGTAACCTACACCATGTCCGGTACCGCATTTGTAATCCATGCCTCTCTTCCACATGTTTTCTCTAGCTTTGATGTCCAAAGCAGTTCCAGCACATCCTTGCAAGAAGATGGTATTGGCTAAATCCAAAACCGATTTAGCAGTCAAAGTATAATCAATTCTATATTCAGCTGAAGATTCACCAAGACAGAAAGTTCTGGTTATATCAGTAGTTCCACCATAATATTGACCACCGGAATCAATCAAAAGAATAGGATCTATTCCTTCTCCATCGACTATGGAACTATCCTCTTTTGTAGGGGAATAATGCATCATAGCTGCATGTCCTCTAAAAGCGGCAATGGTAGTAAATGATAACTCATAGCATCTAGGATTCTCAAATCTATAAGAATCGACTAAAGAAGCTATCTCATATTCGGAATATTTCTCATGGTTCTCTTTGATATGTTTAGTTACCCAGTACCAAATCTTTAAAACAGCTAATCCATCTAACTCATGGATTTCTTTAGTGTTTTGAATTTCAATATCACCTTTAATTGATTTTTGAAGTTGGGAAGGGTTGCTAGCTAATAAGAACCCTTTTTTGAAATAAGAAACAACTTTCTCATTAGTGCGTCTTGGATCCAACAAGACATATTTATCTTCTATCGTTTTTAAGAAACCCCAAACTTCATCATAATCATATATTTCAGTGTTTGATAAAACTTCTGGTGTGTTTTGTGCATGAATGAACAATTTAACATCACCATCTACACCGATATACATATAGCCTAAGAATACAGGAGTGCATTCAATGTCATCAGCACGCCATCCCGTCAAATATGCGATATCATCGAGAGAAGAAATCAATGTTCCTTCAACACCTTGCTTTTTCAAAGAAGCAATGACAGCATCAATTCTTTGCTCATATGTAGTGCTCAACAACTTTTGTTCGACTTTCCAAATCTTAGAGAAAGGAAGTTCTTCCTTAGGAAGAATCAAATCCCTATAAGATTTATCAATTATTTCACCTGCACCAACGCCTTTATAAAGTTTGAAGTCAGTATAGCTAACATTTGCAAAATCCATAGCTAGAGGATAAAGATGGTTAGTCTTTATGAATTCAAATATTGAAGGGACATTGAAGTCACCCATTCTGACCAATTCAGTATTTGTGCCTTTCAATTCATCCATAGCTTCTATCCAATAACGTCCATCGGTATAGATATAAGCATGATCTTGAGTCACCAATAAAGTTCCATCGCTTCCTTTAAAAGAACAAAGCGACATTCTTTCTAAGGAATAACGAGGTGCGACATATTCACTTTGATGAGGATCAGTCACAGGAACAACATAAGCCTTGATTCCATCCTTCTTCATCTGAGCTTGGAGTTTAGCCAAGTTATCATCATAAATATTATTCATTATTAAATCTCCTTTTATCCATTAAATTAATAGGCTCTGTCGAACAAAACGACATACTTAGCAGGCTTGCCACATACGACACATTTATCATCGATAGGAGTTTGATCAAAAGGCATACAACGAGATGAGGCATTGTAATCAGCCTTAACCTTATCTTCGCACTCTCTATCACCACACCACATAACTTTGGCATAACCTTTTCCATGAGTGACGATTTCACCCAAAGTTTGATAATCCTTAGTTTCAACAATATGAGAGTTAAGATAATCCAAAGCCTTGTTATACATAGTCTCATGGATATCCTTAAGTTCTTCTTCAATCATCGAAGGAATATCGTCGATCTTCAAAGTTTTCTTCACACCATCGACTCTTCTAGTGAGAGTCACATTTCCTTCAGCCAAATCTCTGGGACCGACTTCAATTCTCACAGGCACACCTTTCATTTCGTATTGGCTAAACTTCCATCCAGGCGACTTCTTGGAGAAATCACATTTAGCTCTAATACCCTTAGCGAGTAATTTTTGTAGCAACTCTTCACTAGCTTTAGCAACATTTTCGTCCTTATCAGCCTTAATAGGAATAATCATGACTTGAACAGGAGCTACATAAGGAGGCAAAACTAATCCATTATCATCACCATGAACCATGATGACAGCACCGATCAAACGGGTTGAAACACCCCATGAAGTTTGCCAAGGTATCTTTTGAGTGTTGTCTGAATCCAAGAACTTAATTCCAAAATGTTCACAGAATCCTTGTCCGAAGAAATGTGAAGTTCCAGATTGAAGAGCTTGACCATCCTTCATCAAAGCTTCAATTGTATAAGTAGCAACTGCACCAGCAAATTTTTCTTTTTCTGTCTTCTTTCCTGTGACAAAAGGAATAGCGAGAACTTCTCTTCCTAATCTCTCATATAATTTCAACTGACCGATAGTCTCATCCAAGGCTTCTTTTTCTGTAGCATGAAGAGTGTGACCTTCTTGCCACAAGAATTCAGATCCACGTAAGAAAGGTCTAGTCGTTTTCTCCCAACGAACAACTGAACACCATTGGTTATTCTTTACAGGAAGATCTCTAAAACTATGAACTATGTCTTTGAAGTAATCACAGAAAAGGACTTCTGAAGTAGGACGTACATAAAGCTTTTCAGCCAATTCCTTCTCTCCACCAATCGTGACGACAGCACATTCAGGGGCAAATCCTTGAACGTGTTCCTTTTCTTCATTCAAAAGAGATTCAGGTATTAAACAAGGCAAATAAACATCTTCGTGCCCTGTTTCCTTAATCTTCTTATCGAACCAGCTTTGAATGTTTTCCCAAATAGCGTAGCCATAAGGACGATATACGATGAATCCTTTAGCTCTAGCATAATCCATCAATTCAGCTTTTAAACATATGTCGGTGTACCACTGACCGAAGTCATCTTCTTGTCTTGTTATAGCGTCGTTTTTCTTTTGATTTTGTTCCATAGATATCTATCTCCTTAATCTTACGCCTTTTATATACGGCTATTTATTTTATCAACATATTTCTTATTAGGATATGGTTGAATATAAGATTTAAACTCTTTCATCTCTTCTTCTGTTGGAATTTCTAATCTTGAAGAAGAATTTTCAAGTTCTAAACAAGTAACTTGGTTAACTGGCCTTGTACATACCAACTGCATCTCTTCCAGTGTCTTCAATCCGTATACCAACACTTCTTTATTATATTGTTCAAGGAATCTTATCATAGAGTAGAATTTAATTCTCTCTTCATTAACTGAAGGAATTCCTAATTCAGGTTTAGCTTCTATAACATATCCATCCAATAAAGATAAAGTTTCTATTGTAATGCTAGGGATACTGGTGCTTCTAAAGAACAACATGACAGACACTCCAACTTTGTTGGCCTTCTTTATTCTTTCTATAAACTTCATAGTATTGGTATGACTTGAAAAGTTGTATAGAAGTGCAACAGTCAATTTGAATTCTTTCGGTGTTTTTTTTGTGAAGTAATCCAAGGCTTGACCGAATACCATACCATCAATTGGAAGAACCAGTCTCATGTTAGGATTCTTTTTATCTAACAAAGGCCTTATATCACCAACAATCTTTTCCATAGCCTCATCGAAATGATTGCTATCAGCACATTCGTAGAAGAACTCATTGATATTTAAGTTTTCCTCGCCATACACTTCCATATTTACTAGATATGTATCAGTATTTGATCCATCAGTTTTAAAGAATGGTGTGAATGATATTCTCCAAGTTTTGTTCTTAAGCACTCTATAAATAGGAGCGGGTAGATTATATTTTTTTAAAATGCTAGCCTTGTTTTTTGAATTCTTGAAATTATCTTTACTTTCTCCACTGACACTAGCAGCCTTAGCTTCATCGACATATCTCTTCAACGCCTTGATCGGCTCTTTTTCTTTTCTCGCCGTGACACCTATTAATAATATTACTTCTCCTTTAAGAGAATTAATTCCTAGAAAACCTTCACAAATATCCATGATTTCATCACCAAGTTTTCTAATATCGTCAGATGTTTTTTCATTCAAATCGATAATCATAAACGACTCATCATCTATTTTGACAACATATCTATTCTTTTTCAAATGAATACAAACTTTATCAATCATTCGATAAAGAATAGGTGTTATATAGTCCAAGCCTTTGTCATCATGAGCGGATTTAAGACTAACACAATAAAAAGCTGCCTGTTTTTTCTCGGATAATATTCCTCTGAAATTCATCAAATAATCTTCATAATCTAGATACCCTCTATCTTTCTTAGGCTTTTCTTTATTTCCGTTTTCAGTCAAATTAGGAAGAGTATAAGCACTGAAATGCACTAACTTATTCTTAGAATTTACATTTGTGACTACTAATAAATTTTTATGTTTCTTCCGTTTTTTGTCTTTGCTATAAACTGCTTCTGCTAACAAATAACTACCGACAGGTTTCTTCTCCTCTACAACATCCGAAAGAAAGGCTTGAACATTTCTTCTATCCTTAGGTCCATATGTCGATAAATAATCCTCATATGTAATGCTTCTAGCCTCTTGATAATTCTTAGAGTCAGCCAAATATACTGTTCTAGCATTGAAATCAAGTCTAGCCATTCTGACATTCATGTCTTGATTCTTTAAGAATTTCTTTGTGACATTAGTCTTACACATATAAATACATACGAATAAGCCAACTATTAATACACAAAAAGCCAAGACGGATATCAAAACTATAAACCATACTTGGCCAAGGATACCCCTACTATCCACTAAATCCGCAAATATATTAAATAGATACATATATATCATCTTCCCGTACTTTAGAATTATACAATATGAAAGAAATAAAAGTTCTTTAATAGCGACTTAGAAAGTAGGTAAATAAGACAACTACTATTAAGAAATTATTAATTTTGCAAAATAACACTTGTTTTTTTCTAAAATCTTAGTAGAATATAGAGGCTTTAAAAAGCTTTTGTTTTTTGGCCTGTTGGTGAAGCGGTCTAACACAACGCCCTTTCACGGCGCCATTCATGGGTTCGAACCCCGTACAGGTCACCACTAGAAATAAATCACTGATTCAAGAAAAACTTGAATCAGTTTTTTTGTTTCGTTGTGCTTATGATCATATGTTCATAAATAAAAAGTCTACATTTCAAGATTTATTTTCTTAAAAAAGAGACTGTTTTTTAATGATGTTAATCTATCTAACACTTATACTAAAATTGTTTTAAAACAGTGGAATTCGTGCATAATCTTAAATCTGTCGGCATGTAAAAACTGCTTAAAAGCATATACGCATTTATTTCTAAGCAGTTCTCATATTAGTTTCCGTTTTATAAGGCTGATTGGGATTCGTTTGGTATCAAATCTACAGTTTGGGGCATGACCATCATTTCCCCATTCATAGTCTAGTGGAGTAAACTTTGACAAGGCATCTGAGGAACGGAAGAAAGCTATTATTTCTGCCATCCAAGAATCCAGCTCAATTCCAATTTGATGATCTTTAAATACTAAAATAATACCTTTATCATATATAAAAGTACCAATAGATTGTCCATCTACAAATTCTTCAATTTCATCTCTGACAATTATGACATCTTCTACTATGTCATTAATTGTCTCGTTCACATATTTGATTGGAGGAGTGGCAGATACAATAAGATTTGCTTCGGTACTCTCAACAAAATGCAATTTTACAACACCTTAGCAACAAGCTCCGAACTTATTAAAAATAGCTTAAATAAGGCACTTTTGAGGAATTTGAAAAACAGGAATAAGCAGTAGAGACTAAAAGAAAAGTTTTTTCTAAGATTCTATGTTTTTTAATTTGTATTTTCAAAAGGATAATTTGTTAATTGAATAAAGCTAATTATCTTCAATAGCTCATGAAATATAGAATTCAAGATATAGTAATGTTAAAATTTATAGTGAAAGGATTTAGGCTTATTGAATCTCTATTATTGTTTGTGAGATATACAATCTAAAAAAATATTTATGCCTTCTATTGATAAAGCTTATTACTCTTTGGGAAAAAAAGAGATTAAAGTCGATGAGTATAAAAGTTTTTTGGCAACCAATCCTAATCTAGAAAGTTTAAAAGCTTTGTTTTGTGTTGAATGCGGAGATTTATTGACTTATTGTGATGGGGAACATAATATTCCATATTTTAGGCATTCTCCAACCCATGAAGGCCACGGATATTGCTCTTTATATCAACAAGGAACATGTTCAAATACAAATGAAGCATTAATAAGAAAGAAATTATTTCGTGAAAGAGATATAACTCTAAATTATGAATTGCGATATGTAAACGGAAAATTTGGCTCTTATATTACGTTGCCTCCATTTACTAAAGAGGACATTAGCCAAAACGGAAAAAATAATACAATTATTTATATTGGAAAATACTGTGTTAAGTTAGATAGTAGCCATTTTTTCCCGGGTGAAATTAAGTTTATTAAGTTACCTAATTTATCACATGAGGTTGATATAAGAATTAAAGGTAACTCAACAAAAGAAAATATTTCTTATAAAATGGATGGCTTTAAACCTGAATTTCAAATCTATTCTAGTCTCATTTTGCAAAATTATGTTTTTAGTAATGCTGGTTCAATTGATTTACAAAAAATAAGATCTTTCACATGCAAGAGAGTAAGTGGGCATATTTATACTGGAAGACATTATTTTATATTTTCACAAAATAATCCTTTTATTGGGTTTAACCATACTAGCGGGACAATTGATGTAAGAGTAATTAATTTTCCTCGTAATTTTAATTTTCCATATACAGTATTTGATGTTGTATTTAATGAAATTACTCCAGAAAGCGAAAAGTTTTGCACTATTAGAGAGTGTAATTTAGTAAGGCAATCGGACGCTATTATTATTTGGCCTCCAGTTATTTCATCAGGAAACTATAGGTTATATAGAGAAAAAAGCACAAATGAGAAAATGTTTATTTCCTTTGAAAACAAAGGTAGAAGTCTTGGTCTATGTTCCTATAATTTAAATAAGCTATTTTTTAAAATAGACAACATTAATTCCGACCCCTTTTACGTATCTAGAGACAATAGACCTAAAGACAAAACCAATTATTTAGAGAAGATTTATGTTGATAATTTAAATGAGCTATCTCCAAACAAGGTAGTTAGTGGATATATCTTTAAAAAGAATGTTGTTTTTGCATCAGGAACTGAAGCTGAATTAAAGAGCAAACGGGAAAGCTTCATCTACATTTCAAGCCCGCTTGAGCGCTATATGGAAAGCCAATCAATAAACGACAACACAAAGTTTATTTCAAAATTGAAATCTGCCATTTGGTTTACCAAGAAATTTGTCAATTTCAAGCCAAATGAATACAACTATTTATGCAATAAATATAACGTGCCTTTTATTAAAGATTATATTGAAATGTGCAAAATAAAGAAAGTTATTAAGCTGCAAGCTTTGAATATGCTGATGGAGGGAAGATAGAATGACAACTAATATTTTTATAAATTTAAGTCCTAAAGAGATCAAAACATTCGTTGATGAATTCTTATCTCTTGAGTTTCTGCGTGAGTTCACAAAAAATAACAAATTATTAAGAGATAATTTGCATGGATTCCGTCCTGAAACTGCGGACCACAAAAAATTGGGCGATAATTTATTAAAATTTTTAAGCAATGGAAAAAGTGCTGCAATTTCTGCCCAATTGTCTGGAATGTATTTTGAAATAATAAAGCAATTTAATCAAGATGTCGAATCTCTAAAGCAGAAAAAAATTCCTTCTAATTTAGCGTTAGCTTTGACTATAAAGAAGAAAGTAAAGCCATCTTGTAGAGATCTTTTCTATAAATTGCAAGGATATAATGATGAAACTAAAAAAGAAGTTGATTCTTTTATTAAAGCTATAGAAGTATCAACCTATCTCGATGAAGAACTCAAAAGAGAATATGAAAAGGAGATCAAAGAACTCAATAAATCTGATAATGCTTTAGTTGAAAAATTAGGAGTAGTAGATAATAGAATAAGTGGTTTAGATAAAAAAATTGAAGGCATTAAAACAGAGATGGACTCCCTAAAGCAAATCAATTATGATGAGGGAAACAAATCCTTAATGAGTCACATTGATCTGAAAGTGGCGAAAGCTCAGGAAAACATTTTAAATAAAGTGTCTGCAAAATTAGATGGCTTAAGCTCCACAGAAGATATTGCTAAGTTGAAAAAAGAGGTAAATTCTTTGAAAGAAAAGCTAACTTCAAAAAGCTTTCATAATGATAGATTTAGTGTCTTCCATTCTTCAGTTTCTAATTATAATTATGATAAATATACATATGACGAAAGTGAACCTAATTATTTAGATGAATATATAGGAGATGCAATCTCTAATCAAATTGAAGATAAACAATTTATTCCTTTTAGAGAATATTTAAAGGAAATTATATTTTCCAAGAAGCCTTTGATAGTTCCATCCAGATGTTCTTCAGAATTTGCTTACCTTCTTGCTTCATGTATGACTGGTGGTAACTACGAGACTTTTTCTTTAGAAAGCAATTATGATGAAGAAGAACTTTTTAACCTTATAGAACAAGCTCCGAATTTTTCTGGAAATAAAGTGATTCTAATTAAGAATAAAATAAACGTATCGGATTATAGGAATTTACTGAATTTTATTAAGGAAAGACCTTTTACTGAAAAGTATATTTTTGAAATAGGATATGATAAAGAAGTTATGTTTATGCCTCCTGAAGTCATAGATGAATTTAATTTCTTCTTTGGAAAGTTAAAGAATCAGTATATTGAATATAAGTTCTCTTATGATTATGTAAACGAGAAGAGAAAACCTTTAACAAATGGTACTTTTACCCACTACATTAAAGCTATAGGGTCTCAGATTAGTGATTTTAATTTGATGAATGTTAAATATGGTGGTTTATTAGCATACTCAATAATTCCTTTTATTTCCCTTCATGATGATGTTGAAACAGAAGAGCTTATCAATAAGATTCTAGATGATAAGATTAGAAAGGAATGTGAGGCTGTTTTAGATGAATAATTTAAATCAAATAGAACAATTATATTTAGCAATATCCAATGATTTAAAGATTCCAAAATATGAGCAAGAGCCTGAAAACCTCTTTAAAAATAGGCTTGTTTATTCTGGATTGTCATATTGGGTAATGAATTTATTTTTAGATAGAGATTTTGAAGATGAAGATATAGAGAAAGTGTCTAAATCTCATGTTACTTTATCCGCTAAAGATGTTTTAGCTTCCTATAAGAAACTTGATCCTGATCTTGATTCTTATTTCACAAATGACCTTGATTTTATCAATTCCATTGAAGCTGTTTATTCTCATTTGGGATTAATTAATTCTGGAAATTATACCTTTAAAACACCATCAAAAGCTATTAAGTTAAAGATTGTGGATAAAGTGCTAGCTGTTAATTTAAAAACTAGTGCTAGATCAATGAGAGGGCTAGGAATTTGGCTTAAATTCAAACCGGAAGATAAATATATTGATATTAATGATTTCTTGCTTACTAAGATTAAAGCTATTGACACTTTTAAGACGATGGAAACTTCATTAAGATATGAGCCTTTCTCGCCTGAGCAAGGCAAAATTCAAATCTACAATGTAGAAAAGAGCCACTGGGATTTCTATAACGATAAAATCCTTCAATCCTATAAATATTTTATTTTAAAAATAGATAATGGATTAGATTACAAGATCTTAAAAATAAATGATGGTAATTTATATGCTGCCACATTGCCCGCCATTTATTCTCATAAAATTTCTGATTTTAACTTTGAGCATGAAATATGGAGAATAATCCTTGGTCTTTGTGCCTTCAATAATAAGCCAGCAAAAGCTTATCTCTCTTCGATTTATGGAAATGGTCTTAAATTAAGGGTGGGTGGCTACATTTTACCAGCATTAGAAAATTCTATTTTTAAATGTATGTGTTGGCCTTTAAATTCGTATAATAACATCAATGAATTTGTTACAGATCCTAGTATGAAAGAGGCGATAAAGTTCTTGTTAAAGCAATTATCAATTGAGATAGTGGAGGAATAAATTATGTCAAATAATCCTGGAATCAAAAAGACCCATGAATTAATGAAGAATCGTCTTATTGAATATATTACGAGCCAGTATTTTGGAGATAAAGGAATCTTGATAAATTCTTCTAAGGAATTGCTTGATACTGAAGGGGCTATTTATAAAAAGCCATATATTGAAGCAAATGCTTCTTATTGCAAGACCCCAAATGGGATAGAAAAATCCAATATAGATTCTCAAGTAAAACAGTTCTTTTTAGATTTAATTAATAATAAACTAGGTGTCTTTCAAACTCCTTTTGAGCATCAGGTTAAAGCATTAGAGAATTTTGTTGCTGGCAAGAATCTCTTTGTTGCAACAGGCACAGGTTCGGGTAAAACTGAATGTTTTATATGGCCGATGATTTATAAACTTGTAGATGAAATAATTCATTCTGATGAAACTTGGAAGAACAGGGGTGTAAGAGCAATAATTATTTATCCTATGAATGCTTTGGTCTCCGACCAAATTTCAAGATTAAGATCAATTATTGGAGACCCTGAAAACAAATTTATTAATTTACTTAAGAAATATTCTCCTTCCGCAAGAAGACCACAGTTTGGAATGTATACTGGAAGAACTCCTTATCCTGGAAATTCTTTAAATAAGAAAAGTAATGAAGAGATAGCAAATTCGTATAGAAATAGTTATTTAGTTGATGAATCACTTCCTGAAGAAGTTAAAATCCAAAAGAAAAAAGACATTGAAGGATTAAGGGCCGTTAATAAATACCCTTCAAAGAATATTAAAGCCTTAGTTAACGCTTTACAAACTAATGATCTAGAAAAATACGATTCATCTAATGATGCCGAATTGCTTTTAAGATATGAAATGCAGCAACACACCCCAGACATCTTGATTACTAACTATTCAATGCTGGAATACATGCTTATTAGAAAAGTTGAAAATAACATTTGGAAAGATACTAAATCTTGGCTTAATCTAAATAAAGGAAATAAGCTATTAATCATAATTGATGAAGCACATATGTATTCTGGAGCAAGTGGTGGAGAAGTGGCACTTCTTATAAGAAGACTCTTCTCAAAACTAGGGATTTCCAATGACAAAATTCAATTTATTATGACTAGTGCTAGTATGCCTAATAGTGATGATAAAGATAGGAAATATGTCCATAAATTTGCTGAAAACCTTTCTGGTTGCCCTGCCGATAGCTTTGTCTATTTGTTTGGAAATAAAGAGAATATCAAAGAAGGTAATGAAATCTCATTTGATTTAGATAAATTGATGAATTTGAACTTTAATTCATCGCTTCTCGATGAACAAAACATAAACAATAACATTGATATTTTTGCTAAAGAAATATTTCAAGAAGAAATTCAGGGTGATAGACGCCAATGGTTATTCAACAATTTCAGTAGATATAAGCCTTTTGTTAATTTGTTAAAGAAGTGTAGAGAAGGTGTTCCTTCCTTTGATGAGCTTAAAGTTGCTGTTTTCGATGAAGACTCTCCAAAATCAGAGAAAGCATTGGAAAATCTCTTGCTTTTAGCTCCTTTGGCTAAAGATAAAGACGGAAATGTATTATTTCCAGCACGTATTCATCTATTCTTTCGTGGCTTAAATGGCATTTATTCTTGTTTAAATCCTAATTGTAAACATAAACATGAAGGCGATGGAATTCATTTAGGAGAACTATATTCTTCTAGTCATGAACAATGTCATGAGTGTGGTGCAAAAGTCTTTGAATTACTTAATGATAGAAGATGCGGTGGCTTATTCATTAAAACTTACATTCATAAAGATCATATTTCTAGTCCTGAAATAATGTGTTGGGCCAAGAAAGGTATTGATGAACATCAAGAAATGGTTGAATTCCCTATATATATTTTGCCAGAAAACTATGATTTAAAGTCAAGACCTAAACATACGGAGCTTGCATATTTTGATTACTTTTCTGGAAAATTATATTCTGAAGAACCAACCACCCAAAGCCATATAAGAGTTTTAAAAAGTACATTGGAGAATATTGAGGATGGGATGATATCGTTTGGACATTGTCCGCATTGTGGACAGCCATTCCAATTCATTAATTTATTTGATTTTAAAGTCAGGGGTAATATGCCTTTTTATAACATTATAAAGGCCCAATTTGATGCCCAACCAATGACAAAAGAGCCTACAAGGTTTACTCCAAATGGTGGTAAAAAAGTATTGCTTTTCTCTGATTCAAGGCAAAGTGCAGCCTTATTGGCCAGAGATATGACTAAAATGGCTGACAGGGAAGCTTTTAGAAAAGCTATTTATATGGCTATGGAATATGTTTCGGATGCAATAAAAGAAGATGATGAAGCTCCTATGAGTTATATCTATCCAGCTTTTGTAAAAATATGTGCCGAAAATAAATTGCGCTTTTTCTATGGCAAAGAGCTCGATCAGTTTGAAGAAGACAAAACTAAAATGCTTAGGACTTTAGAAAGACAAAAAAAATTCAATCGTCCTATTGAATTAAAAAGATTAAAACAGGAATTCGGTTCACCATGCCAAATGTATGTTACTGATTTAATAGATTTGTTTTGTAGCCCTACTATAAATTTCGAAAATTTAGCTTTAGGATATATTGCACCATTACCATACTTTGCTGAAGAAATAATTGATTCTTTAGGGATTCCTGGGGTAGATTGTGATGAATTTGTTAAGATTTTTGTAGCTTTTGTGACTAAAGCCTGTACTGATTCTTTCTCCTTTGATAACACAGCAAACGAAAATACTAGAAAAGAAGTTAGATATATTAAAGGAAACCGTTATGGTTTTACTGAATATAAAGCTTATATGAATGATGAAGTTAAGAAGAAATATCCTAAAGATTATGAAAGAATATATAAGGAAATAGTTGAAGAATTCTTTAAAAAAGATGATAAAAGCAGTGACCGTGCTTATTTCCTTAACTTAGAAATGGTTAGAATTGTTTTAACTGATGAAAATTCTAATTGGTTTCTCTGTAAAAAGTGTGGTAGTGTTCAACCATTCAATATTAATAATACATGTTCAATATGCGGATCAAATGAAATAGTTCAAGACATCCCTGCAAATATAAAGAAATTAAATTGGACAAGAAAGCCTATGATTAGTAAATCACCGATTAAATCAATCAATACGGAAGAACATACTGCTCAGCTATCTTTCAAGGATCAGAAAATTGAAACATGGGCTAAAACTGAAGATTATGAAATGAGATTTCAGGATATCAATGTAGAAAGTCAAGGTAAAACACCTATTGATGTTCTCAGCTGTACAACCACAATGGAAGTTGGAATCGATATAGGTTCATTAACAGCAATTGGTCTTAGAAATATCCCCCCTTTAAGAGAAAACTATCAGCAAAGAGCTGGACGTGCTGGAAGAAGAGGTAGTTCATTATCAACAATTTCTGTATATGCACAAGGTGGACCTCATGATGCTTATTATTTTCGACACCCAGATAAAATTATTAACGGAAAGCCTAGAAGACCTTGGATTGATATTTCTAGCGATAAATTGGTTTTCAGACACTTTAATTTAATTGCTATGACCAAGTATTTTGAAACTAGTGCTTTTTCCCTTTACGATATAAAAATATCTGATTTCATGAATATCTTTGATGATTTTTGCTCGTTTGTTAAGAATATAAACCCATCCAAATCCGAAAAACATAATCTGTTTATTGATCATGATATTACTGATTTTAAGAATAGATTAATAGAAGACATGGCCAAATTCTTAAAACTACATAATAACAGTGATAAGAAATTATTTGATACGCTTTATCAATCTGGTATTCTACCTACATATTCTTTCCCATTGGATGTTGTTGAATTTAATATTGAAGGACCAGATGGTAAAACAAAATTAGCTCCCTCTAGAGGATTGGATATTGCTATAAATGAATATGCTCCTGGTCGTACTTTGGTTGTTGATAAGAAAACATATAAATCTGGTGGAATTTATTCTCCTGTGAGACATAAGAATCAGCAAGACTTTCGTAAACCTGCGGAGCCTTATTTCCAGCCTGAAAATAGTCATTATATTGAACTGTATTTTTGTAGTAATGCCCTTTGTGGTTGGTTCTCTTCAAATATGCCCAATGACCATAAATGCCCTTTCTGCGGAGAAGAATTGAATGAGGCAAATAAGCAAAGAATGATTATTCCATGGGGATTTGCTCCAATTAATGCTAGAGAAATCCCAGAAAGTGAAGCTGAATCTGAAATGTCGTTTACAGAAGATCCATGTTATTCGGCTACACCCTCTAGTGACTTGAAAACGACTGCCTATCCAAATCTCGAAGTCTGCAATAGATATAATGAGGAAATCATTGTTTTAAATCGTGGAATTGATCATGAAGGCTTTGATATATGCAGATATTGTGGAGCTGCCCAACCACATAGCGAGAAATCATTAAAAGAGAACGGCATTGGAGCTCCTTTTACATTAAATGGAAAAAGATTTAATTGTAATCATAAAGAGGTGGAAGAAGGAGTATATCTTGGATCTAGTTTTAGAACTGATATGTTTTTCATGCAAGTAAATATTGACACTAAATTGATTACTGACGATCCAACAATACTTAAGGTTGCAGCCATAACCTTGCGTGAAGCAATGAAATTGGCTGCAAGTAGAATTCTGGATATCTCCTATAATGATTTAGCCATAGGAACAAGAGTTAGAGCCAATGGATTTAAGAAATTCATTGACATTTACTTCTATGACAGCTTATCAAGTGGTGCGGGCTATTCAACTCAAATTGAAGATAATTTAGATGAGATTATTAAAGATACAAAAGAAATACTTTCTGATAATGATGATCGTGATATATGTAACTTCTGGAATCAAAGAATTCAGGGAATGTTTAATAAGAAATTGGCTTTGGATCTATTAAACTGGATAATAAAAGGACAAATTCCTGATAACTTTGATGAGCATAGGACTTCTTGGATTGCAATGCCTCTAACTACAATTTTAAAGAATGATTTCAATATAGACTGTGCTATTGTTAATGATCATTTGAAATTCAATGGAAAAGATTATCATGTTATCCCTGGTTTTATAAAGGAAGACGAAGATACTATTAGTGATTTTGAGATATCTAATGAATTGCCTTTATTAATTGCCCGAATAGCAGATAAAGAATAGTCTCGTATAATATTGAGCCTCATGTATTCTTTTGTTTGCTTTATGGAACTATCTGTAGAAAGAATGTAATAGTTCAAGCTAGATGGGATTATGAAGATTCTTTTTCTTATTGTTTTGATGGAATAAAAGAAGGAGACATGGTTTGTATTGGTACTGTTGCTAGTGGATTAAAGAAACTAGAAAACAGAGAGAGATTTGAAATAGGTCTAAAAGAACTAATAAGACTTAAACATCCACCAATTTTAATAATTATTGGAACAATAAATATTCCAATATTTAAAAAGATAGAAAAAGAAGGAATAAAGATTATTCACTTTCAAAGTGAAACAGATAAGACTATAAGGATATAAGCATGGCAAAAGGAAATAGCGGTCATTTTACAGGGACTAAAGGTGAGAAATCTTTTCAGCATGAAAATGTTGATTCAAATCAGCAAAGAAATAAGAATGTTGAATATTCAGTTGATGAATTAAAAAACAAGCCGAGCTTAAATAATGGTGACATTATAAAAGAAAGGAAAGTTAATAAAGAAAGTGATGCTACAATAAACCCAAATGAAATTATAAATAAGCAAAAGCAAGAAAGACATTTAGAACAAGTTGCTAAAAATACTGGACGAAGCTATATTTATGGCGACTTAAAAACAGCTCAAAATCTTGTAAATAAATTTTCTGGAAAGGGAGTTTTTGTAAAAGAAAATATGGAATCAGTAGTGACTAATAAAATTATTGGGATATACAAAGATAATAATGGAAATAGCTATGAGTCTAATGTTATTATTGTGACAAGTAAAACAGACTCACATGTTTATCCAGGATTTCCTATCAAGATTGATGGAGGTAAGAAAAATGATTAAAAATATAGATGAATTATGGAATACTTTTATTAAAAAGCAAGACACTGTTTTTAAGATTACTACTAAGGAAAATATTGTGTTTATTGCCACAGTCTATACTTGGTTTGAAGTTGATAATGATGCTCCTGAAGCAAATTCAGATAGTTTAGATTTCTATCAAAATGTTTGCTTCTTAGTAAAAAAAGTTCTTTCTTCAAATTTAATTGATTCAGTTATAAAAGAAGGAGCTTATATAACATATAATCAATTTGAT
>ERZ1034687.645-NODE-645-length-21452-cov-7.031453_pt1 | contig 21452 bp, 13 predicted proteins | sample MGYA00520704_ERZ1034687 | MGnify/ENA primary metagenome ERZ1034687 (study PRJEB33766, sample SAMN09781762) | gut metagenome | biome: gut microbiome | host: Homo sapiens | place: Madagascar | study: EMG produced TPA metagenomics assembly of the PRJNA485056 data set... | reverse complement strand
CTATTATACTTTAATTGTTGAACTCGTTATATCCGTCAATCTGGGTCAGGTTCTTGTTGGCAAGAAGTTCTGAAGATGGAAGAGGATACAGATTCTTTGCTTTGTCGAAGGTGGTGCCCTTCTTGCTTCCGCCCTTGTATTCCCAAGTGTATGTGGCCTTGTTGCCACCATACTGATTGTAACGGATCAAGTCGGTACGACGGAAGCCTTCGCAATATAACTCGCGGGCACGCTCATCGAGCACGTCGTTAAGAGTATATGATGCATATACATCAGCATGGGCACGCGTGCGAAGAGCGTCAATCCATTCCTTAGCCTTAGTCGAACCCTCTCCGTTTAGGTGCATCTCTGCCTCTGCAGCATTGAGATAAGCCTCAGCTACACGGAAGAGGAAGAAGTCGGTATCTGCAAAGGCATTGTCGTGAGGAGTTCCTCCATTGGAGTAGTTGTTGTTCCATTTAACAACACAGATACCACTGCTGAACGCATCGTTATTGCCCAAATCCAATGTGTGCTTGTCATCTGTCTTAGATTTTGCACCCCAGAACAATGCACGGTCATCAATATTCATGGCACGGATCTCAGCAGCTGTCTTGCCTTGGAAGTTCTTTGGATTGGGAGTGAACTTGGTCAAGAAAGCCGGACGTACACGCATACCCGACCAGTCGGTATAGGTAGTGCCAAATGTTTGGCCTGTAACAGTTCTGGTTTCTGAATCTATACTTGTAGCAATGTAGAATACAGAACCTCCCCAACCTTGGGTTGTGATGCCATCCTGCAGCAAAGGAAGAATAGCCTCGCAGCTTGCACCGTTCGAACCGTTGTCGCCCATAAAGAGAAGGTCGTATGGCTGATAGCCTCTGGCTCTTGCTTCATCCGTCATCTTGCTGTCATCGAAGAGCGGATACTTGGCGATTGTCTGCTCTGCGTAAGTGAGAGCCTGTTGCCAGTAAGGATTGTCCTGACCGTCATTGTTAAGGTATGTACCAGCATTGAGATACAGACGGCTCAAGAGCAACCAGCATGCACCTTTGTCTACGCGTCCATAGTCGGGATCGTTGTCGGTCTCAGGCTTTGCTGGCAGCAAGTCAGGTTCAGCTGCGAGCAATTCTTTCTCTACCCATTTGAAGAGGAATTCACGGCCCATCTGCAGAAGCTCGGCACGTGTATATGCCTTGCCTTGCTCAAAATTCTCATTGTATGCATGAGCCTGAAGAGGTTCTTTAGTCGATGCTTCCAATGAGAATGCAGGATCGCCCCAAAAATCAAGCAGCAATAAATAGTGGAAAGCGCGAATTACACGAACCTCTGCATATCTGGTCTTGTCCTCCTTGGCAGCGTCAAGATTCAAGTAGGCATTCTCGTATGCAATGTTGGTCATTATACGATAGTAGAAGTAATTCAGGGTTTCGGTACCTGCATTGTACTTGTTGTAACTGATATCTGCAAGACCTCCGTCCGACCACCAGCAAATTGATTCGTCGGTAGGCAATTCGTTGAAGTAATACATGTTACGTATCAACGTAGACTTACCACCGTCGTTTATATTGAAATCGGCATTTCCGTCATTACCTTCCATGATAAGACCCGCATAGCACTTGCTGTACAATCCGGTAAGGTCGGCTTCATGGGCTACATTAGGGTCAATGTTTCCCTTGTCCAAATCTGCCATACAAGAGCTCAAGCTTGCTGAAAGCAGAAGAGCTGCAGCCGGGGCAATTGTTTTGAATTTATTGAGTTTCATATTGAAATCTGTTTTTAGTTGTTAGAAGTTGAGGTTGAGACCGAGCAGGAATGTGCGGCAACGTGGATAGATATTGTTGTCCATACCTGATGTCTGTTCCGGTTCAAGACCTTTGTACTTTGTGATAGTAAACACGTTAGAGCAAGAGGCGTAGATACGACCTGAGATGCCCTTGTAATTACCCATCTGCAACAAGTTGTTGAAGTTGTAGCCCAGTGTGATATTGTCGCACTTCAAGAAGCTGGCATTCTGTACAAAGTAATCTGAAAGAGGATAGTTGTATGAAGTCCATCCTAAGGTTGTAAGTTCCTTAGTACAGTTCTCATAGTATCCGCTCGGATTGCAAAGTACCTTAGTGTTAGCCTTGCTTTGTGCGTATCCATTGTAGATATAGTTGCCGAAACTTGCACGGAAGTTGCTTCCCAAATCCCAGTTCTTGTATGAAACCTTAAAGCTGAAACCGCCAGTCCAAGGAGCTACGATATTCTTATAGAAGTATCTGTCATTCTCGTCAATCTCACCATTGCCATCGCGATCTACGTAGCATCCCATGATAGGACGTCCGTTCTCGTCATATACCTGCTGGAATACCCAGAATGAATTGGCAGGCTTTCCTACCTTATGATAGGTTACATAGCTGTCTTTACCAACTTTCATTCCTGCCTCAATCATATCACGACCGCCTGCAAGTTCGGTAATCTCGTTCTTGTTGTAGGCTGCATTGACGCTCAGTTCTACAAACCAGTCCTTTGTCTGGATAGGACGACCGGTTACAGCTACTTCAATACCCTTGTTTTCCAATGTACCTGCATTCTTCCAAAGTCTTCTGTCGAAGTTCTGTCCAGCTGGGATAGTGGTTTCGCTCAGAAGGTCAGTTGTCTTGCGAAGATAAGCATCAAGGTTGACGGTAAGTCTCTGATCGAACATACCATAGTCGAGACCTATGTTCCATGTTGTAGTGGTCTCCCATGTCAGGTCGTCATTGAATGCCAATGGACGATAGAGTATACCCTTATTATTGGCGCTACCACCGATAGGATAGAGGTGGTGCATACTTGTACTCTTTGCAAAGACTGGGGTGTAGTATTCTTTACCGGTATCTTGCTGACCTGTCTTACCCCAACCAAGACGAAGCTTCAAGTCACTAATAGCATCGACATTTTTCAAGAAACTCTCGTCTTTAACACGCCATGCAAAGGCTGCTGACGGGAAGAAACCCCAACGGTGTCCGTCAGAAAAACGGCTTGAACCGTCATAACGAGCTGTGAATGTAAGGAGATAACGATTCAACAAAGAATAGTTGGCACGACCATACCAGCTTACGAGATAAATCTGGCCCTTATATCTGCTTGTGTCGTAAGACTTAACTGTTCCTGCAAGAGCTTCACCCTTGTCATTCTTACCTTCGTTGGTAGAAGGATACATTGATCTGCTCCATTTGTTTCCCCAAAATTTCATGTGGCTATACTCGTAACCAGCCATGATGTCGAAGTGGTTCGCCTTGTTGAAGTCTTTGGTGTACTGAGCATAGGCTGTTGCCAAGACGTTATACTTTTTTTGTTTTTCTTCGCTGTCACCACCATAGTAGAATCCGTAGGTAGATTGCGGGTTCTTGTGGTCGTACTCGCCACCATCAGTGTATTCACCGGCTAAGTTGACGTGCAGATGAAGGTCTTCAAAACCATGAATCTTATAGTCAGCCTCTACGTTACCCAAAAGAATGTTGGCACTCTTGTAGAAATTGTAGTGGTCAACCAATTCAACTGGGTTAGAAGGAGCTTCTGAACTGCGGTCGTATGGGAAGGTCGGGTCATATTCTGTTACAGCCTTTGTCCACTGCCAATAGCCGCCCCAGTTCTTGAATCTGTCGTCACTGCTCTTCACTGGACGAGTAGGATCCATTGTGATAGCTGCGCCAACTGCAGATTGTCCGCCTGGATTTGTCTTTGAGTAAGAGTACTTACCATTGATATTCAGGTTGAGATGCTTGTTGAGCAAAGAAGGATTTAGGTTGATGCCTGCTGTAACGCGCTCGTATCCTGAACCCTTCAAGATACCGTCCTGGCTTGTGTAGCCTACGCTTAAGCGATAAGGCATTGACCAAGACTGCTTGCTAATGCCGCCTGAGAGGCTTACATTATGCTCATGGCTTATACCTGCACGATATATTTCGTCCTGCCAGTCGGTGTCGTATGTGCCTGCAGCATAGTTAGGTGTGCCGTCTGCGTTGTATTCCTTCCAGCCCAATCCTTTGTAAGCAGAAGAATCTTCGCCGTAATAGCTCTTGATGAAGTCAACATATTCTTTTGCGTTCATCACATCCAACTCCTTGGCGATGGTGCTTACTGAGAGTGTACCATTGTAAGAAACCTGTGGCTTCTGACCGCTGCGACCCTTCTTTGTTGTAATGATGATAACACCATTCGAACCACGCGAACCATAGATAGCGGTTGCCGAAGCGTCCTTCAATACAGTGAAGCTCTCGATATCATTAGGATTAACAAGAGACAGAGGGTTGTTAACACCCAATGTGCCTTTGTTATCCATCGGCATACCGTCGATAACAATCAACGGGTCGTTGCTTGCAGCCAAAGACGCACCACCACGAATACGAATCTGTGCACCTTCGCCAGGAGCGCCAGTTGAAGCGTTTACATTTACACCGGCAATCTTACCCTGGATCATGTCCTGTGCAGAAGTGATGATACCATGGTTCTTTTCATCTGGCTTGAGGGCAGTAACCGAACCGGTAAGGTCGTTCTTCTTTGCCACACCATAACCGATGACGACAACCTCATTAAGTTGTTTGTCATCGTTAGACATTGTTACTGTCATGTTGCCGGATGCCTTAACGGTCTGTGGCGACATACCCAAGAAGGTGAATGTAAGTTCAGTACCGGGAGCAGCATCGATAGAGAAGTTACCATCAATGTCGGTAATTCCAACTGCTTTACCCTTAACGGTAATGGTAGCGCCCATGACCGGTTCGCCCGAAGCGTCTTTAACATGTCCCTTGATGGCATTGTTCTGCGCAAAGGAACTTGTTGCAAGGAGAAGACCACCAGCCAATGCCAGCGTCCTCAGAGGCAATTTGATTTTCAACTGCTTCATTGTTTGCATGTTTTTAGTTATTACTACATTATGTTGTTTTAATCAATTCTATCTCATCATAAACATTTTGCCTTAATAGTGAAGTGTAATTGAACTTTCGCTAAGGGTAGAATGATTTGTAATCGTATGAGGTTTAAGATGTATTTTTTTTTACATTTGTTTGTATTTCTGAGTGCAAATTTATTGTCTTTATGTTTTGGTTGTATCCCTTTTGTCTGGAAAACAATCCTTTTTTCAGTGCAAACGTTTGCATTTCGTTTTTATATTATTGTGCAAAATAGCACTTCTGCATTCGAAAATTATGGTTAATTTTGCAGCGTAACATAAATCTATGGCAGAAAATTTACCTATAACAATGAAGGATATTGCCCGCGCATTGGGCATTTCCGTAGCTACAGTGAGCCGTGCGCTCAACGACAGTCCGCGCATTAGTTCAGTGCAACGCAAACGCATCCAGGATTATGCTAAAGAGCACAACTTCTATCCAAACGTAATTGGTGAGGCTTTGCGCCATAACCGCATCCAGCCTCTTAAAGTGATAGGAGTCATTGTTCCTGAGTTTGTGCATTATTATTTCGCTTCGGTGCTGTCTGGCATTGAGGAGAAAGCCCGTGCCTGTGGCTATCGTGTTATGGTGGCGCAGAGCAACGAGTTATATGACAAGGAGGTCGCTATCTGCGACGACTTCTATAAAAACAAAGTGTGCGGCATCATTGTGTCGCAAGCCAAGGATACCAAACAATACGATCATTTCCGCCGTCTTATGGACAATGGAGTTCCTCTCGTGTTTTACGACCGTATATGTACGGGCGTAAATGGGTCGCGAGTGGTGGTGGACGATTATAATGGAGCTTATGCAGCCGTATCACATTTGATAGAAACCGGGTGTAAGCGCATAGCCTTTTATGGCTCGCCCATGAATCTGGAGTTGTCGAAGAACCGATACAACGGCTATCATGACGCAATTGTGAAGCACGGGCTGAAGATGGACGAGGCTCTTGTCAGATTATGTGATAACCGTGCACAAGCTGAAGCAATCACTCCTGAAATACTCTCGTTGCCAGCCGAAGAGCGTCCCGATGCCTTCTTTGCCATCAACGACGATACTGCTATAGGCATACTGTATACAGCCAAGCGCATGGGATTTCGTGTTCCATTGGATATCAGCATCTGCGGATTCACAAATGGTGAGCGTGCAATAGCTTGCGACCCGATGCTTACAACGGTGGAACAGCGTGGTGTGACTGTTGGAGAAGAAGCTGCCAAAGTACTTATAGATCAGGTAGAAGGCACGCTACCACGCAATGAGGTGGTGATGCGTGTTGTCCGCACCCGCCTTGTAGTGAGAGACACTACGCGTTGAGTTCAGAAGTTAACACCTTTTCGTTAGCGAAACTAAAATAAAACCAAATAACAATGATCCAAAAACCTAATCTTTCGTTCTGGAAACTCTGGAATTTGAGTTTCGGATTCTTTGGCGTACAGATAGCTTACGCTCTGCAAAGCGCCAACATATCACGTATCTTTGCAACATTGGGAGCCGATCCCCACAATCTTAGCTACTTCTGGATATTGCCTCCTTTGATGGGAATATTAGTGCAACCAATAGTAGGCACGCTTAGCGACAAGACATGGTGTCGTTTCGGCCGTCGCATACCTTTCCTGTTTGTAGGCGCCACTGTGGCGGTGCTTGTTATGTGTCTGTTGCCCAATGCAGGCTCGTTTGGTATGGCAGTGAGTACGGCTATGGTATTCGGTCTTATTTCGCTGATGTTTCTCGACACAAGCATCAATATGGCGATGCAGCCGTTCAAGATGCTTGTTGGCGATATGGTCAACGAGAAGCAGAAGTCGCTCGCTTACTCCATACAGTCTTTCCTCTGCAATTCGGGTTCGCTTGTCGGCTACGTCTTCCCCTTCTTATTTACGTTTCTTGGTATTGCCAACGAGGCACCTAAAGGTGTAATCCCCGATTCGGTTATCTACTCGTTCTATGTAGGTGCCGCTATACTCATACTCTGCGTAATCTACACCACGTTGAAGGTGAAGGAGTGGAATCCTGAAGAGTATGCTCAATATAATGAGGCTGACCCTGAGGCAAACGAGAAGAGTGCAGGCTGGATAACACTATTGAAGAAAGCACCTACGATGTTCTGGAAAGTAGGACTCGTGCAGTTCTTCTGCTGGGCTGCCTTTATGTATATGTGGACCTATACCAATGGTACCATTGCCGAAACCGTATGGCACACCACCGACGTAGCATCAAGTGGCTATCAGGAAGCAGGCAACTGGGTTGGCGTGCTGTTCTTCTGGCAAGCTATCGGTTCGGTGTCTTGGGCTATGGCATTGCCTAAATTCAAGAACGAGAAGTTTGCTTATGCTCTGAGTCTTGTCATCGGCGGCATAGGTTTCGCTCTCGTACCGTTTATAGACGACAAAAATCTGCTCGTACTTCCATTCTGGCTCATAGGCTGTGCTTGGGCTGCAATGCTTGCCATGCCTTTTGCTTTCGTCACCAATGCACTTGAGGGCTACAGCCATAAGGGTGCCTATCTCGGACTCTTCAACGGCACTATATGCGTACCGCAGATTATAGCAGCTGTGTGTGGCGGACACTTGCTGCAACTCGTAGGTTCACATCAGAGCAATATGATGATTGTTGCAGGTGTGTTGCTTGTTTGCGGAGCCGTGGCTGTAGCGGCCATTAGAAACCCGAAACGTGCATGACAAAATGCAAACGTTTGCATCGTTTTATGTGTAGAATGTATGGTTTTTGCGTTATTGTGTACCATATTTTTTAATAATTTCGCATTGTGAAAATCAATGATAAAATATTGTACCAACAAACCAATAACCAAAATACACAATGACAATACATTTTCATATAGAGTACCGTACTGCGTTCGGTGAAGAATTGTCACTCAACATTATCGAGAATAATGAAGTGAAGGCTTATCGCATGACCACTATTGATGGAATAGAATGGTGGTGCGACTTGAAATACAGTAAAGCTGACACTGCACTTGTATATTATTATAAGGTGGCGGTGGGCGATTCTGTTGAGCGTAGCGAATGGCAGACGGTGAAGCACGTGCTCGATCTGACGTGCAGTGCAGCTGCCGATTATGTAGTGTACGACCGTTGGAATGCAATGCCCGAGGATGCTTATCTCTACAGCAGTGCCTTCACCGACTGTATCAACCATCTCGAACCACAGCCAATGCAGCCCTCTGCCTACGCCAAGACTCTGCGTCTTGTAGTGCGTGCGCCGCAGTTGCGCGAGGGTCAACGACTGGCTGTAGTAGGAGCACAGAAGGTTTTGGGCGAGTGGAACCTTGACAAAGTGCTGCCCATGACGCTTCATAACTATTGCGAGTGGGCGGTTGATATAGATGCATCGTTATTGCATGATGATAGTTTAGAATTTAAGTTAGTTGTAGTGAATGGTTCGGGACTGGTGATGATGTGGGAGTGCGGACACAACCGCACCATCACTCTGTCTCCAATCATGAACGGTCAGACGGTGGTGTACAGTCTCGACCAGGCTTTCTTTGAGATTTGGAACCGAAAGTTGGCAGGCACATTGGTGCCGGTATTCTCGCTTCGTAGCAAGACGAGTGCGGGTATAGGCGACTTCGGCGACCTTAAGACGATGATCGACTTGATGGCAAAGACCGGACAGCGTGTGCTGCAACTCCTGCCTATCAACGACACCACCATCACCCACACATGGACCGATTCTTATCCATACGGCTGCGTCAGTGTATTCGCCATACATCCGCAGTATGCCGATTTGCGTAATTTGCCGCAGCTGGAGGACGAAGAAGCGCGCACAGAGATGGAAGCAGAGCGCCAACGACTAAATGCTCTGTCACAGATAGATTACGAAAAAGTGAACGCATTCAAATCAGAATATTTAAAGCGAGTCTTTGTTCAAGAAGGTAAAAGGATTATGAAGAGCGCAGAGTTTAAGGCGTTCTTTCAGGAAACACAAAATTGGCTCGTACCATACGCTCAGTATACAAGGCTGAAAGACAAGTATGGTACCGCCGATTTTACACAATGGCAAGACCATAACACATGGAATGAGGACGACCGCGCTATGCTGTCTGATTCTCGTACAAAGGCATATCATGAGGTGGCTTTCTACTATTTCGTACAGTACATACTGTCGTCGCAGATGAAGGAGGCGCACGAATATGCCAAGCAGAAGGGCGTAATACTGAAGGGCGACATACCCATCGGCGTGAACAGACACAGTTGCGACGTATGGATGGAACCCAAATACTTCAACCTTAACGGACAGGCTGGAGCACCACCTGACGACTTCTCGGTTAATGGACAGAATTGGGGATTCCCCACATACAATTGGGACGAGATGCTGAAGGACGGCTGCCAATGGTGGACACGTCGCTTCCAGAACATGTCACGATTCTTCGATGCCTACCGCATTGACCACGTATTGGGATTCTTCCGCATATGGGAGATACCTATTGACTGCGTGTTTGGACTGACAGGACAGTTTGCTCCGTCGCAGGCAATGAGCCGTGAGGAGATAATGCAGTATGGACTGAACTTCCAGGAAGAGCGCTTCACAGAGCCGTTCATAACCGATTGGGTGCTCGACCGCGTATTCCATGAGCGTGCTGACGAGGTGCGTCGTGAATATCTGGAACGTATCGACGACGAGCGTTATCGCATGAAACCCGAAGTAGACACACAACGCAAGATAGAGGCACGTTTCGCAGATGTAACCCGTCAGGAAGACCTCTGGCTGCGTGATGGATTGTATTCGCTTGTCAGTGACGTGCTCTTCGTGCGCGACCGTAACAATGCCAACATGTTCCATCCGCGCATTTCAGCCCAGCTCGACTTCATTTACGAGTCGCTCTACGACAACGACAAGCAAGCCTTCAACCGCCTTTACAACGACTATTTCTATCGTCGCAACAACCAGTTCTGGTATCGTGAGGCAATGAAGAAGCTGCCCAAGCTGGTACAGGCAACCCGTATGCTTGTGTGTGCCGAGGACCTTGGCATGGTGCCCGATTGCGTGCTATGGGTGATGAACGAACTGAAGATACTCAGCCTTGAGCTGCAGAGCATGCCCAAGACCACAACTACACGTTTCGGACACCTAAGCCAGAACCCTTATCGTTCGGTATGTACGATATCCAGCCACGACATGCCTACGCTGCGACAGTGGTGGGACGAGAACTACGAACGTACGCAAGACTATTACAACTCGATGCTCTATCGTCAGGGACCAGCCCCGCATCCGCTGCCAGGATGGCTTGCCAAGGACATCATTGCACGTCATCTCGACTCGCCGTCGATGCTCTGCGTATTGAGTGTTCAGGACTGGCTTGCCATGTACGACAAGCTGCGTCTGCCTGATGCCGATGCCGAACGCATCAACATACCTGCCAATCCAAAACACTACTGGCGCTATCGCATGCACCTCAACCTTGAGGATCTCATGGACAACGCTGAGTTTATAGGCGACATAAGTACACTAATCCGTCAGTCAGGCAGATAACTTCAGTCAGGCGTGCAGAAATAAGATTAACCTGAAAACATATATAAATGCTGAAAAAATATACAATGCTGGCTGCGCTGTTGCCTATGATGGCAGCAGCCCAGACCGTAAAGTCGCCCAACGGCAATGTGTCGCTTACCTTCTCGCTCACAGACAAGGGACAGCCCACATACGAAATGTCGTACAAGGGCAAGACAGTGTGTAAGCCATCTCATCTCGGATTGGAGCTGGCTAAGGACAAGCACGCCTCAAAGGGAATGGAAGAGACCGACCTGATGGACGGTTTCACAGAGACAGGCAGCAAGACATCTGCCTTCGATGAAACCTGGAAGCCGGTATGGGGCGAGACTTCTACCATCCGCAACAACTACAACGAGATGGAGGTAAACCTGACTCAGAAGTCTTCAAAGCGCAACATTACCATCCGTTTCCGTGTTTACGACTATGGTATGGGACTTCGCTATGAGTTCCCGCAGCAGCAGACGCTCAACTATTTCGTGATAAAGGAGGAGCACACACAGTTTGCTATGGCAGGCAATCATACTGCCTACTGGATTCCGGGCGACTACGACACGCAGGAGTATGAGTACAACATCACTCCGCTTACGGGCATACGTGAAGTGATAGCCAAGAACCGTGAGGCTTACAAGAGCAACTCGTCTACCTCCGTATTCTCTGATACCGGCGTGCAGACATCGCTGCAATTGAAGACCAACGACGGCCTGTACATCAACATACACGAAGCCGCCTGCTTGGATTATCCTACAATGCACCTCAATCTTGACGACAAGAACCTCGTGCTTGAGTCGTGGCTAACGCCAGATGCTGTAGGCCGTAAGGGATTCATACAGACACCGTTCAACACGCCTTGGCGAACCGTAATGGTGAGCGACGATGCCCGCGACATGCTCTCGTGCAAGCTTACGCTCAACCTCAACGAGCCGTGTAAGATAGAGGACACTTCGTGGATTCATCCTACAAAGTATTGCGGAGTGTGGTGGAACATGATTGTTGGCACCAAGACATGGAGCTATACCAACGACCTGCCGTCGGTTCGTCTCGGCGTTACCGATTACAGCAAGTGCAAGCCCAACGGTACACATGGAGCTACAAACGAGGAGGTGAAGCGCTACATCGACTTCGCTGCAAAGAACGGTTTGCAGCAAGTTCTGGTAGAAGGATGGAACGAAGGATGGGAAGACTGGTTCGGACACCAGAAGCTGGATGTCTTCGACTTCGTGTCGCCTTATCCCGACTTCGATATAAAGATGCTCAACGACTATGCCCACTCTAAGGGCGTGAAGCTGATGATGCACCACGAAACCTCGTCTGCCGCACTCAATTACGAGCGCCATTTGGAGGATGCTTTCCGTCTGATGAACAAGTATGGCTATGATGCCGTTAAGACAGGATACGTCGGCGACATCATTCCGCGAGGCGAATATCACTACAGCCAGCTGATGAACAATCACTATCAGCGCGTAGTAGAGACTGCCGCCAAGCACCACATCATGGTGAATGCTCACGAGGCAACACGTCCAACGGGCATCTGCCGCACATGGCCTAACCTTGTAGGCAATGAGAGTGCACGTGGTACTGAGTATGAGGCTTTCGGCGGAAACATTGCTTACCACACCGTGATGCTTCCGTTCACACGTCTGCAGGGTGGTCCGATGGACTACACGCCAGGTATATTCGAGACACGATTGTCTGAGTGGAGCGACAATAAGAGCTTTGTTCACACCACACTATGTGGTCAGCTCTCGCTCTATCTCGTTATGTACAGTCCGCTGCAGATGGCTGCCGACCTGCCCGAACACTATGAGAAGTATGACGACGCATTCCAGTTCATACGCGATGTAGCTTGCGATTGGGACGACTCAAAGTATCTGGAGGCAGAACCAGCCAAATACATCACCGTGGCACGCAAGGCTAAGGGAACAGACAACTGGTTTGTAGGAGGCAAGACTGGCGAAGAGGCTCGCACCGCTGTGGTACGTCTCGACTTCCTCGATAAGGGTCGTAAGTACGACTGCGCTATATATCAGGACGCCAAGAATGCTGACTATGAGCACAATCCCAAGGCTTATCAGATTCTGCACAAGACAGTAAAACATGGCGACGTTCTGAAGATTAAGGAGGCTCGCGGTGGCGGTTTTGCAGTATCGCTTATTGCTAAATAATGAAAGAATGGCATTCTACTGACATGAACGGAAAATACATATTCTCAGCGCTGATTGCTTCAATGATGGCAATCAGCGCCAATGCTCAAGGGCAATTCAATGAGATGGAATACGGTAAGACACAAACCGTATTCCATCTCAACGCGTCTTCTACCCCCAAGCTCCGCCTGTACAAGAGCGGACAGGGAGGCAAACCCGTCAAGACCGTTAAGATGCGGGCTATAGGCAACGACCGTTGGGAAGCCACAGTCAAGGGCAATCTTGCTGGCATGTTCTACACCTTCGACATCGGCAAGGGCGAGTGTCCCGGCACGTTTGCCAAGGCTGTAGGCGTCAACGGCAACCGTGGCGCAATACTGAATATGGCTGACACCAATCCTGAAGGATGGGCTGATGACCGCCGTCCGGCTCTTGCGTCGCCTGCCGACCAGATTATTTACGAGCTTCACATGCGCGACTTCTCCATCAGTCCCACTTCGGGCATGAAGCATCAGGGCAAGTATCTGGCACTCGCCGAACCTCGCGCCATAGCCTATCTGAAGAGTCTCGGCATCAACGCCATCCACTTTCAGCCGCTCTTCGACTATGCTTCTGTAGACGAGACACAACTGCACCGCCCACAGTTCAACTGGGGCTACGACCCGAAAAACTACAATGTGCCCGAAGGCAGCTATTCCACTGACCCATACAAGCCAGAGGTGCGCATACGCGAGTTCAAGACCATGGTGCAGGCGTTGCACAAGGCAGGCATCCGCGTAATCTTCGATGCCGTTTACAATCATACGTTCGACATCGAAGGCAGCAATTTCCAGCGTACTTATCCCGACTATTACTATCGCAAGACAGCCGACGGACGTTACTCGGACGGTTCGGGTTGTGGCAACGAGACTGCATCGGAGCGTCCGCTGATGCGCGAGTTTATGATCGAGAGCGTGAAGTACTGGATCAACGAATTCCACATTGACGGATTCCGATTCGACCTTATGGGCGTTCACGACATCGAAACGATGAACCAGATACGTGCCGCCGTCGACGCAATCGACCCCACAATATATATATATGGTGAGGGATGGAGTGCAGGAACGTGTGCCTATCCGCAGGAGAAGCTTGCTATGAAGGCTTCTACATACAAGCTTAACGGCATCGGAGCGTTCAGCGACGACATGCGCGATGCTCTTCGTGGTCCGTTCTCCGACGACACCAAGGGAGCATTCCTTGCCGGAATAAAGGGCGAGGAGGAGAGTCTGAAGTTCGGAATAGTTGGTGGCATAGCCCATAATCAGGTGGACATGCCCCGTGTCAACTACGACAAGAAGCCTTGGACCAACGAGCCAACGCAGCAGATAAGCTATGTAAGCTGTCATGACGACATGTGTCTGGTAGACAGATTGAAGGCGAGTGTGCCCGGATTGAAAGACATGACACGCAGCCAAGCCGACCGACAGGCCGAACTCATACGTCTCGACCTGCTGGCACAGACTGCCGTGTTCACATCGCAGGGCGTGCCCTTCATGCTGGCAGGCGAGGAAATGCTGCGCGACAAGAAAGGTGTACACAACAGTTTCGCTTCGCCCGACAGCATCAACGAGTTCAATTGGGACAATCTGAAGCTGTATCCGCAGGTGTTTGAATATTATAGCAATCTGATAAAGTTGCGCCGCAACCATCCGGCATTCCGCCTTGGTACGGCAGAAGCTGTAAGAGAACATCTGGAGTTTATTGCCACCGATGATTGTCTTGTGGCTTTTCGATTGAAGAACCTTGAAGGTATCGACTCATGGAAGGACATCATCGTGGTGCTCAATGCCAACAAGGAAACTAAGACAATAGCCATACCCGAAGGCGAATACACCGTAGCCTGCTGCAACGGAGTCATCAATGAGGAAGGCATCGGAATGTCGTTCAATGGCACCGAGGCTAAGGTCGATGCCCAGTCGGCATTGATACTTTATCAGAAGTAGAACTAATTAATTTATCTAAAAACCTAAATCAGATAATGAAGAAAAAACTTGTATCGTTAATGATGCTTATGAGTGCAATGAGCTTGAACGCTGCGGTGACAGTCGACCGTATCGAACCTACCAACTGGTATGTAGGCATGAAGGATGCCTCGCTGCAACTTATGGTGTACGGCAAGGATGTGCGCAACGCCGAAGTAGAGGTGAACTATCCCGGAGTGCGTATCGATTCTATAGCACGACTCGACTCGCCCAACTATCTGTTGGTCTACCTCAACCTTGAAGGTGCCAAGGCTGGCGAGATGACAATGAGTTTCAAGCAGGGCAAGCAGACCAAGAAGGTGAAGTATCAGTTGAAAGACCGCGCTATGGCAGGCGACAAACGCATAGGCTTCAGCAATGAAGACGTGCTCTATATGCTCATGCCCGACCGCTTTGCCAACGGCAATGTGAAGAACGACGCTTTCAAGAACATGCGCGACAAAACCTGCGACCGCTCGGCTCCAAGTCTGCGCCACGGAGGCGACCTTGAAGGTATTCGCCAGCATCTCGACTACTTCAACGAGCTTGGAGTTACGGCATTGTGGTTCACACCGGTTCTTGAGAACGACAGTCCGAGCAATGGTGTGAACTCAACCTATCACGGCTATGCCACTACCGACTACTATCGTGTAGACCCACGTTTCGGAACCAACGATGAGTATAAGCGTCTTGTAGACGAGGCTCACAGCAAGGGACTGAAGGTTGTGATGGACATGATTTTCAATCATTGCGGTTTCGACCATCCATGGGTAGCCGATATGCCATCGAAGGACTGGTTTAATGCTCCCGAATGGCTTTCGCCCGAATATCAGACAGCCGAGCATCAGAAGAAACTGGACACTATGGACGGCAATGCCAAGGTCAACGACAAGTATCTGCAGACCAGCTATAAGCTCACGCCGGTGCTCGATCCGTATGCAAGCAAGGTTGATCTGCGTGAGACAGTAGACGGATGGTTCGTGCCTACAATGCCCGACCTCAACCAGCGCAATCCTCACGTGATGAAGTATCTGATTCAGAACAGCGAGTGGTGGATAGAGACTGTCGGTATAGACGGCATCCGTATGGATACATATCCGTATGCCGACCGCGACGGAATGGCACTGTGGATGAAGACACTCGACCAGGAATATCCCAACTTCAACACCGTTGGCGAGACATGGGTGACCGAACCTGCCTATACGGCAGCATGGCAGAAGGACAGCAAACTGTCCGACAAGAACAGCTATCTGAAGACTGTCATGGACTTCGCTTTCTTCGACCGCATCAATCAGGCTAAGCGTGAGGAGACCGATGATTGGTGGAACGGAATGAACCGCATATACAATGTGCTGTGTTACGACTACCTTTATCCTAACCCAAAGAGCGTGATGGCTTTCGTAGAGAACCACGACACCGACCGATTCTTAGGTGATGGCAAGGACACTCTGGCGCTTAAGCAGGCGTTGGCGCTGCTGCTGACCATCAACCGTACCCCACAGCTCTATTACGGTACTGAGGTGCTGATGAACGGAACCAAGAGCGTTACTGACGGCAACGTGCGTAAGGACTTCCCTGGCGGTTGGGCTGACGACAAGCAGAACGCCTTCACGGCAGAAGGACGTACCAAGGCGCAGAACGATATGTTCCGCTGGACAAGCCGACTGCTGCATTGGCGTCAGGGCAACGAGGTGATAACAAATGGCACACAGACCCAGTTCTGCTCACATAAGGGCATTTATGTCGTAGCACGCCAGTATAAAGGCAAGAGCGTAATGACCGTTATCAACGGAAAGAAAGAGGCAGCCGAACTCGATGTGAAGCGTTATGCCGAGATAATAGGCGACGCTCAAAAGGCTGTAGACGTGACAACTGGATGCAACGTCGTAATCAGTCATAACGTGAAATTACGTCCGCGCCAGACCATGGTATTGGAGTTCTGATGTACAATATTTGCATTTCTAACGCTCAATACTGCGAGTTGAACTCACAAGAAAATCTTTTGCTCGAAATTCTCGAGTTTTGAGCGTGCAGAACTTAATTGATTTATATTCAGAATGTTATAACTATGACGAGGTAAGGTGAGCAAAAAGCGAATCCTTAAAAGGACTTCTTTTCTTTGCAAAAGGACAACTATTGCTCTCCAATAGTACTCCCGTTGCATTGCATTTAGGGCTTCTTTGTCTTCCAAAAGGACTACATTTGGAAGGCAAGGAAGCCCTAATTGGTATGTAGAGAGGTCGCCGACCTCTCAAAAAACATAAAAAAACGCTTCTCAATTCTCTATAATCGATTTTTCGTTTGTAACAATTTTTTTACTGCATGTACGATATTTGCATGCTCGTTTATGCTTCTTTCAATATCGGTAGATAGAATTGTAGTAATTATTACAGCCATAGATAATTTGATGCTTACTTCAAACAATGCCTCAAATCGAACATGGCACATTATGAGCGAAACATCTGTTTTTTTTATTGAACTTGCGAAAGTTCAGAATCTTATTTAATAGGTTCTACGTGTATTATCACGAATGTACCCTCGCCGAGCTGTTCCTTCAGCTTCTTCTCCATTGCACGAGTGATGTCGTGAGCCTTGTCGAGAGTCATCTGTCCGTCCATACGCACATGAACCTCAATAGAGGAGCGGTTTCCTATCTTGCGTGTACGCAGATTGTGTGGATCCTTTACACCGTCGAACGAGAGTAGGGTCTTGATAATATCTGCTTCAACAGGTTCGGGCAGAGAGTTCTCCACCAGTTCGCCAAGACTCGGGCGTAACTGCTCTATGGAGGCGTGGATGATGAGAATGCTCACGATAAGGGCTGCAATGGGGTCGAGTATGGTCCAGTGTGAACCTAATACCAAGGCTCCACCTATGCCTATTGCCGTGCCAATCGACGAGAGGGCATCGCTGCGATGATGCCATGCGTTGGCTACGACAGCTTGCGACTGCAACTGTCTGCCCTGCTTGCGCGTGTATTGAAACAACGCCTCCTTGACCACAATCGACAGTATGGCAGCCACGAACGCTATCCAGCCTGGCGATTGCAGCGTGCCACCGTTAAGGCACGACCATATCTGAGTAATACTGTTCCACATAATGCCGAGTCCTACAAACAGCAGCATCAGTCCGATAATGGTCGTTGCGAGTGTCTCATACTTGCCGTGTCCGTACTCATGTCCACGGTCCTGCGGCTTGCTCGATATACGCACGAAGGCAATAACGATGAAGTCGGTGATAAGGTCGCTGAGCGAGTGGATGCCATCGGCTATCATTGCCGAGCTGCGTCCAATGATGCCTGCCAGCAGTTTGAAGAGGCAGAGCAGTATGTTTGCCACGGCTCCATATATCGTGACACGGTAGATTTTGCGTTCGCGCTCGTTGTTTTGTGTGCTCTCTGCACGAGGGCATGGATTGTTAGTATAAACCATAATGTCTTAAATTCTAATGTTATTGAATAATTTTAATATATCACTTATGCGTGAAGTGTTTCTTACGCTTTATTTGTCACAAACAGCATGCCATTGGGTGCTGTTACTTGTATGAATGGTGCAAAAATACGAAATTGTGTTTAAAAATTGATGTTAAGCAACTAATTTTGTTCGATTATCTTTGGCGTTACTGATTAAATGCGTATCTTTGTATGGATTAAGACAAACTATGAAGTGTGGTGCCTCAATAAAGAGGGCATCAAGTCGTATTAGTTTGGAAAAACCGATTTTCAACTAACAAATGACTGCTTATTTAGTTACAACTACTACAACAATCAACGACGTGCCCCGATGTGACTTCGGGGCACGTTTTAAAAACGCTAATCAAATTTTATTAAAACAAAGATATTATGAGACTTATTATTGAAAAGGATTATGATCAGCTCTCAAAGTGGGCTGCTGAGCATGTAATTGAGCGTATCAACAAGTTCAATCCGACACCCGACCACAAGTTCGTGCTCGGTCTGCCGACTGGTTCTTCACCTATCGGAATGTACCATGCATTGGCTGAGGCTTGCAAGGAGGGACGTGTATCGTTCAAGAATGTCCTCACTTTCAATATGGACGAGTATGTAGGTCTGCCCGAGTCGCATCCGGAGAGCTACCACTCATTCATGGCTAAGAACTTCTTCGACCATGTTGATTGCCCGAAGGAGAACATCCATATCCTTAATGGCAACGCCGAGGATTTGGAGGCTGAGTGCGCACGTTACGAGCAGATGATCGTTGAGGCTGGTGGTATCGACCTCTTCATCGGCGGCATCGGTCCTGACGGCCACATCGCTTTCAACGAGCCGGGTTCTTCACTCACATCACGCACACGTATGAAGACTCTTACAACTGACACTATCGTTGCCAACTCTCGTTTCTTCGACAACGACGTGAAGAAGGTTCCGACAACTGCTCTCACAGTAGGTGTAGGTACTGTAATGTCTGCCCGTGAGGTTATGATCCTCGTTAATGGCCACAACAAGACACGCGCTCTCCAGGCTGCTGTTGAGGGTCCGGTTACTCAGATGTGGACTATCTCTGTTCTGCAGATGCACCAGCACGGCATCATCGTAGCTGACGAGGCTGCTACTGAGGAACTCAAGGTTGGAACATACCGCTACTTCAAGGATATCGAGAAGAACAACCTCTAATCCCAATCGTCTATGCCTAAAGCATTGAACATAAAGAAAATCTCAGCTGTCTCGGTCGAGGCGGCTGAGATTTGCCGTATTATGGACGAGGCTCAGATTGAGTTCGTTTCGGTAGACAACCACTGTTGGGCTGCTGATTTCCCTTATAAACCGAAGTTTGAGGTGCGTATGGCTCACAACGGTAGTCAGTTGCTTATTAACTATCGTGTTACTGAGGAATGCGTGCGTGCCGTTGCACCGCACGACGATGGCAACGTTTGGGAGGATTCGTGCTGCGAACTGTTCCTCTCGCCAGTCGCTGACGGCACCTATTATAATATGGAGTGCAACGCAGCCGGCACATTGCTCATCGGTTTCGGTCCCAGTCGTGAGGGACGCGAGCGTGCTCAGCAGGCTGTTCTTGACAAGGTGCAGCGCTGGTCGACAATGGGTCGTGAGCCGTTCGACAACATTGAGGGTGAGCGCACATGGCAGTTGTGTATGGTTGTGCCCGTTGAGGCTTACTATCATCACAACCTTAAGAGCTTCGACGGCTTGCACGTGAAGGGCAATGTGTATAAGTGTGGCGACATGCTGCCTCATCCTCACTTCCTCTCACTCTTCCCCATCAATCTGCCCAAGCCCGACTTCCATCGTCCCGACTTCTTCGGTGATGTGGTGTTCGAGTAATATACACAGATAGTTCGAAAAGGTAATATATATAGTTCGAAATGGATTTATATATTATTCGAACAAGATATTTATTTAAACAGAAGGCGCCCTGTAAAGGCAAAAGCATAGATTGTTAATGCTTTTTCCTTTACAGGGCGCTTTATTGTTGTTTGTTATTCTTGTTATTTCTCCATAACTCGCTTTACTTGCCAACGTGTCACAACTGTTGCCAAAGTTCCGTATACTATTGCCTGCATCCATAGACCCTTGATTTCGGGCAGGATGTCGCCGAATACTCCGCCGAGGGTGTTCAGCTTAATGAATCCCTGAATGCCGAAAGTAGACGGGAACAGCCATGAGAACCATTGCCACATTTCGGGAATATTGCTCTTTGGCCACGATACGCCCGACATGAAGAGGAATGGCACGGAGGTGAACACTACGAGCAACATCACATTCTCGCGCTTGCGCACGAAGTAAGAGAAGGTGATGGCAAAGCCTATGCAAGACAGCAGATAAGGCACAATGAAGAGAGCAAAGTCGCGTGCGTGCAGTATCTGCACGAAGTGGAACAGTCGTGGAACCGCCAGTAATACCCATGTGGCAATGAGCATGAAGAGCACAAAGAATCCCATTGTGCGGCCAACCATGATGCGTGCCAGTCCGAAACGGCGTTCGTACATTGGCACGAGGCGTACAAAGCGGCGCTTCTCGTGCGATGTTCCGTAGGCAATACCTATGCCAAGGAGCATCACCTGCTGTATGATGAGCACCAGAACGCCCGGCAATATGAAGTTGCCGTAACCTCCAGTGTTGTTGAATATTGGCACATCGGTGATCAGCATAGGCTGCGTTGTAAGCTGGTCGTCGCGGTTGGTGTAGTTGCCCGACAATGCTATCTGAATGTGCGAGTTCATATCGGCAGCCACAGCTGTGCAGGTCTGGAATATAGCCTTATAGGTAAGCATCAGTCCCATGTTGCAATACACGCTGACATGGGCTTGCTGCATGCGTCCAAGGTTGTGGTCGAAGTCTTCGGGCAGAAGTATTATGCCGTACACGTCCTGCTTGCCTACGAGTCGGCTTGCCTCTTCAAGGTTGTTGCAATAGGCTGCCACACGAACGTCTGACGATGCATCTACGTGGCGAACGAATTCGCGGCTCGTCTGACTATGTGAATTGTCAACCACCGCCACAGGCACTTCGCGCACCACCTCGTTGTTGTATATCCACGAGTAGAGTATAGGGTAGGCGAGTGGTAAAAGTATAACGAAGAGCAGCGCGCCCTCGTCCTTGAACATGTCGCGCATCTCGTGAAGCCATACTCTGGCCGTGTCTTCCCAGAAAGTTCTTATCTTGTTCATCTAAATACAGTTTTACTCCAAATATACATATTCTCTCAGAGCCTTGCCCAATCGCATGATTACAAACACGGGAGCGCAGGCGAATAGAGTGAGTGCGGCTGCGTTGAGCGCCACATCGGTCCACGGATTGCCTCCGAACACCACAATCTCATATATGATAAAGAAGTGGCGCATGGGGAACAGTTGTGCCAGTGATTGCAGGGCTGGGTCCATTGCGAGGGTGGGGAAGGCTGTTCCGACCATCGAGA
>ERZ1034687.637-NODE-637-length-21580-cov-9.250778_pt1 | contig 21580 bp, 15 predicted proteins | sample MGYA00520704_ERZ1034687 | MGnify/ENA primary metagenome ERZ1034687 (study PRJEB33766, sample SAMN09781762) | gut metagenome | biome: gut microbiome | host: Homo sapiens | place: Madagascar | study: EMG produced TPA metagenomics assembly of the PRJNA485056 data set... | reverse complement strand
CTCATAACATTTTTAAAGAAATGAAATCAAGAATTATACAACTTACAGAAAAATATCCTTTCGTTAAAATGAAATATTATGGTTTTCGTTATGATTGGCAGAATAAGCTGTAATTATGTATTTATTCACCGTTTGTCTAGTCTGACAATTTTTTCATATATGAATTGAAAATTATCTCTGCTTCTTCTTTTGTATCTGCATTAACCAGATATTTAGTACCTGCATCTTCATCCCAGATTTCGATAATAATCTGCCCTGTTTCCCTGTTGTATATGAATCGGTATAGAACAATAGTACTTATATCTTCTATTCCACCGTTTTCATTGTATTTCGTTACAGTAGTAGAAAAAAAGATTTTACAGAAATCTTTTGACATATCAACCGATATAACAGGCCTGTTTCCAGTTAATTTTCCGTAATCCTCTACACTTAATACTCCGTCTGCTTTCTTATTGCGAACTAACAGGTCAATATACCAGCTGATATTTTCTCTTTCCCATTCCTTGGTAACTGTATTGTATACATATCCCTTTCCTCCTGTATTAAACCTTGCGTATTTAGAAATTATATGTATCCCTGTGGAATTGAGAAATACCATTACCGCTATCTGAAGCACCACGACTATTGCAAGAATAGTCGACAGAATAATTATCCATGTTTTTTTCATATCTTTGTCCTCCCTGTATATCTATATTGCCACATATGCTATGTTATTCGATGTGCTGCCTTTTCAACCGTTGAGTAAAAACATTTAGTAATCAAATATGTAAATTCATTAATACTCATTAAGATTATTACCGGCATAGACCTGAGTGTACCTTTTACTGGTCTACCTTATGCCACTCACGTATCCGGAGTCATCTGCCCTTACTGAAACACAACATGGTATAACCGCCATCACCACGTTCAAAACAATTACTATTAATTGTTTACCCAATATCACCTCTCCTTTTTTCACGATAAACTACTGATATTTTTATGCTATCATATATCTTAACGAATGTCCACTTTTCAAGTCAGTTTTTTCATTTTCTTCCTATGCTTGAAACGTGTATCCTTACCTGCTGCCGGTAATCGCTTTGAACTGTTCCATACGGACATTCCTTGTATTCTGTTCCTCACTTTTAAGCTCACCATGTTCATGCTCCATATGTATAGGTATTATATCCGCCTTTGTCTGTTCCTCAAGTCCGGCACTTTTCAAAAAAAGCGGCTACCGTTTCCGATAGCCGCCGTGTGAGTTATACTACTTTGTTAGCTGTTGTGCTTTTTCTTTTTGTTGACAACCGTTGTGCCGATAACAGCTCCTCCGCTGGCAAGCAGCAGTGCAAACCATGGCATAAGATTGCTGTTGTCGCCGGTCTGAGGATACTTCGGCAGTTTCGCCGTTACAGTGTCGGCCTTGGCGATTTCCTTGGTACCGTCTTTGTCACTGTAATACTTTCCGCAGCCGCTGCAGTACCAATACTCGATATTGCCCTCGGAATCCTCGGTGGCCGCCTTTGCCGGGAAATGCTTTAAGTCGGTGTGGTTATTCGGATCAAGCTCACCGTAGGATTTGCCGCAGACTTCGCATACTGCCTTATCCCTGCAGGTTTCCTTACCACCGATGTGGTTGGAGATTATCTTTCCGCAGATATCACATTTGTGATTTTTATCCTCATCGGTACAATTATCCGTTTCGACGCCTTCCGTACAGCCGTCTGCCGTGCATTGGCGGGTGTGTGTGCCATCGCCGTTTGATGTCCAGTCACCGAAGGTATGCCCGTCGTTGACCGTTACGGTCATCTCGGCGGTGTTGCCCGCCTTGTCGGTGACAACGATTTTCTGCCCGCCGTCTGCCGGAGTGAGGACAAAGCTGCCGTTTTCATCAAGCGTGACCTCCGTCCCATTTACAGTGACGGTGCCAATATGCTTCTCGTCAACGGTGACCGTCTGCGCCTCGCAGTAGGTCTTGCCGTTTTCTATGCCTGTGATAACCGGGCTTGTTCCGTCAAGAACGATGCCGTCCGAGCAAATGTAGTTCGTATTGCCCGCCTTATCGGTCAGTCTGACATAGATAATATATTCGTTATCAGGGTCAATGCAAAACGGTGCGGTGTACGCTGTGAAGGCCATGCCGTCAAGCTCAGCTTTTGTCAATTCCTTATCTGACAGCAGATATTCAACCGTTACCATCTCGCCGCTGTTGTCGGCTGCTGTGATCGTCACCTCCTGCGCGCCCTTATAGAACAGACCGAAGGTGATATTATTAAGGAACGCTTTCCAACTGTTCTCGCTGATTTTAATTTCACCCGTGGGCTTTTCGATGTCTTTCCATTTCGCCGTAATTGTGATGTTTTCCGCAGGCATGGTCGTGGGAATTTCCTTATCCCAACCCATAAAGGTGTAACCCTCTTTTGTCGGGTTAGCAGGAGCGGTGATCTGTGTGCCGTAGTCCTGCGTAACGGGTGCGATTTCGCTGCCGCCGTTGGTATCGAAGGTGATCGTATAGCACACGTTTTCCCACAGCGCCTTGACTGTGATGTCAGCAGTGACGGTCACAGGGGTGTTCACCGGATACTCCGTACCGTCTATATGCCATGCCTTGAACTGTTTTCCTTCGGGTGCAATAAACTCGCACTCCGGCAGATAATACTCGCTGCCGTGCAATATCTTCTTGGCGGGCATTGCAGTGGTGACCTCCTCGGGCAGATCCTCAGGCTCGGAGCCGCCGCCCGCGTCAAAAGTGACGGTATGATCGTTGCGCATTTTAAACGCTGCGGTGATGGTAACATCTCCCTCCGGCTGGGCGAAGGTATAGGTATCGTCTCCAACCACAACGGTGACGGGGGTGCCGTTGACTGACAGCGTGCTTAGCATATAGCCCATATCGGGTGCAATGGAGAGCACGACAGGCTCGTCCTTGTAAAACAGCGGCGTACCGTCCTCAGCGGTTTCCGTGGCATTCACCACCGTAACACTGCCGTTTTCGCAATCCTGCACCGTCACCTTATACTGCGGGTCGCCCTCCACGGTCACCTGCACCGAGATGTTCTTCTTCCGCTCCTCTCCCGGACATGGGACAACATCCAGCTCCGAAAGATTCTTTTCGTTGTCTTTTGTGCCCGCCAGGATCACCGTTCCGTTGACCGTGAAGGTCTGCTCCCGCGGGGACTGCGGATCATAGGTCTCCGGAATCGTCCAATCCACATTGACAAGCATCCAGTTCCCGCCGCTATGAGCCGACTTGACCCCGATCTTGATCTTGGAGAGTTCCTCTTCCAGCTTCTGCGTTTTGGAAATACGCAGCGGCAGCACAGTTGGCTCATCCCAATAACGACCCTCCTGCCCCACATCCATCAGATAGTTCCACGTAGCACGGAGCCAAAGGTACTGGCTCTTGTTCCCGCAGGCGTCTTCGATGAGAATGTTGTGGTCCTTGCCGCTCTCGTAATCTGCGGGGATCGTATAACAGCCATCCTCATCCGGCAGCAAAACGGTATAATCTGCAGACACCTGGGGTTTGCGGTACCACACCGTGAAAGGGGACTCCTCCTCTACCCTGAACCGCAGATCGCCGTAATATCTCCCACTGCTCTTCAGTTCCTCACCGGTAGAAAGATCAATGGCTTTCGGAGCCTCCACATCGGCGATCAGGTTCGGTGTAGAGACATAGGCCGTTCCCTTGACGTTTTTGGCTTTAGCGTAGACATACCAGCTGCCATTTGCGTCATACTCCGCGGCGTCTATATGGGCCTCAGGCCTGTAGATGATGATGACCCCCGGTTCCGGGTCCGGTTGCTTGTATTCGATCCAGGGAATTAAGCCTTGCTTATCCATCTCCGCCAGCTGCTCCTGTGTGTAGCGCTTCGGCGAACTGAAGTAGCAGCCGGGTTCTGTGGCGTTTGTTGTGTCGATCCTTACGGCCACCGAATAGCGGTTATTGTCCGTATCCTTGCGTACAGCCTTGAGATAGTACGTTTCGTCCGTATCCGTGCTGTATCCCGTAAAGCGCTGGCTCTGCCCCAACTCGAGCTCCACCTGCGGATACACCGTGGAATACTCCAGCAAAAGTGTCCGGCTCCTGTCGATCAGGCCTACCGCGAATTGCTCCTTGTCTTTGTTGTATGGGATCTCCGTCCCATCCGTCTCATCGGTCAGCTTTACCGCCGCATCCTCCGGCAGCTTCATCGTGAGGATCAGATACTCATTGTGCGCCAGCAGCTTATCCACATACGTCTTGCTTCTATCCGGACTTATCACCTGCACCCGGTGCCGCCGGTAGACCGTCACCGTTGCCGTGGTCCGGTTGCCCGCGTTGTCTGTCGTCACGACGGTATATTCCGCTCCCGCGTCATTGTTGCCGCCGTCGGGTGCGGGAAGAGAATAGGTAGAGCCAACTGTCTGCTCCACACCGTTGATGGTCACCGACTTGATACCGGAGGACGCCTCTCCCGATGCCGCCGGATCGCTGACGGTGAAGGTGTACGCGCCCGGCTTTCCCTCAAGCGTTTTTTCATCGCGGACATCCTCGGCGGTATAGATCTCGCCGTCCTTCAGCACCTCCAGCACCGGCGCCTTCGTGTCCGTTTCCATCACATGGCCGCACACATCGCAGAGCAGCCGGTGCTTTTCCGTGTTCCAGCCGCTGGATGCGTGCTTGCCGTTACTTGCGGACTCCGGTGCCACCGGGTCACGCGCCTGACATTTCATATTCCGGCATGCCCAGACGTGGCACGACTGCCGATTGACCCAGCCGAAGTCGTGATTCCCGTTGCAGGGGTCGTCGATCAGCTCCAGTTCCATTGCGTTGATCGCCCAGCCGTAGTTCTTCACGTACGGCAGCGTCAGCAGCTGCACGTCGATGCGCCCGTTTTCGTTGGGAATCAGAATATCATACAGATTCCAGAAGAAAGTAAAATCATCGTTGCGGTTGATGGCTTGCGCCTCAACCTTCAGCTTTATCAGCTTTCCATTGTATGAGCCTATTTTGATGGACTTGTAGTCTTCGGGCAGGGGGTTTCTGACAAAATCTCCTATATATCTTAGCACTGTGCTGTATACCTTGCTTGAGTATACAAGATCGCCGTAGCCCATAGCTGCCGCGTTCGAGCCAAATTGATTATAGCCTGTTGTAAGCTTCAGCTTCGCGTCCGTCACGGTGATATTCTGACCGTGACACCAGCGTCCGCCGCCGATGGCCGCGCCGTATGCGCCGTGCGCGTTCACCTCGCCGCCGGTGATGGTGATATCGCGCGCCGGGACGAACTGACCGCCGCCGATGCCCGCGCCGTTGTAGCTGCCGCAGGCGTAGACCTTGCCGCCGTAAATGTTGATATTATAGGCTGCGGTGTCGCCATCCATGTCCTGCTCCGATGTCCAGCAGCCTCCGCCGATACCGGCTCCTGCCGTGCCGCCGGTGGCGGAAATATCGCCGCCGTAGATGTAGATATCGCGGCCGCGGCCTTCGTAGCTGCCGCCGATGCCGGCACCCATTTCGCCTCCCGTCGCCTCGATTTTACCGGAGTAGAAATACAGCTTCTCGCCGCTGCCGTTTCTGCCGCCGCCGATGCCCGCGCTGTATTTGCCGCCCTTGGCGATGATGGTGCCGCTCCAAAGCGAGGGGTTCGTCTGAGAGCCGAAGTGCATATTCACGCCGTGACCGAACATATCAATGTTGTAATAGGTGGTCCCAAAATACCGGATGGCATAGCTGCCGCCGATGCCCGCGCCGGAATAGCCGCCCTGACACGTCACGGTGGTGCCGCGCATCACCTGTACGCACAGCTGTCCTTCGCTGCGGTTTTTCTGGATAGCCGCGCGGCCGCCGCCTCCCGTCAACTTACTGTCCCGGTTGATAAAGTACAGATACGCCGACGCCTTTCCATGCAGCTCGATGGCGGGCGTCTTGGCGTCCTGCTTCACCTGAATATTCACGTTATCCAGGAAAATGTGCGGCGCCGCCTTCTTTCCGTTGATCTGGATCTTCTTGGTCCAGACCCACTCAGGATCATTCGAAGATGAATAAATGTAGTAGGTCTTGCTGTCGTTGATGTTGATGTCGCCTTTCTCATTGACTAGGTCGATCTCCTTGTCAAACCTGCCGGGGATATTATCCATTGCCCCCGGTGCCGCCGCCGACACCGGCGCCGGCACCGGCAGCAGCGTCAGCACCATGCAGCATAGAAGCAGGATACTTAGTATTCGTTTCTTCATTTCTTGTTACCTCCGTTTTCGTGTATGTCGGCTCAGTCAAGAGCGATTATGGTTATGTTGTACTGACTGTCGGTAAAATCGGTATTCTGGAAGAGCATATTTGTATATTGAAAAGTCAAAGCAATATCCGATTCGGCACGGTATATAGTGTTATACGACATACCAAGTCTTGCACTTTGACCGTCATCTATCATACTCACATAGGTTCGCGTCTCAAGCATCATTTCAGAACTGTTATATCCGTCAATGAGTGATGCACCGCACAACTTATAATTACCGTTAGCGCTGATCATAACCGTTCCGCTGAACACCATACTGTATGTGTGACCTTTTGAAAGTGTGATTGTTTTGCTTGATGAGTTATAGGAGATCAAATCTCCGCTTTCTTTTTTTACATTGAACGGAAGCGGTGTTCCCCAACTGTATACTCTGCCGTTTGCGGCAAAATATCCGGCGCATGATCCGTCTTTGCCGTTGATACCATCCTTGCCGTCTATGCCGTCTCTGCCGTCTTTACCGTTGGCACCGTCAATTCCGTCCTTGCCGTTTATACCATCCTTACCGTCGATACCGTCTTTGCCATCCGCACCTTTTAATGCTGTAAGCTCGTACAGGTTCAGCCAGATCTCGTCGCCGACATAACGCCATTGCAGGGTGTTTTTATTTACGCGGAATTCCGGTGTTTTTCCGTTTGCTCCGTCCTTACCGTTCTGTCCGGCGGGACCTGTGATATCGGATATCGCAACAAGATTCTGCCACTCGTCGCCCTCGTAGCGCCACTGTATGTGGGTTCCGGCTCTTTGCACCTCAATACTTTTGCCGTCGATTCCGTCTTTACCGTTGATGCCGTCAATTCCGTCCTTGCCGTTTTTTCCGTCGGCTCCGTCTTTTCCGTCAAATCCGTTAATGCCGTCTTTGCTGTTTGTACCGTTTATTCCGTCCTTGCCGTTTTTTCCATCGGCTCCGTCCTTGCCGTCCTTGCCGTTTTCTCCGGCAGCACCTCTCAGCTCGTCAAGAGCCACAAGGTCGTGCCAATCGGTTTCATCGCTGTATTTCCACTGGATAGCGGTGCCGTTGTTTCGCACCTCCAGCCGATCCGATGCCGGACTTGTCGGCTGTTTGCCGCATTCGGCAGAAAAGATAAGCCCCAGCACCATAAGCATACATGTGATTCCAAGTAACAATTTTTTCATTTCTCATTACCTCCGTTTTCGTGTATATCTGCTCAGTCAAGAGCGGTGATTGTAACAGAGCCTCTGAATGAAAGCAGATAGGTTTTGTAATCACCTTGCTCCAGCGAAAATTTGAGTTCAACATCGTTTATCGCGCCGGTAAGGTCATATATTCTGTTGAAGCAGAGAGAATTTGATCCCCTGCCGTCTTGTTCTATCAGTGTAATATATCTGCAATAGTCATCATCGTAACCGTCAGTCATCTGAACGGAATAGTTTCCGCTATTATCATTTGTTATCGCATTAACCATGCCGCTTACACACACATTGTAGGTATGTCCTTTTTTCAGCCTGAGTGTTGTTCCGTTGTACGATATAAGCCCGCCGCGGTTATGCATTTCCCGATAGTACAGGGGAACTGCACCGTCTGAAAGATGGGTTGACGGTACATACCCCGTGCCGTAAAAATACCCGGAGCTTCCGCCGTTCTGACCGGGGTCGCCCTTGTCGCCTTTGTCCCCCTTATCTCCCTTGTCTCCCTTTTCGCCGGGGTCACCTTTGTCGCCCTTATCACCCTTTTCGCCGTCAACACCGTCAGCACCGTCAATCCCTGCGGCTTTTACGGCTGTGTCGATTTCTCCGATCCACCAGTTGCCGTTTTCGCCGATAAACGGGGTGTTACCGTCTTTGCCGTCAGAGCCGTTTTGTCCGTTTGTGCCGTCCGCACCGTCCCTGCCGTCTTGCCCGTTTATGCCGTCTTTACCGTCAACGCCGTCTCTGCCATCCGCACCTTTTAATGCGGTAAGGTCGTAGAGGTTCAGCCATATTTCATCGCCGACATAGCGCCATTGCAATGTGTTTTCGTTCACGCGGAACTCCGGCGTTTTTCCGTTTGCTCCGTCCTTACCGTTCTGTCCGGTGGGGCCTGTGATGTCGGCTATCGCCACAAGGTTCTGCCACTCATCGCCCTCATAGCGCCACTGTATGTATTCCGTTGCTCTTTGTACTTCTATGCTTTTGCCGTTAATTCCGTCTGTGCCGTCCTTGCCGTTTTCTCCGGCAGCGCCCCGCAGCTCGGTAAGCACCACAAGGTCGCGCCAATCGGTTTCATCGCTGTATTTCCACTGGATCGCCGTGCCGTTGTTCCGCACCTCCGGCAGTGCAGTGTCGGTTTTTGCCGCCTTGCTCCATCCTGCGGCAAGCACGATGCAAAGCACCAATAGAGCCCCGCAAAGCGCCAAAAGTGAGCCTGTGAGTAGTTTTTTCCCTGTTTTCATCTTCTTTCCTCCGTTCGGAATTGTTATTACGGCGGAGTTTTGCACCGCTGCCCGCGCCGTAAATGAGCAGCGGCTGACCGGCTTATGCTTGGTTTGCTTTGTACTTATCCACGAACAGGGCAACCCCCTGCTTTAAGATTTCCATCTGGGATTTCAGGTAATATTCGTCCTCGAACATCGCATAGTGTACACAGGCGCGGACGAATGTAAAAATCAGCGGCGTGATTATCGTGTACGGAATACCTATCTTCGGCTCAAGCCGCTTGGCATACTCGGTATAGCGCTCGTTGACACCCTCAAAAAACTTCTTGCCGTGCTCGATATACTTCGGATGAGTATAGATCTGATACATCAGCCGATATTTTTTTCCATGCTTTTTAGCCGTCCAGTAGGGAACCTCCTTCACAAATCGGACAACATCATTGGGGTCGGTGGGTGCCATCTCCATAAAGTCGTCCTCGACCTTTTCCATACAGTATGCCGTTGACTCGATGATCAGTTCGTCGAGGTTTTTAAAATACGAATAAAGATTTGCCTTTGTGCATCCGCATGCATCGGCAAGCGCTTTGATCCCGGTGCCCGTAAGCCCGTTTTCAGCATAACATTCAAAGCACTTTTCCATTATTTCGCGTTTGCGCTCATTGTGCTGTTGCTCGGTTGTTTTCATGTTGCTTCTCTCCTTTGTATATACCGACCGTTCGTTTATAATTACAATAGCATAGAATTGTGATAATTTCAAGAGGAGTCTGTAAAAAGCGTGATAAAAAGGGACAGCCCAACGTCTGTTGACTGTCCTATCCGTTATGTGTTATATTTTTACAGTTTTTTCATTTTCTTCCTATGCTTGAAACGTGTATCCTTACCTGCTGCCGCCTCTTTGCCAGACCGCTGGCAGCTACGTATTGTTTCATCAAGCTTCTTATAGCGTTCCTCTGCCGCCTCATCATTCACACGAAAAAGATAGTCCATTTCCTTTACCACTTTTTCATGAAGTTCCACATTATTTTCCTTAAGGGCTTCCGTGAGAATGCTGCCGATAATCGCTTTGAACTGTTCCATACGGACATCCCTTGTATTCTGCTCCTCACTTTCAAGCTCTCCCTGTTCATGCTCCATATGTATAGGTATTATATCCGCTTTTCCAAAAATCTCGGTTTTGATTGCCTTAAGCTGATAACCCTTATTTTTCATTTCCTTAGCTTTCTGAAAAATTTCAATTTCTGTATCTGTATAATAACGATGTCCCAATTCATTCCTTGGGATTTTCATGCCAAGCTCTTCTTCCCAATACCGGAGTACATGCGCCTCCAGACCTGTGATTGCAGAAGCTTCTGAAATTAAATATCTTTTCATAATATGTCCCCTTAATTTTTTCACTAATTATACCATCCCATATGGGGAAAAAAATATTTTTTCTTCGACTTACTTTTACAAAAAAAGAGCAAGTATGACACTTACTCTTCTTCGTGATTATATTGAACTTCCAAATCCGCAAATTTTGTTAAATCTCCAATCCATGCAAGGTCAATAGTTCCTGTAGGACCGTTTCTTTGTTTGGCTATGATTATCTCGGCTTTGCCTTTGTTATCAGCATTGTCTTTGTGATAATACTCATCCCTGTATATGAACATAACAACGTCCGCATCCTGCTCGATGGCACCTGACTCTCGCAAATCCGAAAGCATCGGTCTTTTATTATCTCTTGCTTCAACAGCACGGCTTAACTGGGATAATGCAATTACCGGAACATTAAGCTCCCTTGCAATCCCTTTCAATGCTCTTGAAATCTCCGATACTTCCTGCTGTCTTGATTCACTTCTGCCACCTGCTGTCATAAGCTGTATGTAGTCGATTATTATAAGACCGAGATTATTATCTCTCTTGAACTTACGGCATTTGTTGCGCAATGCTCCAATAGAAATTCCCGGTGTATCATCAATTATAAGGTGGGACATACCTACCCTTGAAGCACCCTCTGATACGCTGCTCCATTCTGCCGGGCTCATGCTTCCCGTTCTTATATTTTTGGAATCAACCTTGGATTCCATAGAGATAAGACGGTTGACAAGCTGGACTTTTGACATTTCCAGACTGAATATGGCAGTTGTCGTCTTATTTTTAACAGAAACATACTGTGCTATATTAAGGACAAATGCCGTTTTACCCATGGATGGTCTTGCCGCAACAAGAATAAAATCCGAGTTCTGGAGTCCTGCTGTTTTGTAGTCAAGATGTTTAAACCCTGTGGCAATTCCCGTAATTTTACCGCCTGCCTTGGATGCCGCATCCATCCTGTCAAGTGCTTCAATAACAACATCGCTTATAGGTGTTATCTCCTCACTTGTCCCGCTGTTCTTTACTGCGGTAATATCTTTTTCCGCATCGGCAAGTATGTTATCCACTTCATCCTTGCAGTCATAACATTCATTTTCTATTTTCTGTGCGACCTTAATCATATTGCGCAGAACAGATTTTTCCTTTACAATCTTGGCATAACCCTTAATGTTGGCGGACGTTGCCACTACATTAAGAATTTCCCTTAAAAAATCAATTCCTGCCAGTTCCTCCGGTGCGCCCATCTGTTTTAATTTGTCCTGCACCTGAACAATGTCTGCCGGCTTATTTTCCTTATCCAGTTCCGTTATTGCCTGAAACATGATTCCATACTGGCCGGTATAAAAATCGTCCTTAGTAAGCATATCCGATGCTATTCCTATGGCATCTTTATCCATAAGCATTGATGAAATCACGGACTGTTCGGCAACTGTACTATGGGGCATAATACGCTTTAAAAGTGGTTCATCCATACTTCTATGCCTCTCTGACTCTTACATTCAGCTTTCCAACAACATCTTTATGAAGCTTTACGCTTACAATTGTAGTTCCCACACTTCTGATTGGCTCATCAAGAACAATTTTTTTCTTATCTATTTCCATTCCATGCTGTTCCTTAAAAGCAGTTGCAATTTCCTTAGATGATACTGAGCCGAAGGTTCTTCCGTCTTTTCCTGATTTAATAGAAACAATTACTTCCATGTCCGCCATTTTTGCTGCAAAAGCCTTGGCTTCTTCAAGCTGCTCTTTAGCAACCTTTTCTTCATGTGCCTTCTGTAATTTAAGGTCATTAAGGTTTTTGGATGTTGCTTCAACTCCGAGTTTCTTAGGGAGAATACAATTTCTTGCATATCCGTCACTGACATCCACTGTCTGTCCTTTTTTTCCAAGTGCTTTAACATCCTGTAATAATATAACTTTCATTAAATTGCTCCTTCCATTTCCATTGTATCTATTGTCTTTTTAACAAGTGTTATGGCATCCTCCAATGACATATCCTTAAGCTGTGCACCTGCGATTGTCATATGTCCGCCGCCGCCAAGCCTTTCCATAATAAGCTGTACATTAACTTCGTCTATAGACCTTGCGCTAAGGTATATTGTATCGTTGTAATATGTAAAAACAATTGATGCTTTTATTCCCGTAATGTTAAGAAGTTCATTGGCAGCCTGTGCTCCTACAATAGTAGGGCTTTGTAATCCCGAACTTGGGCATACGGAAAGTGCATAGTGCTTATACACCTCAGCGTGTCTTACCGTCTCTGCTTTTGCCTTGTATTCGTTCATATCGCCACGCAGAAGTTTTCTTACTCTTACAATATCTGCACCGTTACGTCGTAAAAATGCTGCCGCTTCAAAAGTTCTTGCCCCTGCTTTATTAGTAAAGTTATTGGTATCAATAACTATTCCGGCATACAAAGTATCTGCCTCTATTGATTTAATTCTGATATTATCGCAAATATACTGAAGTATCTCCGCAACCATTTCACATGCGGATGATGCGTATGGTTCTACATAGGAAAGTGTTGCATTTTCAATCTGGTCATCAGCCTGACGATGATGGTCAATAACCACCGTCTGTCTGCATTTACCAATCAATTCCGGACATTCCGTATAATTAGCCCTGTTTACATCAACAACAACAAGTAATGTATTGCTTCCTACCTTCGCCAGTGCTTCGTCGCTTTTTACAAAAAGATCAGGACTGTATTCCTGGCTGTTCTTATACAAATCAATTATAGGCAGTAATGATGTCGTTAAGTCATTAAGAACAATATGTGCTTTCTTTGAAAAAATTCTTGCCGCCGTGTATATACCGACTGCCGCTCCCACGGCATCTACGTCACTGATTTTATGTCCCATAATGATTACATTATCGGTACCCTCTAAAAGTTCACGGAGTGCGTGAGCCTTGACGCGGGCTCTTACTCTCGTATTCTTCTCAAGGGAATTACTCTTTCCGCCGTAATAAGTTACCTTATTGCCATCTCTGACAACGGTCTGGTCACCACCTCGTCCAAGTGCCAGATCAATTGCTGCTCTTGCCATTTCATAGTTCTTAAGGAATGATCCGTTCATGGCTCCGATTCCTATACTAAGCGTAACTGCCATATCATTTCCGATATTGACGGACTTAACCTCCTCAAGAATGGCAAAACGTTCTTCTTTAAGTTTTTCAAGGAATTTATAACGCATTACCACGAAATATTTATCTTTTTCAAGTTTTCTTACAATGCCTTCACCTGCAGTAATATACTTATTAATTTTACGGTCTACAAGGGCTATTAAAAGCGAACGGCGGACTTCGTCGATACTTTCAAGTGCCTCATCATAATTGTCTATATATATAAGCGCCGCAACAAAACGTTCATCATGCAGTTCTTTTCTGCAGGCTGTTATCTCTGTCTCGTCAATAAAATATATGGCATACAAATCAGATGATGCTCCCGCTATAAGGATATTAACGTCAACCGGGGAATCCGACATGTCAATTTTCTCGGTAAAAACCTTATATATTCTGTTGCCAATTGCAACATTACATTCCTGTAAATTCTTACCCGGTTCAATCTGTATCTTGGAAAGTTCGGGAATTACCGTACTTATGTTCTTCCGGTAGTTGTCCTTGCCAACAATTGCACCAAGAGAATTATTAAGCCAGAGTATTTTGCCCTGATTATCCAGAAGACCGTATGGAACCTTAAATTCATCCAACAACTTCTTTTGCATCTGTGCGTATCCTGAGGCAAAATCCATAAGTGCCTTAGATATAGCAACATGCTTATTAAATATCATAAAAAGAAGCCATACAAAATATGCCAGCACCGCTATTGAAACAACGATTCCCGCCCTGACGCTTATAAAATATACCATTATATTCATAACAGCAAATACAATACCTGCTATAATCGGATATCTAAGATATAAATTTAACAGATTACGTAATCTCTTTTCTTTCCCTGCCATGTCATATCTCCTAAAGCTATAGATAATTTATTATATCACACCGGTAATTTTTTTTCCATACATAAAAATAGCCCCATGACTCGGATATGAACCATGGGGTTATGTTAATCAGATATAATTAATCAAGTGTGTAAGGTAAGATTGCAATCTGTCTTGCTCTCTTAACTGCAACTGTAAGTGCTCTCTGATGTTTTGCACATGTACCTGTAATTCTTCTAGGAAGAATCTTACCTCTTTCAGATACAAATCTTTTTAATTTATTAGCATCTTTGTAATCGATTACGTTAGTTGAATCGGCACAAAATACACAAACTTTTTTTCTTCTACGGTTGATTCTCTTCTTCATTGGAGCATCTGTTCCGCGGTTTTCTCTTGGATTAGGCATTTCTAGACCTCCTTAATTCTCTAAAATGGCAATCCCTCATCCTCAACGCCGTCAGGAATGTTCATAAATCCATCTCCTGCAGCACTTGGTTCAGGTCTGCCTGCTGCCTGTGAATATCCCCCTTCACCGGCACTATTCTTGCTCTCTGCAAATTCCTGTTCTTCAATTACAACATCTGTTGTATAAACTTTCTGTCCATCCCTATTAGTGTAGCTTCCGGTCTGTATACGACCTGTTACAGCTATCTTGGTTCCCTGATGAAGGTATTTCTCCGCAAACTCTGCTGCTCTGTCAAATGCTACACAGGAAATAAAATCTGCTGTCTGTTCTCCACCGTCACTACGGCGTCTTCTGTCTACTGCTAATGTATATCTGGCAACTGTAGTCTGTCTCTCACCAGATGAATAACTGATATTAGGATCTCTTGTTAAACGTCCCATTAAGATTACTTTGTTCATAATCTGCCTCCTCTACGGCATACGCCGCTAAGCTTCTATTCTTCTACGTTAACGCATAAGAATCTGAGAACGTTGTCCATGATACGAAGTTCTGAAGCAATTGCGTTAGGGAACTCTGCTACTGCGTCAATACTAAAGAAGTAGTAGAATGCTTCATTCATCTTCTGAATCTCATAAGCTAATTTCTTCTTGCCGGCTTCATCAACAGCTGTGATTGTTCCACCACACTTTGCAACAAGTTCCTTAACTTTCTCGATGACTGCTGTTCTTACATCGTCCTCTGTCATTGCGTTAACAACAACTGTTAATTCATACTTATTCATGCTGTACTGCACCTCCTTCTGGTCTATTGGCTTTCTATCTCAGTAGAAAGCAAGGAATATAAATCAATATATCACGAAGATATATGATACCATAATAAAAAAAACGTGGCAAGTCCAATTATTGTACTTTTTTAATAGATTTTGTATTTTTTTCAACTATTCTTCTTGCAATCATTATCTCATGTCCGCATCCCACACATTTCAACCTGAAATCGGCTCCGACACGCATGACTTCCCATTCATAACATCCGCAGGGATGGGGCTTTTTCATTTTAATAATATCGTTCACTTCAAAATCCATATTAACACCTGCCTTATCCTCAAAACCGGCAAAACGCTTCCGGATAAAAATATAACACCGACCACAAATGTAATCGATGTCATTATTATCTCTGATATAGAGGCGAGTGACGGATTTGAACCGACGATCAGGGTGTTGCAGACCCACGCCTTACCACTTGGCTAACTCGCCATATCTGTTTCAACAGCTTTTGTAGTATATCAGAGAAACTTTACTACGTCAAGAGTTTTTTCAAAAATTATTGTCTCTTTTCACCGCAGAACGGACATTGTCTGTCTGCCACCGAATACTTGCTTCCACACTTTTTACAAAACACAATCCCGATTGTATCATTTTTATCTGACTGTATTGTTCCAAGTTTTGAGCTGATATTTCCTATCCTTCTGTTCATCCTGATACTCATAATCAGATTGACAATGCTTATTGACAATGCAATAAGCACCAGCACTCCGATTATTATTACCAACATTGACAGAACTGACTGGCTGAATATCGCATTTTTTGATTCGGTCACTGCACTTGCAGCAACCGAACCATCTTCTAAATAGTCATAATCAATATTACCCATTCTATTTCTCCTGTGTTCCTTTTTTCTTCCTGTTCCTTGTAACCAGAACCACTATTCCGGCTGTCAGTAACGCCACGCACACTATACTGCACACAAAAAGTGCCTTGTTGGCATACCATCGGATAAATATGTTAGTGGATATGGTTACATTTTTATTAAAATCTGCCACATACTTTCCGTCTTCAGCCACATCGGTATCCGTGACATTTCCTGCCTTATCTGTAATAACCAGCCTTATGTGGCGGTTCATACCCTGTGAGACGCTGAATGAACCAAGGTACTGTGTTATCTCTTCCACATCCGTTATCTCTTTTGTCCTAACTCCGTCTATGTAGACTTCCACTTTTGCTATTCCCATGGCATCAAACAGTTCATACTTTACATCTATTTCCGAAGCGTTATAATTCTTCTTTCCAAGACCTGTCACCGATACAAGTTCCGGTTTGGTCGTGTCTACATAAAATACTGCGGCAAGCCTGTCCTCTTTCAGTGTCTCCGACTTGTTGCCGTCACTGTCCACGGTGGATATGACAATCCTGTAGATTCCGTCACTGCTAAAGTTGTCCCTGCTTATCACATATTCGTATTTATGCCATCCGTTTTTCTCCGACAGGTCATTGACACTGTACTCCGGATTCTGCATCATGGCGCCGTCCCTTGTTATCTGGACGGATACCTTATCATGGTCTATGCCGCCAGCATTGTATTCGCTTACGGTAAAATCTTCCTGCACATTTTTTACATACGGATTATTTAAAAGATTTAACAGGCTCTCATTAAAGGTAAATACTGACCCGTATCCGTTGACGGTAAATTCAGTTATACTTTCCGATGTTTTTCCTGCCATGTCCTCTGCCGTCACACTGAGAACATAAAGTCCGTCATTGCCGCGTTCCTTAGGTATTTCGATAACCATGTCTCTTTCACGGCTGCTGCTTTCTTTTCCCGTCTTTACAAAAAGGTCCGTAACGTCTTCTTTATCGGTTATGTTAAGCCTGTCTGATGTTTCATCATATGTGGCAGAGCTTCTTACAAGCTTTACTGTGCCTGTCCTGTAATAATTATCTTTTATATTTATTTTTCCAGATACTGTGTCCGTATATGAAGCCCTGTCAAGTCCCGCAAGTGTTATTTCCGGATTGGCTGTATCCACCGTAAAGTGTATTCTTTCTGTTTTGGAGCTGTTGCCTGCCCCGTCTTCTGCCATAATCGTGATTTCATATTCACCTTCATCTGTAAATACTTTTTTCATCACGGACTCTTTTGTACTGCTTACAAAGCCTCCCATGTCAAGTACCTCGGTTACTCCGTTAAGGCTCCTTGTTCCGCTTATCTTAACGACATTATTCCTGTAATTAACCTCGACGGCTGAAAATTCAAGGGTTGCGGAATCTTTTACATAACTGCCGTCCGTTACTCCTGAAATCCTTACTACCGGGTTAGTATTGTCAATGATGAAAGATATTTTTCTTTCGTCTGATTTATTTCCTGCAGCGTCTGTCGATACTGCGGAAACACTGTATGTGCCGTCTTCCGTGAATGTATATCTTCCGACAGTTTCCATCCTGTCAGACCTATCAGCCATTATCACGTTTTCCGTTGTCTTCCCGTCAAGTTCTTTCCTGACGGTTATTACTGTGCCGTTGCCTTCTGCACTGAAATGTTTTTCCGTTACGGGAATATTTATGGTCACGTTTCCCGCATTGTCGCTTCCCGGTTCCACGCCTGTGATTTCTCCTATTACCGGTGCCACTGTATCTATATATGCACTTGCTTCTTTTACCGAGGTATTTCCGGCATTATCAACTGCTTCTGCCCTGACAGTATACATTCCTTCTTCATTCATGGTTTCCATGATTAACCTGTCATCAACAGTGACTTTATACTCTTTGTCAGATGTCGTCCTGTTATCGTATGCTTCTGCATTATACCTGACGCCGTTGACGGTGATTGTTACGTTTCTGATTCCTGATTTTTCGGATAACGACCTGTCGGCGGCTTTTACGGTGAATGTCACTTTTCCGTTATACCAGCCGTACTTTCCCGGCTTGCTGTCTGCCGCAACCGTTATGTCAGCAGGCAGTGTGTCCACGTCTATATAGCTGTTTTTAATGCCTCTGCCCGCACCTATTACTGTATATGGGACAGTATTTTTATTTCCCACTGAATCTTCAAGTACAAGTTCCGCATTTCCGCTTACATTGTCCCCCACATCAAAGGAGATTCCGTTTCCGGTAACATATCCCTGTATCGTCCTGTTTCCCACTTTTAACACGGCACTTTTAAGTCCTGATAATCCGTCACTTATGTCTGAAGTCATGGTAAACCTGCCGTTATAAAAAGTTCCGTAGGATGTCATTGTTTCTTTATTTCTTCCCGTGTTTTCAAAGGTTATTGTCATTCCTTCTGCCTGTGGTGCTTTTCTGTCCACATAGATGTCATAACGCTTTGGTGTGGAAACATTGCCGGCAAAATCTTCTGATGAAACGGTTACCGCCAGATGCCTGCTTCTTTTATCGTCAATGACACCTGTCATGAAATCTGCGGTATCAAGCACTGCCTTGGCAGTATTGTCTGCGGCTGTAAAACTGCCTGTGCCGTCTGCATTGAATGTCTTTTCTTCTCCGTTGACTGTCACTGTTATCCTGCTGATTCCTGAATAAACATCTCCGGCATCCTCAGATACGATTACGACTTCCGATTCCCCTGAAACATATATGTTTCCGTTTTCTGCGACATATTTATTGACATCCGGTCCGTTTTCCACGGAGAACCTGTCATCCGCCGGGGTATTGTCTGATATAAGCACGTTGGTATCTTCACCATCTTCAGCATTTCTTAATAGTCCTGCAAGTGTCCTGACGGTTTTTCTTCCTGCCTGGTCCCATACCACAACGGCATAATGTACTGCAGTGTTATTTTCAAACGGGATGTCAAACCTGACATTTGTTTCTTTAAGTGAAGCATCATTCTTTGCCAGTTCTTCCATTCCCACGCTTTTAATCACATCTCCTGTGAGTGAATCCACCAGTTCCACTGCGTAGAGGTGTCCGTCTTTGTCTGCAGCCATGACATTTATGGATGCATTGCCGCTTGTGTAAAGTCCTTTACCGGTTATATTGATGTTTTCGTGATTTACAAGGGTAAGTTTAGGGGCTTCAAGGTCTGTTCCGAAATATTCGTGGGTGAAAGAATAATCATCTTTATTAACCCATAAATAGAAAGAATGGTCTTTGTTATTTTTTTCTGAATTGATAATTATAATAACCATTTGCTCTAATTGGTCTGTATACCTTTCCTTACTGATTTTATAATCTTTACCCTCCAACATCTTAATCTTTACTGTATCCGTAAGTGCCCATCTTGTCCTTACTCCGTTAATTACCTTTCCATTCACAAGAGGTTTTTCTGTGCCGTTTTCTATATAGCTTACTGAATATATTGAACTGTTGTCTATTTCCTTTCCATTAATTATAAAGGATAGTGTCACCTGTGATTCTTTATATCCCCAGCCACTTCCTTTTATTGTGATTTCAAAAGGTACATTCCTTTCAATACTGTCAGTATGTGACATTGTAATTCCCGATTCACTGATTTCAACACTGATTCCCTGTGGCTTAGATGTCACAGTATATGACACACCATCTAATTTTCTGCCATATTTATTATGCATACCAAGTGTTACAAGCAATTTTACACTTTCATTCCGTATGTCATCCTCAGAGATTTCTATTGTCTCTGTAATGTCTTTTTCTATGCCATCCACATATACCTTGATATATGAATCAACAGCTTTTGATTCAATAGTGAATGTCTTTTCATATTTCTTCCATTCACCTTTCTTAGCCGCTGTCACGGATATGTGTGCCGTTCCTACTTCAAGTATATGTATGCTACCGTCTGTATCAATTGTTGCGATGTTTTCATTATCCGATAAATACACTATGTCAGTATAATCATCCTGGTTCTCAATGTTCACAGGAATTGTATCAGTCCTGTAATCCGCTGCATTAATGCTTACCTTATTATCATAAGGGAGGAATTCTTTATTAACACTAAGTATTATGTCATTACTTGTTTCAGGATATGCCGTAAGACTGTATGAAGCTTTTTCTCCTGTATATCTGTCCCTTGCTGTTATTACTGCTTCTGCCGAATCATATCCAGAGTCTTTATTTATTGCTATTCTTCCTGTACTGTCCACACTTACTTCTGCAGCAGAACTTTCATATATAATGCTGTTATCATGATTACAGCTTAGATTAAGTCCGTTCCATGACTTCTTGTTCTTAAGCGTTACACCTGAAACAAGGTCTCCGCTTTTCTCAATGATGATGCTATTGTCATAAAATTTATTATTATCCACTCTGAATTTAGGAGTGTTGTCAATGTCAATAAGCAGATATACAGGAGTATATATCCTGTATCCGTCATCACGGACTGCTGTTACTCTGGCTTTAACATATCCCGGTGTCCGGTAGTTAATTACACCATCTTCATAACCCGCGTAGTTGTATATACCGTCTTCTGTTTCATTGGATTCAATATCTGTTGTATCCATAACAACACCTTCCGGCAGTTCATACTTTCCTTCCGTGTCATATGGGACATGGACTGTATATGTGGATGTAGCTTCATCATATACCGCACCTGTGATGTCTATGGGAGGGTATGTACTCATGGTAACGTTATACTCTGTCTTATCTGCACTGTAGGGTTCAGTTTTAATGACGTCACCCATTATTATGCTTACTTCAAGCCCTGCTGACTCACGGTTTCCTATGTCAATGGTGTATTCATCATTGTTAAATACTGCCTCTGTTTCTTCATCCCCGATTTTGAATTTAAGAATCCTGTCCTCATCGGGATTCTCTGAGTTCTTGATTACAGTCCCATCAAGGTCTTTAACAACAAACTTCATCTGTGTACCCTCAGGAAGTACATCTGCTTTTACTCGTTTCTCTGAAAATGGAATGGATGTAACAAGCATTACTGCTGTAATAATCCATGCCATGTATTTCTTTACTCTCATAATTTTTCCTCTCTAAAATCCTAAATCACTAAAATCACCATCAATGAATACCATTTTTATCTTCTGATTACTTTTAAAATAATCAAATACAATATATAATTCCGTATCTTTATATTTATATATTGTAAATACGTTATCATCTATTATGTTTTCATTTATTGGTTTCCCAAAATAAGCTTCAACATCAATTCTAGTAGATGCCCCTAGAACAAGTCCCACTCCAAATAAATTCTTACTATATTTTTCTGTATCATATTTTATGCCCTTTCCATGCCCAACACCTCCAAGTTCATCCTGTGTTTCCGGTACTTTTTCCTTACCTCCATCTGATTTATATAAATACAGCGTATCCAGAATCACCCCATCCTTTCCATGTATAACCGGTGCTGTTGTTGCCGGCTCTGTTGGGCGGGTTGGCTGTGGTGTTGTTGGCTTTGCCTGTGGTTTTGTTGTCGGTGCTACATACGGTGTTGTTGGCTGTACTTGTGGTTTTGTTGCCGGTGCTACATATGGCGTTGTTGGCTTTGCCTGTGGTTTCGTTGTCGGTGCTACATATGGTGTTGTTGGCT
>ERZ1034687.632-NODE-632-length-21764-cov-4.207886_pt1 | contig 21764 bp, 18 predicted proteins | sample MGYA00520704_ERZ1034687 | MGnify/ENA primary metagenome ERZ1034687 (study PRJEB33766, sample SAMN09781762) | gut metagenome | biome: gut microbiome | host: Homo sapiens | place: Madagascar | study: EMG produced TPA metagenomics assembly of the PRJNA485056 data set... | reverse complement strand
GCTATCCGGGATTTGAAGGTATGTGTGGCTCTGCCGATGTTGATGGCGGACGCAATGTGGTGGATGGCAATTTTGTTACTGCCAACGGACCGTCGTCGGTCACCAATATGTGCTATGAAATATTGAAAATCGAGAAGGGCGGCGACACAGCTCTGAATGTGCTTGGCGGTATGCTTGTCGACACCGACAAGGGCGACTTCTCTCTTTAATCTTGAACAACTGCAAAAGAAGCAGCCTTTGTCAAAACCAAAGGCTGCTTCTTTTGCAGTATATCAGATTCTTAGATTTCTTCAATGGCGGAGGCTTTGATCCAGGCTTCGCGGTTGTCGGCAGTCTGAACTTTATACCACGTGTTTTTGGCGTTGCCGTCAATGCGGATGGAATCGTTTTTCTTCAGCTTCGCGCCCTCGTGGAGCGTGAAAGCCACCTCGTCCTTGTTCAGAGGCTCGCGCGACACGGCGCTCAGCTGTGTGGAGTCGTTCATCACCACGGCATAGTCGTGGCTTGTGGCGGCATTGTTGGCTCTTGCCGCAAACACGTTGGCAAGCACGCAGACAACCAGCAGTCCGAGTCCGCCGAAAAATCCCACTTTGCGCAGCGTGATGGCAGACGCAAACGCATAAGCAGCCATGCCTGCAATAAACAGTAGAAACGCAGCCATGGCAACGACACTCCAAGCCGTCGGCGACATTGCGTTCTGCACGTTGCGGAATCCCACGGCAAGGATGTTTTCTTCCGGTTCCGGGCGGTCGATGATTTTCATATTTACAAAGTCAAGATTGGCTTGCGCCTTCTCATAGCGCGGATTCAACCTCAGCGCGCGCTCGTAGCAGAGTATGGCTTTTCCCTTTTTTCCGCTGCGATAGTAGGCGTTGCCAAGATTGAAGTAATATTCAGCCGACACGCCGCTCTGTTTCTCCAATTGCTGGTAGTCGTCGATGGCGGCTGCATAGTTTTTGTTGTCGTAGTCGGCGAGCGCCTTCTTTTGCAAATCCTCGGCGTGTACTGCCATGCCGGCAATCAACGCAACCAAAATCAATATATATCGCTTCATTGTTGTTTCTTTTTAGTATTTTCCACTTCGTCGATAGAGTCGCAAGCCATGCGGTAGATTTCAGCCATCGGCACGTTGCTTTCAGCCGACTGTGCATAGCGCGAGAACTCGCATTCGTCGAGGATGTTGATAACTCTGCCGATAGCTTCCTGACTCAGTCCGTATCCGTCAAGATTCTTGGATATGTTGTCGCGGTTGAGCTCCGATACGGGAATCGACAGCTTGTCGCTGTAATATCCCCACAAGGCGGTGAGCATCTCTTCGTAGAAAAGCTCTTTCTGACCTTTGTTCATATAGCGTTTGGCGCGTTTCAGCCGTCGGTTGGCAACTTTGTTGGCACCCTTGCGCTTCATCAGAGTCACGTTGGCACGTTCCTTCACTTTCTTGCGGTAGATGAACAGTACGATTGCAAATGCCAGCATAAGCGCGATGTAGTAGATGATTGTGTACCATTCTCCGAATATCGATCCGTGCGATTTCGACAGGTCAAGACTGCCGGTTTCCATTGGCAGGATGTCTTTCATCACTGCGTCGTTGTATTTTACCGCGTTGGATGCCGAGCCTTTCTCCACGTTGAGGTTGAAGCCATCAACCTTGATGGTGCGGTACTGGTGGCTGTTGAGGTCGAAGTAGGTGAATGATGTGCCGTTGATGGCAAACTGTCCTACCGACTGAGGCACAAACGTGTAGTCAACCGTAACTTTTCCAGAGAGAGTGGCTCCCGAAGGAGAGGCGGTTACAGCCGTCTGGGGGTCGTATTGGTCAAACTGCGATGAGAATCCGAATTTCGGCGGCGTGAGGCTTTTAAGGTTGCCTTGTCCGGAGATTATGAGTTTTATGGTCGCAGCCTCGTTGGTGCGTATCTTTTTGCTTGTGAGCGCGCGGGTCACAGAGAATCGGCCTACGGCGCCGCTGAAGTCGGCTGGGCGTGGCGAAGGCAGCGGCATCACGTTAATCGATGCCGTGTTTGAATTGACTTTTATTGTTTTGTCCACAGGGCTGCGCATGCGTCCGAACGACGTGTTTATTGTTTCAAACTGCTGTACGGTCAAGTCGTAGCTGCCCGACGAGATTGTCAGTTTGCCGGTTTGCTGAGGGAACAGCACCGACTGCTTGATTACGTATGCGAAATAGTTTTCTCCGCCTACGCTCTCGAATCGGCCTTGCAGCGTGACAGGAACCTCCTCTGCCATAAAACCGTTGTAGGCAGGCTGCACGTTGGTGATGAATTTCGATACCTGATATTTTGTGTATAGCTTTATTGAGCAAAGCACGCCCTCCTGTTCGTAGGCGGTTGGCTTTGACAACACGATGCGGATAAACACGTCTTTGCCGCTCACAGGCTTGTCGGCGGTCTGGGTGTCGATGTCGTAGGCTTGAACCGACGACTGCGTGCCTCGTTGTGCGGAGCGGTCGGGCGGCAGAATCTGGAGTTTGATGGGCTTTGTCGACAAAGAGCGTCCGCCCACGTTCATTTTTGCGGCGCCGATGGTGACGGTGCCGGCTTTCTCCGCTTTGTATGAGTATGTGTAGCCTATGGTGCTGCTCGACGACTCATGCCCGTTGATGTTCTGATAGGAACTTGATTGTGAGATGCCTGGGCCAAACAGCAGTTTGCAGTTCGAAATGCTTGGTATCGCCGGGTTGCCGGCAGGAGTCGACGGGGCATTGACCAGTTGGAAGGTGACAGAAAATTTCTGTCCCACCACAACCTGCTGCGGAGCCTCCACACGGAAGCTTAGGGCAAATGCCGCGGCGTTGACAACCGCAAGCATCAGGATGACTATGATTGATTTTAAATGTTTCATTGTTCGCTCGTTGTATATGTGTTGTCTCTACCACGGACGGCTGCTCTGCCTGCTTTGGTTCATCTGTGCTTTGCGGCGGTTCACCTTGTCGCGCGTATTCTTTTCCTCGTTTTGCATCGCTTTCAGCAATTGGTCATTATTGGTCTGTTGCTGACGTTCTTTTGGCGGTTGAGGCTGGTTTTGCGGCGGCTGTTGTTTGTCCTGCTTCTTTTTCTGGTCGTCTTTGTCCTTATTCTTGTTCTTGTCTTGATTCTGCTGGTTCTGTTGCAGTTTCTTCTGCGCCATTCTCAGGTTTTTGCGCGCCTGGTCGTCTTTTGGGTCAATTTTCAGCGACTGCTTGAAGTAGTTGACGCTGTTGGCATAGTCCTGGCGGTCGTAGGCAAGTTTGCCGAGGTTGTAGAATGAATGCGCGCGCAGACTTGCCGGCGCCGACGTGTTGCTGCCCACGTCGGAGAGATAGCGGCTGATCAGGGAGTCGCGCGCCACGTCTTTTTCAGAGTTTCCGCCGCGCTGGCGCAGCATTGTCGAGCCAAGATTGTATTTCGCTATCTGTGAGTTCGGGTTGATTTCAAGCACTCGTGAGTAGCTTTCCTCGGCTTTGCTGTACTGCTTTTTGTTGAAATATTCGTTGCCCTGTTTGATAAGATTGCGCTCACGCTTGGTGGCTTGCCCGAACGACGTCAGGCAAGTGAGCAACGCTAATATCAAAATGAGAAGATTCCTTTTCATATTGTTTTATTTTCCAAAGAAGTTGGTCTTCGTCAGCCATGAGATTTTCTTTTCAGAAACCAGGATGTCTGTCACAAGCAGGATGAGGGCAATCCATGCAAACACAGGGAATTGCTCATCTGCCGGAGAGAAGACTTTCTTGTCCATATTCGTTTTTTTCGCTTTTTTCAGTTGGTCGTCGAGAATGTCGACCGCGCTGGTGTTGTTGCCGGAAACATAGACTCCGGTACCCACTTTCGCTATCTCCTGAGCCGACTGCTCGTTGAAGGCAGTGCGCACCAGCTGGTTGTTGAACGACATATATGTGCCGCCACCCATAGGAATTGGCATCGGTGACGACGAACCCACTCCGACCACATCAATCTCAACGCCCTTGTCTTTGGCGGCTTTGGCAGCCGCGATGGCATCGTCCTCGTGGTTTTCGGCATCGGTGATAAGCACTATCGACTTCTGGCATTTCGGATTGTTGGAGAACAGACCCATTGAAGTCTCTATCGCCGCTCCGATAGCCGTGCCCTGATTGCTGACCATATTGGTCGACAGGCTGTTGAGAAACATTTTTGCCGAGCTGAAATCGTTGGTTATGGGCATCTGCACGTAGGCGTCGCCGGCAAACACCACAAGTCCGACTTTGTCGTTTGTCATGCGGTCAAACAGCTTCTCGACAATAAACTTTGCCTGTTGCAGGCGGCTGATGCCGTCGGCGTCGTTGGTCGATGAGGCGAGCATTGAGTTTGAGATGTCCATAGCCACGACAATCTCCGACCCCTGCACCTTCTTGCTGGTGAGGGTTGATGAGCCTTTGGCGCGCGGGCGGGCAAGGATTACTATAACTACTGCCACAAGAAGCAACTCGACGCCGATTTTAATCCATGGGGTATAGCGTGAGGCGTCGGGAATTTGTCCGAGCACTACGTCGAGTCTGCCGTAGCGTTTCAGTTTCTTGGTCCGTGCCTTGCGGGCGAGCAGAAACAACCCGAACATGGCGGGAATCAGCAGCAGTAAAAATAATATTTTGGGGTTTCCGAAACTAAACATATCTTTTTCGTTTTAAGGGATGTTTCTCATCACCGTCGTTCGCAACACGATGTCGAGGCCTACGAATGCCAGAAGCAGCCATGCCCAGAGCATATAGTCGTCCTCTGTGTTGTGATATCTGGAGATGTCGAGTTTTGTCTTTTCCAGCGCGTCGATTTCCTTGAATATGCCTTCAAGAGAGTTCTTGTCGGTGGCACGGTAGTATTTGCCACCGGTCATACGGGCTATCGACTGCAGGGTCTGCTCGTCGATGGTGACCTTCACATAGTCATATTCGAGCTTGCCGTAGTAGTTGATGCCCACAGGCGACAGCGCGCTGCCGTTGGAGCCGATGCCGATGGTGTATACTTTGATGCCCTTGTCCTTGGCTATTTCCGCAGCGGTGAGCGGCGCGATGAGTCCAGTGTTGTTGGAGCCGTCGGTCAGCAATATGATGCTTTTTGACTTGGCTTTGCCTTCAACGATGCGGTTGATGCTTGTTGCAAGTCCGTCGCCGATTGCCGTGCCGTCTTCAAGCAGTCCCATCTCCACGGAGCTTACTGCGTTGAGGAGCGACGACTTGTCGGTGGTCATCGGCAGCAGCGTGAAACTCTCGCCAGCAAACACCACCAGGCCGATGTTGTCCGACTCTCTGCCGCTGATAAATTCCGACGCAACATCTTTGGCGGCGGCGAAACGGTCGGGGGTGAAATCCTTTGCCAACATACTTGTCGACATGTCGAGGGCAATGACGATGTCGGTGCCTTCAACGCTCGATGTCTCCCATTTGTTGCTTGTCTGCGGGCGGCAAAGTATCACGATGAGGCAGCCGATGGCGAGCAGCCGCACGGCAAACAGTCCGTGGCGTAGCCACACGCGGTAGCTGGTGCGGAAATTCTTCACGGCGTCGAGTGTCGACGCCTGTATGGTGGGGTCTATTTTCCTGATCTTGTACACATACCAGAAAATCAAAGGTATGTATATGAGAAACAGCCAAAATAAATGTGGTCTTGCAAATTCCATAATGTTTTTGCTCTATCTATTTTTCCTTCTTGTTTTTAGATGCTTCCTCCGGCGACGGCTCTACGGGCTTGTTGTTCTCGATGAATGCCTCTGCGGCTTGCATTGACCGCTCGTTCTCGTCGGTTGACGGTGCCATCTTCGCAAATTTCACGAAGTCGGCTGTCTCAAGGAGAAAACTCAAACCGTCGGTTTCCTTTATGCTGTCCTGTCTGTTCACAGCCGACAATATCTGAGCCGATGTCATTTCCATCGCTCCTATCTCGTAGCGGAGCCAGATGTAGCGGCGCACAATGTCGGAGAGGCGGGTGTAGTAGCCCTTGATGTCGCCGTGCGCGGCAAGATTCGACTTGCGCAGGGCTGCTATGGCTTCCATCGCTTCTTCGTATGGTGGCAGCAGACGCTTTTGCGGAATGAACGGCAATATCGGTTTGCCGGCTTTCTTGCGTTGATACATTATTACGCCGAGAGCGGCTGCGGCAAGCAGAGCCAAGCCGCCGAGAACCCACCATATCCACGGATTCTTTCTGAAAAACTCACCGAAATCAGGGATGAAGTCCCAAAATTTCTTGTCGGGATTGGCAACTGTCTTATAGTCGTAGAGTCCTTTTTTCTCCAGCTCGCGGGTGTCTACATCAAGAACCTTGAGCGGCATCTCGTCGCCTACGAGTGTGTCGCCCTCAAGCACGTATTTTATGCCGGGAAGCACGTACGGACCCGGGAGAAACGCCTGCACGGGGATGACGTAGGTTTCCTGCACACGGCCGTTGCCCAGGTCGGCAACGCTGTGGCTGATTTCACCTGCCACTTCCACTTCGTTGACGATGGAGTCCTGTGGGGCGATAAGGTGTCCGGCCTGCGATTTGTCTTTCACCACAGCCACACGGATCATCGTCTTGTTGCCCATCGTCATTGTGGTGGAGTCGATTGACGACCGTATGGTCGCGGGGGCAGCCGCCGCTGTAGCCGCGCTGCAGAGGGCTATGACTGTTACCGCTATTTTCGTTGATATCTTCATTTGAATTATCTATGTCCTCTTTTCTTAAACATACCCATAAGGGCTTTCACATAGTCCTCGTCGGTGGCGATAGTGGCATAGTCTACCTTGCTCTTGACGAATGCGTCGGTAAGAGTCTGTTGGTGTCCGTACCACCAGCGTTCATATGCGCTGCGCACCTTCTTCGAACTGGTGTTGACCCATTTTGTGCTGCCGGTCTCTGCGTCGCGAAGCTTGACGAGCCCGACACGCGGCAGCGTTGTGTCGCGCTTGTCGTAGACTTGAAGCGCCGTCAGGTCGTGCTTGTTGCTGCAGATGCTCAAGGCTTGGGTGTAGTCGTGGTTGTCGATGAAGTCTGACAACAGGAAAGCCGTGGTGCGCTTTTTCACCGCACCGATCATGAACTTCAGCGCAACGCCGATGTCGGTACCGTGGCTTTCCGGTTTGAAATCAAGCAGCTCGCGGATTATGAGAAGTATGTGCTTGCGCCCTTTTTGCGGCGGTATGTATTTCTCTACTTTGTCGCTGAAAAACACCACTCCGACTTTATCCTTGTTCTGGATGGCGGAGAAGGCAAGGGTGGCGGCGATTTCAGAGATGAACTCGCGCTTCACCGAGCCTACCGCACCGAAATTGCCGCTGTCGGAAACGTCGACAAGCAGCAGCACGGTCAGCTCGCGCTCCTCTTCGTAGACCTTTACGAAGGGCTTGCTGCAGCGTGCGGTGACATTCCAGTCGATGTCGCGTATCTCGTCGCCGTACTGATATTCGCGCACTTCCGAGAATGTCACACCGCGTCCTTTGAACGCGGAGTGGTATTCTCCGGCGAATATGTTCTGCGACAGACCGCGTGTCTTGATTTCAATCTGCCTGACTTTTCTTAAAAGTTCGTTGGCGTCCATAATCTATTGTGGTTAAGACTAAGGAACAATGATTTTGTCGAGTATGTTGCTGATGATCTCGTCAGATGTAATCTCGTTTGCTTCTGCCTCATAGGTCAAGCCGATGCGGTGGCGCAACACGTCGTGGCACACGGCGCGCACGTCTTCCGGCAGAACGTAGCCGCGACCTTTGAGGAATGCGTATGAGCGCGATGCAAGGGCAAGTCCGATTGACGCACGCGGCGAACCTCCGAAGGCGATGAGACCAGCAAGGTCGTTGAGTCCGCAGTCGGCTGGTTTGCGAGTGGCGTTGACAATGTCTACGATATATTGGCTGATTTTGTCGTCGATATAGATTTGCGACACTACATTCTGAGCGTCGACAATGTCTTCCGGCTTAAGCAGCGGACGGAGCTCGCTTTGCTGTGGTCGGATGTTCTGGCTGACAATCTGCATCTCCTCCTCTTTGGTCGGGTAGGTGACCACAACTTTCAGAAGAAAACGGTCTACCTGCGCCTCTGGAAGAGGATAGGTGCCTTCCTGCTCGATTGGGTTCTGGGTTGCCATTACGAGGAACGGATCGTCGAGCTTGAAGGTTTCGCTGCCTATTGTCACCTGACGTTCCTGCATGGCCTCAAGCAGTGCGCTCTGCACTTTAGCCGGCGCACGGTTGATTTCATCGGCGAGCACGAAATTGGCGAAAACTGGGCCTTTCTTTATCTGGAATGTTTCTTTCTGCACGCTGTACATCATTGTGCCCACAACGTCGGCAGGCAGAAGGTCGGGCGTGAATTGAATGCGGTTGTATTTAGCCTCTACGATGGATGCCAACGTTTTTATTGCCAAAGTTTTAGCCAATCCAGGCACACCTTCGAGCAATACATGTCCGTTTGACAAAAGGGCTATGAGCAATGAGTCGACAAGGTGTTTCTGACCAACGATGCGTTGGTTCATGCCTTGTGTTACTAAGTTGACAATGTTGCTTTTACTTGCAATCAGATCATTTAATTCTCTGATATTCACTGTTCCGTTCATATTTATATATTTATCTATTGTTTCAATAATTTAGGCAAGTGCAAAATTAGACATATCGGCTATAATTCAGCACTTTTCGGTGTTAATTAATGGTATTAATGGTTTATAATGTTAAAGGAATATGTTAATTTAACATATTTCTGCGTATTTCTATACGCAGAAGATTTTGGTGGCAAGCTCTTCAAGCAGGTCATACTCGTTTCGGTTGGAGCCGATGCCTTTGCTGCGGGCGTCAAACTCGCGTATGCAGGCGATTATGCGCAGGGCTTGAGTGGCATTGTAGCAGCGCATTGCGGCGCGCACGTCGCGAAGCTGGTAGGGGGTTTTCATCCGCAGGGCTTCCATCAGCGCCCGCTCGTCGGTGGTGCGGGCGTAGTAGGCGATAAGCACGTTGGCAAACAGGTTGAAAATGAGCGAGGTAATGGGTGCGGTCGGATTTTTCTTGGGGCTCGACCTGAAATAGTTGATGATTTTGAATGTCTTCACTTTGTCGCGTTTTGAGATGGCGGCGATGAGCTCGAAGTTGTTGTATTCCTTGCTTATGCCGACATTCTCGGCAACTGACTCCGGTGTGATTACCGCACCGACGGGTAGCGTCATCCGCAGTTTGTCGATTTCTTTGGCGAGCAGGGCGAGGTCGAAGCCGATGTGGTCGATGAGCATCGCCTGGGCGCGGGGGTCGAGTTTGCAGCCTACAGTTCCGGCGTATTCCGACACTGCCCGGTCGATGTTGAATTCGCGGAGAGCCGCTGATTCAAACACCACACCGCCACTCTGCACTATGGCTTTCGTCAGAGCCGCCGCTTTCAGCGAACCGCCTTTGTGGCACACCACAAGCACAGTGGTGGGCGTTGGCTTCAATGCGTACTGCTGAAGTTGGTCCCATTTGAGTTGATGCCCAGTCTTGGCAGCCTGCGCCTCTTTGAGAAACACCACCTGGCGTTCGGCCATCATCGGGTAGCGGCGGCATGCCAGCACCACGTCTGCCATTGTGGCGTCGGCGCCGTAGTAAGTGGTCAGGTTGAAGTCTTTCTCTTCTTCGGTTAGTGCATTTTTTAGGATCATATCGGCTATGCGGTCGATATAGAATGACTCCTCTCCCATAAGCAGATAGATGGGAGCGAACTGCTTTTTTCGTATGTCTGTCTCAATTTGCTGGCGCGTAGGGCCTGCGGTCTTTGCCATAATTCTTGGATGTGTAGAAAAATCGGAGTAAATTTACACAAATTTTACGAACGAACAGCAGATATGCCACAACAAAATTTTGAAAACGACAACATTAAGACTCGCATTGTCGACGGGAGGCAGGAGATATTCGATTGCCTCCGTGGCAAGTATGTGGCTATGACTCCTGAAGAGAATGTGAGGCAGATGTTTGTGCGCCATCTGATTGACGGAAAGCGTTATCCGGCAGGTCTTATGGGCAATGAGATTGCAATCAATCAAAACGGGCGTGAGCGCAGATGCGATACGGTGGTGTTTGACAGGCGGGGATGCCCGCTTATGATTGTGGAATACAAAGCGCCGTCGGTGAAAATAACACAGGAGGTGTTCAACCAAGTCTATCGCTACAACACCGTGTTGCGGGTCAAGTATCTAACGGTGTGCAACGGCAGACAGCTTTTCTGCTGCCGTGTCGACTACGATGCCAACAAGGCGGTGTTTCTTAAAGACGTGCCTTGCTATGATGACTTGTAGCCGCAGACAATTCGTTTGAAGAAAAAAAGCAATCCTGCCACATTATGGCGACAGGATTGCTTTATTATAGAGGAAAAACTAAGTGTTAATCTTCGTGGTTCTCTTCTGCGTAAGCCTTGAGCAGTTTCTCCTGAATGTCGGTAGGAACGAGCTCGTAAGCGGAAAATTTCATAGTGAACGAAGAGCGCCCGCCGGTGATTGAGCTGAGTGCAGTAGAGTAGGATGCCATCTCTTTCAGAGGCACGCGGGCTGTGATCTTCTCAAAGCCATTCTCGCTCTCCATGCCCATGATGATTGCGCGGCGTCCCTGAAGGTCGCTCATCACGTCGCCCATCTTGTCTGACGGAACCAATACCTCGACATCATAAACCGGCTCAAGAATCTTTGGATTCGCATTGCGGAACGCTTCGCTGAAGGCGTTGCGGCCTGCAAGACGGAACGAGATTTCGTTAGAATCAACCGGGTGCATTTTACCGTCGTAGATGCATACGCGTACGTCGCGGGCGTATGAGCCTGTAAGTGGGCCTTGCTCCATGCGGTCCATCAGACCCTTGACGATTGCCGGAATGAAACGGGCATCGATTGCGCCGCCTACGATACAGTTGTAGACCACGAGCTTGCCGCCCCAATCCAATGGAATTTCCTGTTTGTCGCGCACGTTCATGCGGTATTCCTGGCTGCCGAAACGGTAAGTGTCAGGTTCTGGCATGCCTTCTGTGTATGGCTCGATAATCAAGTGAACCTCACCGAATTGTCCGGCACCGCCCGATTGCTTTTTGTGGCGGTAGTCTGCGCGCGATGCTTTTGTGATAGTCTCGCGGTAAGGGATGCGCGGCTCGAAGAAGTTTACAGGAATCTTCTCGTTGTTCTCGATGCGCCATTTCAGTGTGCGCAGGTGGAACTCGCCTTGTCCTGAAACGATGGTTTGCTTCAATTCCTTCGACTGCTCTACAATCCATGTCGGGTCCTCAAGGTGCATGCGGTTGAGTGCCTCGTTGAGTTTCTCTGCGTCAGGCTCGTTGACCGGCTTGATGGCGCGTTGGAACTTTGGAGCGGGATATTTGATGAAGTCAAACACATACTCGCAGCCTTTTGCGTTGAGGGTATCACCGGTGCTGACATCCTTCATCTTCACTGTGGCGCCGATGTCGCCGGCTTTGAGCTGGTCGACATTCGTGCGGATCTGACCGCATACGCAATATAGTTGGGCGATTCTTTCCTTGTTGCCGGTGCGCATATTTGTAAGGTCGTCGCCGGCTTTTATTGTGCCCGACATTACCTTGAAATATGAAACCTCGCCGATGTGAGGCTCAACAGAAGTCTTGAACACGAACAAGCTTGTCGGTCCGTTGCTGTCGGCTGCGATTTCCTCGCCTTTGTTGTCTTCTGGTTTTGGCATGTCGTCGACAAACGGCACAACGTTGCCGAGGAATTCCATCATGCGGCGCACACCCATATCTTTCAAAGCACTTACGCAGAACACTGGAAGAATGTCGCGTGAAACCAAGCCTTTGCGGATGCCTTCGCGCATCTCGTCCTCTGAAAGCATTCCTTGGTCGAAGAATTTCTCCATCAGGCTCTCGTCGTTTTCAGCGGCTGCCTCAACAAGCACTTTGTTTAATTCTTTCGCTTTTTCCATTTCTTCGGCTGGAATGTCGGTGATTGTCGGAACACCACCGTCGGGTCCCCATTTGTACATCTTCATCAGAAGCACGTCGATCATGGCGTTGAAGCCTGTGCCTGGGTTGATGGGGTATTGTACGAGGACAACCTTGTTGCCGAACACTTCTTTCATTTGGTTGATAACGTTGTCGAAATCAACCTTGTCGTCATCGAGTTGGTTGACGGCGAAAATAACTGGTTTCTTGATTTTTTCCGTGACGCGGAAAATATTTTGACTACCGACTTCAACACCATATTGTGCGTCGATGAGCAACACGCCCGTGTCGGTCACGTTGAGAGCCGTGATGGCGCTTCCCACGAAGTCGTCGCCTCCAGGGCAGTCAATCACGTTGAGCTTCTTGTTGAGAAACTCGGCATAGCACACTGTTGAGAACACACTGTAGCCGTATTCTTTCTCTACTGGGAAGTAGTCGCATACAGTGTTTCCGGAATCGATGGTTCCTCTGCGTTTTATAACTCCACACTCGAAAAGCATTGCTTCTGCAAGTGTGGTTTTACCAGATCCCTTACTGCCTATCAAGGCGATGTTCTTAATTTCGTTAGTTCCGTAAACTTTCATGTATTAGAGAATAAATGAAGTTAATAATAGTGTTTGTAAATTCTAAGCGCAATTTACGTATGTTTGATGGTAATTCAAAGAAAAATTTGTATGTTTGACAACATGTTTCGCTATTTTGGGCGGAAAAATTATATTTTTTAAGATTTTTATGGCTGGAATTTACATTCATATACCGTTTTGTGCTACGAAATGCATATATTGCGATTTCTTCTCGGTGGCTGTGACTGCGGAAAAACGCAGTGCATATCTTGCGGCGTTGTCTAAGGAATATGACGCGAGGCTGGGTGAGTTGCAAGGAGAAGAGGTAGGAACTTTATATATAGGTGGCGGAACGCCGTCGTTGTTGTCGGTCGATGAGATTGCCGGACTGGTGTCGATGCCGGTGCTGTCTGCGGATGCGGAGGTGACAGTGGAGGTGAATCCCGACGATGTGACTCCCGACTTTGTGGATGGGCTGAAACGGGCGGGTGTGAACCGTGTGAGTATGGGGGTGCAGAGTTTCTGCGACGAGGAGCTTGAGTTTCTGCGGCGCAGGCATAATGCGGCGCAGGCGAAAGCGGCGGTCGCAACATTGCGCGACGGGGGAATCGCTAACGTCAGCATCGACCTTATTTACGGAATACCGGGGCAGTCGGTTGAGTCGTGGACAAAGTCGCTCGAGGAGGCTGTTGCTCTAAACACACCTCACGTGTCGGCCTACAGTCTGACGTATGAGGAAGGTACGCGGCTGACGCGTATGCGCGACCGCGGCGACTTCAGCGAACTTGACGACGATCTTACGGTGGCTTTGTTCGAGCAGTTGGCTGCCACGCTGCACGACGCAGGTTATGAGCAGTATGAGATTTCGAATTTTGCAAAACCGGGATGGCATTCGCGGCATAATTCGGCATATTGGGATTTTACGCCTTATTTGGGACTTGGAGCCTCGGCCCACAGTTTCGACGGCAAGGTGCGCCGCTACAATCCGTCAAGTTTGAAGGAGTATCTTGAAAAAGTAGATGCCGTGGGAGTGGCGTATGAGGAGGAATGCGAGACTGCCTACCAGCTTTATGATGAATGGGTGATGACGCGTTTGCGCACGCGTGCGGGAATGTGTCTTGACGATTTGGAGAAACGGTTTGGAGAGAAACGTCGGCAATATGCCGCCCGGATAGTGGACCGGCACATTGCCGACGGATGTCTGGTGCGCGAAGGCTCAGTGGTGAGGCTTACGCGCCATGGCGTGATGCTTTCGGATATGGTGTTCCGTGATTTGTTTATTGTGGAATAACCACTTTCACGGTCTTTGCCGACGAGGCTGTCTGAAGCCGCACGATGTAGATTCCTGCCATGCCGTCGATTCTGGCGGTGGTCGGAGAAGTCAGCTCGATGTTGGCGGGACGTCCGGAGAGGTCGAAGGCTGTTGCGGAATCGACATTGCCGGAGAAAAGCAGTTGCCCGCCGTCGGCAGCAGTCACGTTAAGCGCGTTTTCTTCTGTGCCGGTAATGCCGCTCTCGCCCCATTGCTTCTTGAGCCATGACACTTTTGCGTGGAGCATCTTCATAAATTCATTCTTCGCATTCTCCATATTGCGGTTTCCGTAGTTGGGCCAGCGGTTGGCGTCGCATTCGGCGGCTTTGGCTATCTGCTTCGCAAAATCGGAGGCAAACTTGTCGAGCGACGCGTAGTCGTTGTCGAGGAATTTGTTCCAAAGTTGCTTCACGCGAGCCTGGAAACGTGGAAATTTGGCGATTTCGGCAATCCATGTCTGACCGTATGGTGGGTCTTGGTGTATGAATTTGTCGGTGCTGCGGTGGTATGAGTTGCCGAAGTCCCACACCGGACCGAAAATAATCTTTGTGTCCGCACCTCTATGTTTGTGGAAATAACAGCTGCCGTGGAACGACTCTGCGTTGTCCATTATTTCTTGAATCAGATAGAACGTGGCGAGCGAGTCAATGTCGATGATGTTTTCCCACTCGGTCGATGATTTGTCGTTTGCGTAGATGGCGCGGTCGGCTGCGGTGGCGAGGTTTTTAAGATAGTCCGACTGGGCGTCCGACAGCACTTCGGGCGACTTGTATGTCAGGCGGATAAGTTCGCCGTTGCCCTCGTTGATTGTAATCTGGTCGGCATCCCAATAGTTGTCGATTTCTACAAGCCATCCGCCTGTGATTTCTTCCGGGTCGCTGATGTTGTCGGCCTGTTCGGTAATCTTTACGCGGTCGGAGTCGACGCGGATGGTCTCGGTCAGGAAGTACAAGCCGATGTATTCGCCGTTGAGCACCACTTCCACAGGGCGTTGCTCCGGTGTGAAATCAAGTCCGCCGCGGCGGCTCAGCTCGAAGCCCATCGTGTTGCGGAGAAATCCGAGGTTGTCGTCGGCATGGGCGAGCAATGCGAAATGCTTGCTTTTCTTCATGCCGAGCAGTGCCGCTTTGGCGTCGAGTTTGAGGCGGTAAGGCTTTTTGTCGAAGCCTGTGAATGTATAGTTGCCGCGTCCTTTGATTTTCAATGTCAGCGGTTCGTTGGCTGAACCGATTGACTTGTAGCCTTCGATGCCGAGGTTGTCAAGGTAGTATGTCCCGTTGAGGTAATACTCCTTTGATGTGATCGGGGTGGAGTTTTCTGTGTTGATGTGGAGCACGGGCAACGTGCCGGAATAGTTGGCGGCATGGATTGCTGCCGCACACAGAATTGCAACAAATAAAGTGAATAATTTTTTCATAGGAAAATTGATGGTTTGAATATTAATGAAAAAAAGCCGAAACCTTTTTCTCTTTTGGCACCGGCTTTAAGGTCTTATTTCTTGGCAAGAAGGACGTTGTTGTAGCCGACAAGGTCTTTGTAGGCAAGCACACCGTTGTCCGACAATTCGACGATTGTCGACGAGCCGTCGTGGGTTGGCACCTTGACATGGGTGTCGTCGATGAACGTCAGGATTGTGATGTCGCCCTCCGGAGTGGCAAGCGCCCATGAGTTTGTGTCGGCGTCGAAGTTGAAGAGGGTCTCTTCGCCTGTTGTCTCATTGGTGATTTTGTAGCCGGTGTTGTCCCATGCCACAAGGTAGCGCTCGTTGTCGCTGGTCACGGTCTTTGTGCCTGCTTCGATTGGGTTTGTGCCCGACCAGAATTCGATGCTGTTGATTATGAGGGCGTCTGCGATTGCCGAAATCTCGTAGACTGGCAGAATCCACAAGCCCACAAACACGAGCTCGTTGACAAATTTGTTGCCTATCTGATGGTTCCATGACAGCACTTTGTTTGTCAGTTTGAAACTTCCTATGCAGGATGTGAAGAGCATTGACGATGCCAATGCAACAACGCAAACGGGGAGTAATATTTTTCTCATTTTATTGTCTGTTGAATAATAATGTGCAAATCTAAGAAATTTCTGCAAATCTATGGTCGTGATTTTGTCGGAAAAACTGTTTATTTAGTCTTTTTTTGTAAAACAGTCGACCGACGCTTGTTTTTGCATCGACACGCATACGGATTTTTTTACAAAAAGGCGACAACGTCTTTCAAGTTAGCCGTTGTTGTTGTAACTTTGCAGTGCCTAAAAGGTCGCCGGGGAAATGCCGGTATTTTCAGAATCCAGAATATGAAGAAACAAATAAAAGATTACGTTGTCCGCTCTAATGAACGGTTGTCGGATTCATACAGCCTGCTGAAACTGCAGCCTGCTGACGGCTCGGCAATCATCGACACTTGCGCGGGGCAATTTGTTGAGGTGGAGGTGCCTGATTCCAAATCCACATTTCTCCGCCGTCCGATTTCAATAAATTTCGTTGACCGCGACCGCAATGAGTTGTGGCTTCTCGTCAGAGTGGCTGGCGAGGGCACACGCCATCTTGTGGCTTTGGCTGAAGGCCGCGTGCTGAGTCTTGTGCTGCCGCTCGGCAAAGGGTTTTCCGTCCCTGCCGACACGGTGTCGAAGGTGCTTCTTGCTGGCGGAGGTGTCGGAGTGGCGCCGATGCTCTATCTTGGCAGTGAGTTGAAAAAACGTGGCTTTGAAGTGGCTTTCCTGTTGGGGGCGCGCAGCAAGGGCGATTTGCTCGAGCTTGAGGAGTTTGAGAAGATTGGATGTGTGTATGTGTCGACCGACGACGGCTCGATGGGCGAGCATGGATTGATCACCAAGAACTCGGCATTGCAGAAGTCGTGGCAGATGCTTTACTGCTGCGGTCCGATGCCGATGATGAAGGCAATGGCGGCATACGCTATGCGCAACAACATTGAATGTGAGGTCTCGCTGGAAAACCGTATGGCTTGCGGTGTCGGAGCTTGCCTGTGCTGTGTGGAAGACACGGTGGAGGGCAACTTGTGTGTTTGCAAGGAGGGACCGGTCTTTAACATAAAACGATTGAAATGGCAGATTTAAAAGTAAACATAAAGGGTCTTTCTCTGAAAAACCCGGTGCTGACGGCTTCAGGCACTTTCGGATATGGTGAGGAGTTTGCTGATTTTGTCGACTTGAACCGTCTTGGCGGCATCATCGTGAAGGGCACCACAATCAGCCATCGTGAGGGAAATCCTTATCCGCGCATGGTCGAGACTCCATCGGGAATGCTCAATGCCGTTGGCTTGCAAAACCATGGCGTAAACTATTTTATCAACAACATTTATCCGCGCATCAAGGATTTGGACACGGAAATCATCGTGAACGTGTCGGGTGCCAAGGTGGAGGATTATGTGGCTGTGTGCGAACGCTTGGCTCCGCTCGACAAAATCCATGCGATTGAGCTTAACATTTCATGCCCTAACGTTAAGCAGGGCGGTATGGCTTTCGGAACGTCGTGTTCGGGAGCGGCGCAGGTGGTGAGCGCGGCGCGTGGGGCTTTCGACAAGACGCTGATTGTGAAATTGTCGCCAAACGTGACCGACATCGCCGACATCGCACGTGCGGTGGAGGCTGAAGGAGCCGATGCTGTGTCGCTTGTAAACACGTTCTTGGGAATGTCGATCGATGTGGAGAAGCGCACGCCTTATCTGTCGACAATCACTGGCGGACTTTCCGGACCGTGCATACGTCCGATAGCGGTGAGAATGGTATGGCAGGTGGCGCATGCCGTAAAGATTCCTGTGATTGGCCTGGGCGGAATTATGAACGGTCGCGATGCGCTGGAGTTTATCCTTGCCGGAGCAACGGCAGTAGAGGTGGGCACAGCCAATTTCGTCGACCCTAACGTTACTGAAAAAATCATTGACTATATCGATGACTATTGCCATCGCCACAACATCTCGTCGATGCGCGAGCTGATAGGCGGCATGATGGTGTAGCCGTTGGCGGCAATATGATAATGCAACACCGGGGCAGATAATTTTGAAATTGTCTGCCCCGGTGTTGCATATACTCGCACGGAGTCTCAATCCAAAAGCGGTATTATCTCCTCGGGAGTGTTGACGATGTGGTTGGCATAGTTGGCGCGCAGCTCGTCGACGGAGCGGAATCCCCATGTGACGCCTACGGAGTCGACGCAGGCTCTGCGGGCTGTCTCCATGTCCACTCCAGAGTCGCCGACATACAGCACATCGGCTTTCTTTACCTGTGTGGCACCGAGAATCTCAAACACAACCGAAGGGTCGGGTTTCACCGGCACTCCTTCTTTCTGTCCCTCTATGGCTGCGAAGCTGATCGATGGAAACAGCGTGGTGACCAAAGCCTTTGCCGCAGCGTCATATTTGTTGGACGCAACGGCGATTTTGATGCCGTTTTCCTGCAGGTGCTCAAGCAGCTCGGGAATGCCGTCGTAGGGATGGGTATAGTCGGTGTTGTGGATGTCGTAGTAAGTGGTGAAGTCGGCTCTGATTTTTTTTATCATAGCCTCGTTGCGCTGGTCTTCGGGCAGCGCGCGCTCAATGAGTTTGCTCACACCGTTGCCCACATACATAGGGTAGGCTTCGAGGGGATGTGTCGGAAATCCGTTTTTCTCCAATGCAAAGTTGGTGGCAGCTCCAAGATCCTTGATGGAATTTATCAGCGTGCCGTCGAGATCGAAAATCACTAATTGTTTCATTGCTATATATGTTTTTATCTGTCAGAAAGGATAGCCCACCGAGAAATGCAGAGCATAGTCGCGCTTGAAGTTGGGATGCACAAGAGGCCATCGCTCTTGGTCGAGCGCGGGGTTGTAGGCTTTCATACCGCAGTCGAGACGCAGCAGGAAGTAGTTGAAGTTCAGACGGAGACCGATGCCGTAGGCGGCGGCGATTTCCTTGTAGAACGAGTCGAATTTGAACACGCCTCCTGGCTGGTTCTCGTAGCTGCGTATTGTCCAGATGTTGCCGGCGTCGATGAATGCCGCCATCTCAAACACCCAGAAAAGCTTGGCGCGGTACTCCATGTTGAGGTCCAGACGGATGTCGCCACACTGTTCCATAAACGAGCTTACGGAGTTGTCGCCGTTGAAACGTCCGGGACCGAGTGTGCGCACCGACCAGCCTCTGACGCTGTTGGCGCCACCGCTGTAGAAGCGTTTCTCAAACGGCAGAATCGTGGAGTTGCCGTAGGGCACAGCCGCTCCGGCTCCGATGTGCAGCACGAGGGCGTTGCGACGGTCGAAGGAGTGGTTGTAGGTGTAGTCGAGGTTGAGTTTCACATATTGTGAATACTGGATGCCGAACACCTTGTATGCCTGTGAGTCGGGGTCGCGTTTCTGCTTTGACAGGCTGCTGCCGGCATAGAGCAGGTTGCCGGCGGTCTCAATGCCGGCACGGAAGGTGTAGATGTCGGGCTGATAGACGAATTTGCCTATCGGTGCCACCTGGCTTTTCTTGTTTGTGTAATAGAACGTGTAGCCCATCTTCATAATGAAGTGGTCCTCATAGGAATAGCGCAGCAGTGGATTGTCGGGAGCAATCTCGCTGATGAACTCATCTTTCATTTTGGGCAGGTAGACGTAGTTGATGTCGAGCAGGTCGAACGTGTGTCCGATCATGCTGCCGCGCTCGGTCCACTTGTATTTCCATCCGGCGCCGGCAATCACGCGGGTGTATTCCGGACGCTCCTGATAGGTGAACGATGTGGAGAACTCGGTGTTGGCGCGGATTTTCTGTCGGAAACTCTTCTTCAGGAAAGGGAAGATGAACTTGTGGAAGGCGATGCCTACCTCGCCGTTGTATTCGGCATATTTGTTGTTTATCAGCCCCGACATATCGCCGGAGATGCTCTCATAGTTCACCCCGGCTTTGGCGGTGAGCGTCTCGGAGCCGCGCGCAAGGTTGCGGTGCTGGTATGTCGCCGCCACGCCGAATCCAAGGTCGCCCTCGGAGTTTGTGCCCTCGAGCGACACCGTCACGGTCTGCGACTTGCCTTCGGTGAGAAGAATATAGGAGTCGACCCACAGATGCCCGTCGATTTCGCCTACCGACTCAAAGTTGATGTTGATGAATTTCAGGATGCCGAGACGCCCGAACGCTTGATACGTTTTGTCGACGTCGGAGGCGTCGTATTTCTTTCCGGGGGTGATGTAGCAGTTCTCGTCGATGATGCGCGGACGCAAGTAATGACGGTCGCCATAAAAGATGCGCAGACCTTTGTAGAATTCCACATCGTCGGGGGCATATTTTGTGATGTCGTACTCGCGTGCAGGGTCGTAGTCGGTGACCACATAGACGTGGCGCACGAAAAACGGCTGGTGGCGGTCGTAATGCTTTATGCGGTTGGGATAAGGCGGCATCACGTTCATTGTCAGGTCGACGGCACGGCTTCCGGCTGTGGTGTCGGCAGTGAATGTGATATATTCCTTGTTAAATCCGAAATAGCCTTGGTTGCGCAGGCGGTCGGTGATGTTCTGGCGCGCCTGGTCGAGCATGTTGCGGTCAAAGTTGGCGTTGTTGCGCAGAATGAATTTGGAGGAGTCGGCAAGAATCAGCGAGCGCAACGTGTCGTCTGGGATGTTGTAGTCCACGCTGGCAATGTAGTGGGGCTTGTTGGTGTAGATGCTGTAAATCACCTCTGCCTTCTTCTTGCGGCTGTCTTTGAGCGTGTCGACAATAACCTCGGTGCCGAGATAGCCTCGGTTGACGAGTGCCAAACGCAGCTGGTTGGCTGACAATTCAGTGAGCGCCGGGTCGTATATCACCGGTGCCTGTCCCAGTTTGCGAACCCATTTGTTGTACCATTTTGTCGAGTCGCGTCCAGACCAGTTGTAGACGTTGAGCTGCAGCTTCCATCCTCCGAACACTTCGTGGTTCTGCGTCTGTCTCAGGTAGTTGCGCATCTCCTTACGGCTGACGTCAGGATTGTCCTTAACCTCGATGCGCGCTTTGTTGAGTAGATATTTGCCTTCGGGCACAAACTTGGTGGTGTGGCACGACGCAAACACCGTCAAGGCAACCACTGCGGTTGTCCCGGCGATGCGTAGTCTGCGTATTTTGTCCCAAATTTTAGCCATATCCGATAGACAGACTGCAAAGTTACGGAAATTTCGCTGCATTCCGCCTTGCGGCTATGAAAAAGTTATTGTCTTTTCACTTTTCCGCTTGATGTCTCGGCGAAGTGGGGGATGGCGATGATGGCTTTGGGGCGCTGGTGCGGTGTCAGGATGTCGGCGAGGCTGTTTTTTAGCGACGCTTCATCGGCGGGCGAGAGCGGCGCACCTTCGATTTTGAGCACAAGCTCTTGTCCCCATTTGTCAGATGGGCGCGAGGAGATGTAGAAACGGCGGGTGAACAGATGTGAGATTTTGCGTTCCAGTTCTTCAGGAAACACCTTGATACCTCCAGTGTTGACCACGTTGTCGTAGCGACCGCGCCAGTAGAAGCGGTCGGGAGCGAGAAGGTCGACTATGTCGTTGGTCTGTAGGTGCTTGAAGCTGAATTGGGGAGCGTTGATTGCAAGACATCCACGATGGTCGGTTGCGAACGTGACGGGCGGAAGCGCCTCAAATGGCTGTGCCGGCTCGGCGATGCGCGACAGGGCGACATGCGAGCACGTTTCGGTCATTCCGTAAGTGGCGTAGGCATTGACGTGCAACAGCGACAGCATCGTGCGCAGGCGTGGCGTGATTTCCCCTCCGCCTACAATCATATTGCGCACATTGTTAAGTGATTCCTTGTGCTCGGCGAGCCACAGTGCCTGTGACGGCACCACGGCGAGTAGGTCGACGGTAGCCCCTGAAAAATGTTCAAGCGGACGGTTGCTCGGCGATTCGACAAGCAGTGTGGCCCCGGCTTCCTCTGCGCGTACAATCATCATTTTTCCGGCAATATAGTCAGGCGACAGGCATAGCAGCAGGGTACTGCCGCTGTCGATTGAGAAAAAACGGTTGGTCAGTGCTGCCGACGCGCGCATATCCGC
>ERZ1034687.628-NODE-628-length-21810-cov-12.522455_pt1 | contig 21810 bp, 22 predicted proteins | sample MGYA00520704_ERZ1034687 | MGnify/ENA primary metagenome ERZ1034687 (study PRJEB33766, sample SAMN09781762) | gut metagenome | biome: gut microbiome | host: Homo sapiens | place: Madagascar | study: EMG produced TPA metagenomics assembly of the PRJNA485056 data... | reverse complement strand
GAACGGCAAAATTTTTTACACTTCTACTACTTCTTTATCACACATCAGCAAAATCGCAGGGCATGAAGCAGCTTATGGCGGGCGGCGGCGTTGCCTTGATTGGCGGCGTTCTCGTTCCCCTGCTCAAAGGGCTGTTCGGTTAAGCGGCGGTAATGTCCTATGCAGAGCATACTTGACGCGATTAACGAATGGATCAAGGAAATCCTGATCGGAGCGATCAACGGAAATCTGTCAACTATGTTCGGGGACGTAAACGAAAAGGTCGGTACGATTGCCGCCGAGGTAGGCAAGACCCCGCAGGGGTGGAACGCAAGCATATTTTCCATGATACAGACGCTATCGGAAAATGTGATCGTCCCCATTGCGGGGCTTGTTATTACCTACGTTCTATGCGTGGAGCTTATCAGCATGGTAACGGAAAAGAACAATATGCACGACATCGACACGTTCATGTTCTTTAAGTGGTTTTTCAAAGCGTTCGTTGCGGTGTTTATCGTCACGCATACCTTTGACATCACTATGGCGGTATTCGACATGGCACAGCACATTGTTTCCGGCGCGGCGGGCGTGATCGGCGGCAGCACCAGCATTGATGTTGCCGCCGCACTCTCGTCCATGCAAGCCGGGCTTGACGCAATGGAAATCCCCGAACTGCTCTTGCTTATGCTCGAAACAAGCCTTGTCAGCCTTTGCATGAAAATCATGTCGGTGCTGATAACGGTTGTTTTGTACGGGCGTATGATTGAGATTTACCTGTACTGCTCCGTATCGCCTATTCCATTCGCCACCATGACAAACCGGGAATGGGGGCAAATCGGAAACAACTACTTAAAAGGCCTGTTTGCCCTCGGCTTTCAAGGCTTCCTCATTATGATATGCGTCGGCATTTATGCGGTTTTGGTAAACAACATGGTTATAGCGGATAATCTGCACACCGCGATATTCTCCATCGCAGCCTATACGGTGCTACTTTGCTTTAACCTTTTGAAATCCGGCGCACTGGCAAAATCATTATTCCATGCACATTAAAAGGAGGTTTTCCATCACCAAGAAATACAGCGTTATTTACGCAGATCCCCCGTGGCGTTATGAACGGAGCAAGGTGCAGGGCGCAGCGGAAAAGCACTATCCCACCATGGGCATTGACGAGCTGTGCGCCCTGCCTGTGCCGGAGCTGGCGGCGAAGGACTGCGCCCTGTTTTTGTGGGCGACCTTTCCGCAGCTTCCCGAAGCTCTGCGGCTGATCCGCGCATGGGGCTTTCGGTATCGGACTGTGGCGTTCGTTTGGCTCAAACGTAACCGCAAAAGCCCGTCCTGGTTTTACGGTATGGGCTATTGGACGCGCAGCAACGCGGAAATCTGTCTGCTGGCGACCAAGGGCAAACCCAAGCGGCAGTCGGCGGGCGTACATCAGTTTCTTATCAGCCCCATAGAGCAGCACAGCAAAAAGCCGGATGCAGCGCGGGAAAAAATCGTTACCCTTATGGGGGATTTGCCCCGGATTGAGCTGTTTGCCCGACAGAAAACGCCGGAGTGGGATATATGGGGCAACGAACTCCCAAACAGTATTGAAATGTAACGAAAGGAGATTTTTCTATGGCGTATGTACCCGTTCCAAAAGACCTATCACGCATAAAGACAAAGGCTGCCTTTAACCTTACAAAAAGGCAGCTCATATTCTTTGCGGCGGCGCTCCTTGTAGGACTGCCGCTTTTCTTTTTGCTCAAAGGCAGCACAGGCACAAGCCTTGCGGCGTTCGTGATGATCCTTGTTATGCTGCCCTGCTTTCTGTTCGCCATGTACGAAAAGCACGGGCAGCCCCTTGAAACGCTGATTAAGAACATCATACAGACAAAATTTATCCGTCCGAAAGAAAGACCCTATCAGACGGAAAACTTCTATGCCGTCCTCGAACGGCAAAGACAACTTGAAAAGGAGGTATCGGCTATTGTCAACGGCAAACGCAAAACACGCAGAAAACAGGCGTAAGCTCACCCGCGCCGAGAAAAAGGAAATCGCCGCCCTGATCCGAGCGGCAAAGGGCGACGGAAAGGCGCACACCGCGCAGCAGACCATACCGTATCTTGCCATGTACCCGGACGGTATCTGCAAGGTTACGGAAAAGAAATACTCCAAGAGCATCGCCTACGACGACATCAACTATCAGCTTGCGCAGGCAGACGATAAGACCGCCATTTTTGAAAACTGGTGCGACTTTCTCAACTATTTTGACGCGACCGTTAGTGTGCAGCTTTCCTTTATCAACCGGGGAACGCGCAGCGGCGGCGCGGAGGAGGTCGTTGCGATCCCCGCGCAAAACGACGCTTTCAATTCCATCCGCACCGAATACGCGGATATGCTGAAACATCAGCTTGCAAAGGGCAACAACGGCTTTGTAAAGTCAAAGTACATTACCTTTTCCGTGGAAGCGGACAATTTGAACGCGGCAAAGGCGCGGCTTGCCCGTATTGAAACCGACATACTGAATAATTTTAAGGTGCTGGGCGCAGCCGCCCGCCCCATGACGGGCTATGAACGGCTGGAAGCCCTGCACAGCGTATTCCACCCGGAGGGAGAACCGTTCCGCTTCTCTTGGGACTGGCTCACCCCGTCGGGGCTTACCACAAAGGACTTTATCGCCCCGTCCTCGTTCCGTTTCGGCGAGGGCAGATATTTCCGCATGGGACGCAAAATCGGCGCGGTCAGCTTCCTTGAAATCCTTGCGCCGGAGCTGAACGACCGTATGCTTGCGGACATTCTCGACCTTGAAACGGGGATCGTCGTCAATCTCCACATTAAGAGTATCGACCAGACCGAAGCGATAAAGACCATCAAGCGCAAAATTACCGACCTTGACAAAATGAAGATTGAGGAACAAAAGAAAGCGGTACGCAGCGGCTACGATATGGACATCATCCCCTCTGACCTTGCCATGTTCGGCGGCGAAGCGAAAAACCTCTTGCAGGACTTGCAGAGCCGCAACGAGCGAATGTTTCTCCTGACTTTCCTTGTGGTAAATATGGCGGACACGAAGCGAAAGCTGGAAAATGACATATTCGCAGCGGCAGGCATTGCGCAGAAATACAACTGCGCTCTTACCCGCCTTGACTACCAGCAGGAGGCGGGCTTGCTGTCGAGCGTACCTATCGGAGAAAACCTTATCCCCATTCAAAGGGGGCTGACGACTTCAAGCACCGCGATTTTCATTCCCTTTATCACGCAGGAGCTTTTCCAAACGGGTGCAGCTTTGTATTACGGCTTAAACGCCCTGTCAAGCAATATGATCCTCTGTGACCGCAAGCGGCTGAAAAACCCCAATGGGCTAATCCTTGGCACCCCCGGAAGCGGCAAGAGCTTTGCGGCGAAGCGGGAAATCACAAACGCTTTTCTCATTACCGACGATGACATCATCATCTGCGACCCGGAAGCGGAATATTACCCCCTTGTGCGCCGCCTGCACGGACAGGTGATCCGCATTTCCCCCACAAGCACACAGTATGTCAACCCTATGGATATTAACCTCAATTACAGCGAGGACGATAACCCACTTGCGCTGAAAAGTGACTTTCTCCTTTCCCTCTGTGAGCTTGTCATAGGCGGCAAGGAGGGGCTGATGCCCGTGGAAAAGACCGTCATTGACCGCAGCGTAAGAAACGTGTACCGCCCGTTTTTAGCCGCCCCCGACCCGGCGAAAATGCCGATCCTCGGCGACCTTTACGACGAGCTTTTAAGACAGCCGGAGCCGGAAGCGGCGCGGGTGGCGGCGGCATTGGAGCTTTACGTTTCGGGCAGTCTGAATGTCTTTAACCACCGTACCAATGTGGAGCTTTCAAACCGCCTTGTCTGCTTTGACATCAAGCAGCTTGGGAAGCAGCTTAAAAAGCTGGGGATGCTCGTTGTGCAGGATCAGGTGTGGAACAGAGTAACCATAAACCGGGCTGAAAAGAAATCCACCCGCTACTACATGGACGAGTTTCATTTGCTCCTCAAAGAGGAACAAACCGCCGCCTATTCCGTGGAGATTTGGAAGCGCTTTCGTAAATGGGGCGGGATCCCAACCGCCATCACGCAGAATGTCAAAGACCTTTTGAGCAGCCGTGAAGTTGAGAATATCTTTGAGAACAGCGATTTTGTCCTCATGCTCAATCAGGCGCAGGGCGACCGGGAAATCCTTGCAAGGCAGCTCAATATCTCCCCGCAGCAGATGAAATACGTTACCCATACCGAAGCGGGCGAGGGGCTGATCTTCTACGGAAACGTGGTGCTGCCTTTCCTTGACCGTTTTCCGCAGAATACCGAGCTATACCGGGTAATGACGACCCGCCCGGAGGAAGTGGGCGGCACATGAGATTAGACACCATCATCAACCGCGACGCGCTGTGCGCCCTGCGGGAGCTGCCCGCCGAGAGCGTCCATTGCTGCGTCACAAGCCCGCCCTACTATGCCCTGCGGGATTACGGCATGGACGCGCAGATTGGGCGAGAGGACACGCCGGAGCAGTACATCGCAAGGCTTGTCGAGGTTTTCCGTGAGCTGAAACGGGTGCTGCGCCCGGACGGTACGTTTTGGCTGAATATTGCCGATACCTACTGCGGCACAGGCAGCAAGGGCAGCTACACCGACCCGAAAAACCCGAAAGGCAGAAACGGGCAGAGCCTGTCCCTTGCAAGACGGGCGGCAGGCTGCAAGCAAAAGGATTTAATCGGTATTCCGTGGCTTTTAGCCTTTGCCCTGCGCTCTGACGGGTGGTACTTGCGAAGCGCGATTATTTGGCAGAAGGACAACCCCATGCCCGAAAGTGTGCGGGACAGACCGAGCCGCTGCTATGAGAACGTCTTTTTGCTTACGAAGTCAAAGAGCTATTACTATGACGCCGCCGCCATTGCGGAACCCATCGCCCCAACAACGGCGGCGCGATACCGGGGCGGGCGCAGCGCGGGACACAAATACGACGGCGAGGTACCCGGACAGGGCAAGGTACAGGGCATCAACCGGGCGCGGACAGGCGGCTACTACGATGAAGCCCTCATGCCGACCACGCGGAATAAGCGGGACGTGTGGCATATCAACACCGTACCCTACAAGGGCGGGCATTTCGCCGCGTTCCCGCCGAAGCTGGCGGAAACCTGCATTTTGGCGGGCTGTCCGAAAGGCGGCATTGTGCTTGACCCGTTTTTCGGCAGCGGCACGACAGGGCTTGCGGCAAAAAGCCTTGACCGCCATTACATCGGCATTGAACTGAACTATGACTATTGCACCCTTGCAAGGGCGCGGATCGGAGGTGAAACGAATTGAGCAAAAAGCTGAAACCCCGCGATAAAATTACGCAGAAAATGAGCCGGGACGGGCTTATCGAGGTCAACGAAACCGCAGGCACCGCCGAGCTGGTCAGCGGGCGCGAGCAGGACGCGGATTTTTCCAAGAAGCCCGAACAGGCGGCGCAGGAAGCCGCGCAGCAGCTTCCGCACCCATCCGGCGGCGCGGCAGCTCGTCCCCATACCCCGGAGCTTTCCCCGAAGCGGGACGACGCCGCAGCCGAGCGTGTTTTGGAGCATATCGACGCCGCCCATACCCGTGCAGCATCCAAAAAGGCGATAAAGCGGGCGCAGCGGGAAGCGGCGGCAAAAACAAAGACCTCACGCCTGCAATTCACCGAGGAAGAACGGGCGACGCCGGAGCTTCAAAAGGCGATTCGCAAATCGGAAAGAGCCGCCGACCGCTTGGAGGAAGCGCGGGCGGCTATTCCGAAAAAGAAAGTCTTGACAAAAGAGCGCACCTTTGACGAAGCCGCAGGCAAGGGCAAAACCCGCCTGCGCTTTGAGGAAAAGGAAAAACCCATACCGGGCGGCAGGCAGCAGCATAACCCCCTCTCCCGCCCTATGCAGGAGGTCGGCGTTTTCGTCCACAATAAGATACATTCCGTTGAAAAGGACAACTCCGGCGTGGAGGGAGCGCATAAGAGCGAGGAATTAGCCGAGCGCGGCATCCGGGCTGGGGCGCGGCAGGTGCGAAAGAGCCGCCGCAGCCGCAAGCTGAAACCCTACCGAGCGGCGGCAAAAGCGGAAAAAGCCGCATTCAAGGCAAACGCCGATTTTCAGTATCAAAAGGCGCTGCACGACAACCCGCAGCTTGCCGCGTCTAACCCCGTTTCCCGGTTTTGGCAGAAGCAGCAGATCAAGCGGCAGTATGCAAAGGCGGTACGAACGGGCGGCGCAAAATCCGCAAGGAAAGCCGCAGAAAACACCCGCAAGGCGGCGAAGAAAACCGCCGAAGCGACGAAAAAGACCGCCGCCTTTGTAGGGCGGCATTGGAAGGTCTTTCTGATTGCCGGGTGTGCGCTGCTCCTGCTTATCATGCTGATGTCCGCAATTTCCTCCGGCTCTGCTCTTTTTTCGGGGCTTGTCAACGGCGTAATCGGAACCTCTTACACATCGGAGGACAGTGACCTTGTAGCGGTGGAAAACAATTATGCGGCAAAGGAAAACGATCTGCAAAGCAGGATAGACAATATCGAGCGCGATTATCCGGGCTATGACGAATACCGCTACGACCTTGCGTACATCGGGCATAACCCCCATGAATTAGCATCATACCTGACCGCCCTGTTGCAGAGCTATACCCCGCAGAGCGCACAGGCAGAGCTTGACCGCATTTTCAATCTGCAATACAAGCTGACCGTCACGGAAGAAATCGAGGTGCGCTACCGCACGGAAAGGCGCACAGGCAGCTACACGGACGCGGAGGGCAACACCCATACCTATACCTACACCGTTGAAGTCCCCTATAACTATTACATTCTCAATGTAACGCTGACGAACAGACCCATATCCTCTTTTGTATCGGAGCTTCTAACGCCGGAGCAGCTTGAAATGTACCATGTCTATTTGCAAACAAGCGGCAACAAACCCCTCGTTTTTGGCGGCGGCTCTGCGGACACTTCCGCGTCCGAGGATTTAAGCGGCGTTACCTTTGTCAACGGCACCCGCCCCGGCAACACCGTCCTTGTGGATATAGCGAAATCGCAAGTCGGCAATGTAGGCGGTGCGCCTTACTGGAGCTGGTACGGCTTTAACAGCCGCGTGGCTTGGTGCGCCTGCTTTGTGTCCTGGTGCTACGGACAGGCGGGTTTATCCGAGCCGCGCTTTGCGGGCTGTCAGTCGCAGGGCGTTCCGTGGTTTACCTCTCACGGGCAATGGGGCGCGAGGGGTTATGAGAATATCGCTCCCGGCGACGCCATCTTTTTTGATTGGGATTTAGACGGCAGCGCAGACCATGTAGGTATCGTAATCGGCACAGACGGAAGCCGCGTTTACACCGTGGAGGGTAATTCCGGCGACGCCTGCAAAATCAGAAGCTATCCTCTTGATTACGCCTGTATCAAGGGCTATGGGCTGATGAATTGGAATTAAAATTTGAAAGGAGTTTTGAAAGTATGACAAACAGCAAAATTGACCGCATTGAAAAGGAAATGCAGAAAACACGGGAGAAAATCACCGAGTATCAGAACAGGCTGAAAGAGCTTGCGGCGCAGAAAACCGAAGCGGAAAATCTGCAAATCATCGCTCTTGTGCGCTCCATGCGCCTGACCCCCGCAGAGCTTACCGTCCTGCTTTCCGGCGAGCCGATCCCCGGCATTGCCGCCGCAGGGACAGACTACATGGAACAGGAGGAAATCGAAGATGAAGAATAAAGGCTTTTTCAAAACAGCCGCCGCCCTGCTTGCCGCCCTTGTCCTCTTGGGCGGCTTTTCTGTTACCGCCTATGCGGGCGGCGGTGAGGACATTCCCACCAATGACAGCGGCGTGATCGTAGAAACCGAGCCGCAGCCCCTTACGCCGGACGGTAATCTGTCGCTGATCGACGACATTGAGGGAGAAGCAGCCGAGGACAAGCAGTTTATCATTGTGCAGAGCAAAAACGGCAACTACTTTTACATCATTGTTGACCGCGCCGCCGAGGGCAAAAACACCGTACATTTTCTCAATCAGGTGGACGAAGCCGACCTGATGGCGCTCATGGAGGACGACAGCGGCAAGGCGCAGGCTCCCGTCGTTTGCACCTGTAAGGACAAATGCAAGGCGGGCACAGTCAATACCGCTTGCCCGGTATGCTCTGTCAATATGACCGAATGTGCAGGCAAGGAAGCCGTGCCGGAGCCGGACGATGCGCCGCCGGAGAAAGAAAAAAGCAATGCGGGCGGGCTTGTGATCTTCCTTGTCGTTACCCTGCTTGCCGGTGGCGGCGCGTTCTACTACTTTAAGATTATGAAGCCGAAGCAGGGTATCAAGGGCGACACCGACCTTGACGATTTCGACTTTGACGATTACGACGAGGACGCGCCGGAGGCAGGCAGCGAGGAACAGGAGGACGAGGAATGAGGTTAGTCGTTGCAGAGAAGCCGAGTGTGGCGGCGGCACTTGCCGCCGCCCTTGGCGTAAAGAACAAAAAGGACGGATATATGGAGGGCGGCGGCTACCTCATTTCATGGTGCGTGGGGCATTTGGTGGAGCTTGCGGAAGCCGCCGCCTATGGGGAGCAGTACAAAAAGTGGAGCTATGACAGCCTGCCGATCCTGCCGCAGCCGTGGCAATACACCGTATTCAAAGACAGGCAAAAGCAGTTCAAAATCCTAAAAGACCTCATGCGCCGCAGCGACGTTTACGAGGTTGTCAACGCCTGCGACGCAGGACGCGAGGGCGAGCTGATTTTTCGCCTTGTCTACCATGCGGCGGGGTGCGACAAGCCCTTTTCCCGCCTTTGGATTTCCTCTATGGAGAAAAGCGCAATCAAAAAGGGCTTTGCGGAGCTGAAACCCGGCGAAGCGTATGACGCGCTCTATGCGTCCGCGCTATGCCGCGCAAAAGCGGACTGGATCATCGGCATCAACGCCACCCGCCTTTTCTCCGTCCTACACGGCAAAACTCTAAACGTGGGGCGCGTTCAGACGCCGACCTTAAAAATGCTTGCAGACCGGGACGCGGCGATCACCTCTTTCAAGAAAGAAACCTACCATATCGTCCGTCTTGATGTTGGCGGCGCGGAAGCAATAAGCGCAAGGATCTCCGACACCGCAGATGCGGAAGCCCTCAAAACGGCTTGCGAAACGTCGCAGGCCGTATGCGTTTCGGTGAGGCGTGAGAGGAAAACCGAGCAGCCGCCCCGCTTGTTTGACCTTACGGGCTTGCAGCGGGAAGCCAACCGCATTTACGGTTACACCGCAAAGCAGACCCTTGACCTTGCGCAAGCCCTTTACGAAAAGCGGCTGCTTACCTACCCGCGAACGGACAGCAATTATCTGACCGACGACATGGGCGATACGGCGGTGCATATCGCCGCGCTGCTTGTCGGCAAGCTGCCCTTTATGAAAGGCGCGGCGTTTACGCCGGACATAGCCCGGACGCTTGACAGCAAAAAGGTGTCCGACCATCACGCCATTATTCCGACAATGGAGCTTGCGAAAGCAGACCTTGCCGCGCTGCCGGAAAGCGAAAGAAATATCCTCACCCTTGCCGGGGCGCGTCTGCTGTTCGCCGCCGCCGAGCCGCACATTTTTGATGCGGTAACGGCGGTGTTTTCCTGTGCCGATACCGAGTTTACGGCAAAGGGAAAGACGGTTCTTTGCGACGGGTGGAAAGAGCTTGAACGACGCTACCGGGCGACGCTGAAAGGAAAGCCCGACGCCGAGGGCGACGAGGAAAACGGGCTTATTTTAGATGCGCCGACCTTTGCCGAGGGACAGAGCTTTGACAGTCCAGCCGCAAGAGTTACGGCGCACGACACGCAGCCCCCGAAGCCGCACACGGAAGCAAGCCTGCTATCTGCTATGGAACGCGCCGGAAGCGCGGACACCGACCCGGACGCAGAACGCCGGGGGCTTGGCACTCCCGCTACCCGCGCCGCTGTGATTGAAAAGCTGGTCAAATCCGGCTTTGTGCAGCGCAAGGGAAAACAGCTTATCCCAACCCAAAAGGGCAACAACCTTGTTTGCGTTCTGCCCGATACGCTGACCTCTCCGCAGCTTACCGCCGAATGGGAAAACGCTCTGACGCAGATTGCAAGGGACGCAGCCGAGCCGGAGGACTTCATGCGGGGCATTGAAGAAATGGCGCGGGAGCTTGTGAAAGCCTATCCGTTTCTTTCCGATAATCAAAAAGACCTTTTCAAAGAGGAAAAGACGGTTATCGGCAAATGCCCCCGCTGCGGCGGGAAGGTCTGCGAGGGCAGAAAAAACTACTACTGCGAAAAGAAGGACTGCGCCTTTGTCATGTGGAAAAATGACCGCTTTTTCGAGGAACGCAAAACCGCCTTTACCCCGAAAATTGCCGCCGCGCTGCTTGCGGGCGGCAGGGCGAAGGTCAAAAGGCTGTATTCCCCGAAAACGGGTAAAACCTATGACGGAAGCATTGTATTAGCCGATACGGGCGGGAAATACGTCAACTACCGTATCGAGCTTGCGAGGGACAAAGAACTTACGCAGCAAGCATAGGAAAGGGGTACCCTTTCCGTAAAATCCCCGTTCTGACGCTACGCGCAGAATGGGGATTTTGCTTGTACCCTCACAGACTATCGCCTGTTGGGGCAGACCCTTGGGAAGTGTCCCAAACCCTCTATGAACGGAAAGGAGGTGTAAGCCACGCAGAACAAGCCGAAAGCAGAGCTGACCGCCGCCCTGATGCTTCTTGATACCCGCAGTATGTCATTTGATATGCGGGAAATCGACAACCGCCGCTTTATGTTCTCCCCGCAGACGGGGGAGCTGATTTTAGGCAGACAGTATAGGGGCGGGCAGCTATACAAAAGCCATGCCGAGGAACACTTTGACAGCGGGGCGAAAGCCCCTTTCGACAGCTTTATCCGGGGCTGGATCGGCACAGGCAGGGACTACCCGGACGGTGTTATCCACTTCGCCCCGAATATTGGCACAGACAATATCACCGCCTTTGACAATGCGTTTTCCACCCTGCAAATGTTCAGCGAAAACGGCGCGGCGGGAGATACCGTCGTGCGCGGCTTTGGGCGCAAGTGGGAGCAGCCGCTAAAAGACATCATCACACCAACAAAAGAAAGGAGCAAAACCGTGAGCGAACAGGAAAAGAACTATTCCAGCTATGATTTTGACAGGCTTGAAGTAGCAAAAAAGCTGGTAATTGAGCGAAGCATCTATTTTGAAAGTGAGAAAGCGGATATTTCCGCGCTGACCGGGCTTTCTCTTACGGAGCTGACACGGCTGCGGCAGGAGAGCGCGGCGGCGGAACAGGCTGTATTTGACAGGCTGAAAACGGAGGCAGCCGCATGGGAGCAGCAGGCAGGCAACACCCGCTTTCTTGAAAAAGCCATCGAATATGTGCAGACGCCGCCCGTCAAGCACACATCCAACAAATGGGAGAAAACAGATTATGAATGGCAGCTCCGCAGCAACGCAGTCTATCAGATGCGCTATCATGTCTATGAAAACACCCGCTATGACAGACAGGCGCAAAAATCTGTGCCGTATTCATGGAGCTTGACATGGAGTGTCTACACCAACGGACCGAACCATGGACAAAACGTAAAAATCGCCGGACAGGAGCGCAAGACCTTTTCAGACAAGGCGGCAATGGAAAAATACCTTGCCGGACGCATCAAGGCATACGACCGCCTGTTTACCGAGACTATGCCGCCCGTTCCGAAAGAATACGCGGAGCCGTTCAAGGTGAATGGGCTGCTGCTTCCGGGTTATGCCATTGAGGGCGAGCCGCCGCAGCACACCGCGCCCCAGCAGGCAGCGCAGCCGACGCACATTGACCCGGAAAAGGTTGAAATGGATGCCGCCGCGATGCAGGCAGCGCCCCTTACTGTCGAGCCGCCGCAGCCGCAGCCCGTTATCCCTATCAACCTTACCGCAGAGAAGCCCGCCGAAAAGCTCAAGGAGATTACCGACCGCTTGGAGCAAGGCATTACGGAGCTGTTCGACAGCGAACGCTACAAGGAGTATCTGTGCGTCATGTCAAAGTTTCATAATTACAGCTTCAACAACACCCTATTGATCGCCATGCAGAAGCCCGACGCTTCCCTGATCGCGGGCTTTACCGCTTGGAAAAACCAGTTTCAGCGCAACGTCAAAAAAGGCGAAAAAGGCATTAAGATTATCGCCCCGTCGCCGTTCAAAATCAAACAGGAAACGGAGAAAATCGACCCGCAGACCCAAAAGCCCGTGATCGGCAGGGACGGAAAGCCCGTCACCGAGGAAAAGGAGATCACCATACCCGCCTACAAGGTGGTATCTGTCTTTGATGTGTCGCAGACCGAGGGAAAGGAATTGCCGGATATTGCCGTGGACGCGCTGACGGGCGATGTGGAGCAATACAGTGATTTTTTCGCAGCCCTTGAAAAGACCTCTCCCGTCCCCATCGGCTTTGAGAAAATCGAGGGCGGCGCACACGGCTATTATCACTTGGAGGACAAGCGCATTGCGCTTGACGAGGGCATGAGCGAGCTGCAAACGCTCAAAACCGCCATTCACGAAATCGCCCACGCAAAGCTGCACGATATTGATCTGAACGCTCCCAAAGACGAGCAGCAGCCCCGCGTAGACCGCCGCACCCGCGAGGTGGAAGCGGAAAGCGTCGCCTACACCGTTTGCCAGCATTACGGGCTTGATACGTCGGACTACTCTTTCGGCTATGTAGCCGGGTGGAGCAGCGGGCGGGAGCTTGCGGAGCTGAAAAGCTCCCTTGAAACGATCCGCTCTGCCGCCGCAGACATCATCAACAGCATTGACGTGCATATCGCAGAGCTGCAAAAGCAGCACGAAGCCGAGAAAGCCGCGCCCGATCTTGCCGCCGTGCAGGAGCAACAGAACGAAAAACCCCTTACGGACTTGCAGAAGAAAGCCGCCGCAATCGCAGAGAAATATGAGGCACTTTCCACACAGGAAAAAATCGGAGTGATTGCGCAGGCGTTCGGCGGTACTGCGGGCAGGATTGAAACGTCGCCCTGCACGGGAAAATGGCGCGGCACAAGCGATATATCCATCCGCTTTGATAACGGCGCGTCCCTGTTTCTCGGCAACCGCCTTACGCCGAAAGCAAAGACCGCAGCGGTACAGCGGGAGCTTGTCAACGATACCCTGCTGCGGTACAACCCGGAGATCGTCAGCGCGGCAAAGGAAGCCGCTCTCGCTTCCCTCATGGAGCGCGAAGCAAAGGACAATGCCATTGCCGCGCAGAAGGGCTTGAAGCCCTACACCCTGCTCAACGTCGAGTTCAACGACGGTGCGGACGGTCAAAGCAGCGGATATATGGGCTGGTACTATGTGACACTGGCGGTGGACGGAAACATCTGCTCCCATATCGAAACCGGGCTGAATTACGACATCGCGGATGGCAAGGTGAGTGCAGAACCCACACGGGAGAAGTATTTTGCGGCAGGCGCACTAAAAGATAGTGAAGTGGACTATGTTTTCAACAACGTCGGCTTTTCCTCTGCTTCCGGGCTGTATGCGCTACCCGTCAGCGATGCCGTTTTGCAACGTGCCGAAAAGACGCTTGCGGAGCGCACACAGGCGCAGGCGGCGCAGCGTACAGAAAAAGACGTGATTTATACCATGCACACCAATCCCCGCAGCGAAAGTCTTGCCGACCGCTCTTTCCTGCAAGCCTATGAACAGCAGCCGGACGGGAAAGCCATACCGGGCGACTTGCTGTTTGTCGGGACGCCGGAGAAATGCCGGGAGCTGTTACAGAGCTTGAACGCCGGGGATCTGACGCAGGGCGAGGTCAAGGCACTTTATGCAAAGGCGCAGGAGCCGGACAGGGACAGCTTTTCCATTTACCAGCTCAAACGCGGCGACGAAACGCGGGATTTGCGCTTTGAGCCTTACGACCGTCTGACCGCAGCGGGACACGCGGTTGATCCGGCGAACTATGACCTGATTTATTCCGCGCCCCTTGCACCGGGTACGAGCCTTGAAGCTATTTTTACCCGCTTTAATATCGACCACCCGAAAGACTTTAAGGGACACAGCCTTTCCGTTTCCGATGTGGTGGTGCTGCATCAGAACGGGCGGGACACAGCGCATTACGTTGACAGCATCGGCTATCGACAGACGCCGGAGTTTTTGCAGCCGCAGAATTATCTAAAGCACGTCGAGGATATTGTGGAGCAGAACGACAACAATTTTGACGGTATCATCAACAACACGCCGCAGACGCCCACCGTCGGGGAATTGGAGCAGAAAGCAAAGGCGGGTGAGCCGATTTCCCTGATTGACCTTGCGGACGCTATCCATGCCGATAAGGAGCGCGGCAAAGAGGAAAAGCCCTCGATCCGGGCGCAGCTTCGGGCGGCAAAGGAGCAGACTGCCCGAAGAAAGGCGCAAAGGAGCAAAACACAGGATTTGGAAAGGAACTGATCGTATGCAGAAGTTTGAAAACGTGGATATATTGGCTTGCCTTGATGCGGTGATGAAGCAGAACACCGGCTTTTACCAAAGCGATTTTGAGATTGACAAGAAGATCATTCACGAGGCTGCTGCAAGCCCCGACCGTGAGGACAAAACCCTTTTGTGGCTCTCCCGCCCGTCCGGGACGCATTGCTTCCGGGAGCGCGACGTTTTTCTCAAAGACACCCGCCCATACAACACATGGAAGTTCCACGGGGAGCAGACACGCGACCGCATCCTTGCCTACGCCGTGGAGCTGACAGGCAGGGAGCGCGGCAAAATCCGGGGAAACCTCTATGAGCTGGACTATGCCGCCCATTTCCGGCACGTTCGGGAGCAGGCGCTTCCCGCAGACACAAACGCCCTTATCTATGAATACGGGCGCGTCGAGCAGCCCGCAAAGCAATGGTTTAACGGCAACGACCACCCGCAGTACGGCAAGTTTGAACGCTTTGAGACGCAGCCAAACGCCCCCGAAGCCTTGCGTGATCTTTTGCAAGAGGAACGGCGCAGCCGTGAGCAGCTTTCGCCGGGGGACTTCAAGGCGCATATAGCCGCCTTGCGCGACGGGCTGATTGAAGCCGAAGCGCGGCGCATTGTTGCCGAAATGAAACGTCAGTACAGCCCCAACAGCCCGAACAAAACCCACTACATGACAGAGCTTGCCCCGGCGTTTATGATGCTTGCGTCGAGCAGGGATACCGACCGCCTTTTCTCGCTGCTTCCCTACAAGACGCTGACCTTTTCCAAAATTGAGGGCAGGCACGGCATCTATGCGCTGATCGACAAGAACGAAAACCGCGACCGGGATATTCGCAAGCCCCGCCCCTCTATCCGGGCGCAGCTTGCCGCCGACAAGAAGAAAGCCGCTCCGAAGCGGGCGGCAAAAACAAAACATCACGAAATGGAGGTATGAGCATGAACCGATTTACCGTTGAGGAAACAAATCTTATCAGCATCTACATCGCCGATACGCGCAGGGAGCTTATCGGGGAAATGTCGGGTGCGCTGCCCTATATGGACGGCGAAATGCGCGAGCTTGCCTTGCGTACCCTTGCGAAGCTCCGCGCCATGAGCGACGCCGACTTTGCCGCTCTCGCCGTATCTGCCGCCGACGAAGTATGAGCGGGCTGAAACGGCTGACGCCGCAGCAGAGCCGCAAAGCGAACGCCCTTATCAAGAAAACCTGCTGCAACTGTATGGGCGGGAACTGCATTTTGCTGGACGATGGGGACGAGTGCGTTTGTCCGCAGCTCATTTCCTATTCGCTTCTTTGCAGATGGTTTCAAAACGCCGTACTTCCCGCCGACAAGCTGCTTTACGCGGAGATTTACCAAGCCGAGGACAGGCGGCGGTGCGCCGAGTGCGGCGCGGCGTTTGCGTCCACCTCAAACAGCGTCAAATACTGCCCGGACTGCCGCAAGCGGATCACCCGCAGGCAAGCCGCCGAGCGGATGCGGAAACGACGCGCCCGCGTTACGCAGTAGGCGCGAAAAAGCCCTTATGCCATGCCGCTTTTCAGACGCGATTTGAGCATGACAAGGGAATTATACCTAAACCCGCAAAAACAGTGTTCTACTGCGTAACAGACACTTAAAGCAGCACCCACGAAAAGACGGGGCGCGGTGGCCATCATCGGCTGCCGCGCCCCGTTCTCTTTTTTTGCTTATTCCTCGCCGATTTCTGCTACGCCGACCCTGCCGACGTTTAGAAGCCGATATATCGTCAGTGGGATATACCATGCCGCGACCGCAAGCCGCCATATCAGAATGACGCCGCCAATCAAGCCGCCCACAATGAAGTTGAGAGCAACGACGCCCACCGTGCCGGAAAGGTCGAAGCCGCGTGGGATAAGCCATACGAACATACGGCGTATGCCAAAGGGGATGCCGCAGCACAGCCACACATAAAAGTAGTTCGTTGCCCCGTCCTTTGTGAATACCAGTGTAGCCCAATAAAACAGCACTCCGGCAATCAGAACGGTCAAAACCGTTTTCTTAAAAAAGTCTTTCCAAATCTCACCTCGCGTCATAACCTCACCTCTGTTTCGTAAAAATATGGATAGCGTTCAGCAGTCCTACATTGGGATAGTTTCATCATACCATGCTTTTTCGGGGATTTCCACACAATCCGCATTTATCCGCGCACATTTTCCTTACCCCGCTCCGGCTCACTTTCGCGCCGCAAAATACTGTCGATGTTCCGCTTGATAACATCGTATTCCTTGACCTGCTTTTTCAGCCTGCCATAGTCGGCGCACAGCGTTTCTTTCTGTTCTTGGAGCTTTGCATATTCCGCTTGCAGCGCGGCGACGTTGGGGAGCTTGCCGCCTACGCCGGACAGCACCCTGACCAGTGCCGCCAGACCGACGCAGACCCGGACACGGGCTGCATGGAATTTGAAATCCGCAAGGGGCGGTTCTCCTTTCGGCTGACTGCACCGTATAGCGCAGAACGCCGCAGGGCGGCAAGCGAAGCAGCGAAAAAGTGCGGCGTTCATGGAAAAGACACACGACGGTAAGATAATTGTACTTGACAAGTTTACTTGGCATTGATATAATAATGACAAGAAAACTTGGAAAGGAGCGATTCTGTTCAATGAATAAAGAGAAGATTTTGGAAAGCAGCCGCAGAGAGAACAAAAACAGGGATTTGGCGGAGATGGAAGTAACCGCGCAGGCAGGAAATATTGCCGGACGTGTCGGTGCTGCGGTCTGTGTTGTTCTCACTCTTATCTTTCGTATCTTCACAAAAACATACTTTCTAAGTCCGTGGGTTGTTTATTTTAGCATCCTTACCACCCACACTCTTGTAAAGTATGCAAGTCTAAAGAGAAAAACCGACTTGATCCTTGGCATTCTCTATTTAGCGATGTGCCTCACATTTCTTGCCTTTTTTGTCCTGCGGCTTGTGGAGGTCAAGGAATGAATGACGAGCTGAAATTGAAAAACAACCTCAAGGAAGCACGCGCAGAGAAAAAGCTATCCCAAACACAACTGGCGGAAATGATTGGTGTATCGAGAAACACAATCAGTTCCATTGAAACGGGGCAATTCAATCCGACCGCAAAGCTGGCATTGATCCTCTGCATTGCTCTGGACAAGAAATTTGAAGAACTGTTTTATTTTTAAGGAGGAAGCGAATGGATAATATCGCTCTGTTGATCTTAGGCATATTCATCTCCGTTATTGGAATCGTGAATATGACTGGAAATATCAGCACAATACATTCCTACAACCGAAGAAAGGTCAAGGAAGAAGATGTACCGAAGTATGGGAGAGCCGTCGGCACAGGTACGCTTATCATCGGTGTATCTTTGATAGCGGCATTTGTCACAACTTTCTGGAGCGAAAAGGCAATGTATTTCATTGTTATTCCGGCGCTCGTCATCGGCTTGGGCTTTATCTTGTATGCACAGTTCAAGTACAATAAGGGAATATTCTAACTCATTTTTTGAAAAACCTATTGACTGGCACCTTGGGGAATAGCTTATCCTGTATGTGGAGGTGAGTACAATGCTCATAAATGAAGTATGCAAAGAATGTAACCTGACCAAAAAAGCAGTAGAGTATTACACAGAACAGGGACTAATCCAACCAAGGATAACAGAAAACGGGTATCGGCAGTTCTCCGAGACAGATACTTTGAAGCTCAAGCGAATTGCAGTTTTGCGCGGGCTTGGCTTTTCCGTTCCAGAGATTCGCACAATTCTTGAGAATGATAGCCGCACAGCAATTTACGATGTCCTCAACAGGAAAGAGCTTGAAATCGTCGAGCTGCAAACAAAGCAGGCATTGATAAAACAACTTGCGGAAAGCGGCGATTGGGAGCAAATTGAAGGACAAGTGGAGGCGCTTCAAAACAAGCAATCCATATTGAACCGTATCCTTGATAAGTTCCCGGGCTTCTATGGAAAATTCGTATGCTTGCACTTCGCTCCGTTTTTGAGCGAAGCAATCACAACGAATGAACAGAGGGAAGCGTTTGAAACGATCATCCGATACTTGGACTGCGTTTCAATAGCCGTTCCCAGCGATGTGCAGCAGTATCTTGATGAGATTAGAGAAAATGCTGATGCTGCCGTGACGCAAAGCGCATCTTCTGCACTTGCGGCAGCTATGGCAGACCCGGAAAAGTATATTCACGACAACAAGGAAATGCTCGAACAATATCGAGCAGTTGCGGAATCGGAGGAATATAAGGTATCTCCCGCCTACCGGCTGCAAGAGTATCTAAAGCAATTCCAAAGGGAGAGCGGCTATAACGATGTATTCATCCCCGCAATGCAGAGGCTTAGCCCCGCTTACCGCGAGTATCACAAATCCCTGCAAGCGGCGAATGAGGTTTTCTTGCGGCATTTCCAGCAGGAGTGATTTTGCAAAAAGTTCATAGAACAATTCCCGCCCAGCAAAGCGCAATCGACGAAAATCGGTTGCGCTTTTTCACTGCCTGTCCCATACAGCGAGGAACGCCGCAGGGCGGCAAGCGAAGCGGCGAAAAAGTACGGCGTTCATAGAAAAATTACACATTTGTATGGAGACAGTAATTGAAAAGTTCGTGCTTTGCATGATATACCATGCTTTTTCGGGGATTTCCACACAATCCGCATTTATCCGCGCACATTTTCCTTACCCCGCTCCGGCTCACTTTCACGCCGCAAAATACTGTCGATGTTCCGCTTGATAACGTCGTACTCCTTGACCTGCTTTTTCAGCCTGCCATAGTCGCCGTACAGCGTTTCTTTTTGTTCTTGGAGCTTTGCATACTCCGCTTGCAGCGCGGCGACATTGGGGAGCTTGCCGCCGACCAATGCGGGCTTGACCGCTTTTGCGGCGGCTTCAAACAATATGATACTGCTCTCATGGGCGGCGCGGTATGCCGCCTTATCCTTTGCTCTGCGGTATGCGTCATACACAGGCTTTGTCTTTTGGTATGTCGTGATATGCTTAATCAGCACCGCCATATCCGCAAGCCGCCGTTCGACGCCCTTTAATACGCCTGCCGCCTGTTCACTTGCCGCGTTCACTTCCGCGATTTTTGCGGAAAGCTCTGCATAGCTGTCAATCCTGTTTTCCGTGAGGAAGTTCAGCGTCCTCGCCGCCTGTTTGAGATTGTGGATTTTCGCCCAATGCTCATAGCCCCGGCTTTCCTGCGCCTTGATGCTGTTCTGAATGTCGATAACAAGGGAGATACCGCCGCGCTCCTGCTTCGGGGCTTTGGCGGCGCGGGTGCGCCTGCCCTTGATGCGCTCCGTTATGGCTTCCTCTGTATAATCCGCGCCGAGCGTTTTCAGACGGGTAAAGCGTTCCTGCCCCGGTGCGCGGCAAGATATGTATTTACCGGGCTTTATCTCATAGCCCGCAGCTTGCAGCAGCCGCAGAAAATCGGCAAAGTCTGATGCTTGCGGGATAAGCGCGTCAACGGCAATTTTCAGCTTGCCTTTCCAGCTTGTACCCGTCTTTTCCGCTTGGTACTCCGCATAGCTCTTTCCCTTGCTGCCCCTGCCGGGGACAACGACGGACAAGCCGTTTTCCCGGCACAGCCTGTCGCTGATGTTGCGTATGCCGTAATAGCTCCGCTTGTTGGAATTGTATTTGCGGTGGTCTATGAAATTGACCGCACAAAAAATCACATGGTTATGGATATGTCCCTTGTCTATGTGGGTAGTCAACACATATTCGTATTGCCCCTTTGTTACCGCGTCGGCAAGCTGCCGACCTATCTCATGCGCCTTTTCATAGCTGACTTCTCCCGGCTCAAAGGATTGCATGAGGTGGTGGGCTAAATTGTTGCCTTTCTCTAACGCTTGCGACAGGGTATATGCAAACTCAATATCTGCCGTTTCATAGGAACAGCCGAACGAGGACACAAGCATTTTTTCTTCTGTCTTGGCGGGATTTTGGATATAGGCGAGGGCTTTGCTCAACGTGCTTTTAATAGGTTTAATCTTTGTAACCGCCATATCTCATTCAGCACCCCCTTTATCTCGTCTATGTCCTCTTGATAGACGCTGCCCGTACTGTTCACGCGCCGCGCGATCTGATTGACGTTGACCCCGATCTTCTGTATCTCGGCGGTCATTGCCTTTATGTCGCTATGGTCTATCTGAATGATATATCCGTCGATTGCGATTTTCCGCAGATACGCCGCCATGTTCCGTGTTGGTATCAGCTTCATTTTTTCAAGGATCAAATCGCGCTCGGCTTCCGTCACGCGAAACTTTAGCTGCACCGTCCTTTTCCGTCCGTCCATGCTCTAACGCTCCTTTCCGTTCATAGAGGGTTTGGGACACTTCCCAAGGGTCTGCCCCAACAGGCGATAGTCTGTGAGGGTACAAGCATTTTTCAACCGACGCGCCGCAGCGCGGGAGGTCGAAAATACGGAAGTGGGTACCCGCTTCCTATGCTTGCTATTCTTCTGTTTGCTTTCTTCCACGCTAAAAACGAGGAAATGCCAAAACCTAACGCAGAAAAGAAAAAACACCGCAATTTGCGGCGTTCCCAATGGTTGTATGCACGAAAAAACGGGGGATTTTATTCCCCCGCAGTTTCATTTTTGACTTCCTGTATTGCTTTTGCTGTGGCGGTGATAACCGTCAAATCCTTGTTGTCCATGCTGTCAAGCAATGTTTCAAGCTGCCGCCGTTGTGTGGACTTATCTGTTTCCTTGTTTGGGAAAAAGAATTGGTCTACTGAAACATCTAAAAGCGTAACAAGCTCATAAAAGATTTGCAGGCTTGGGTGCTGTCCGCTATTCTCAATGGACGCGATATAGCGGGGAGCGATGTTCATCTTATCCGCTAACTGATTGCGTGATATGCCCTTTGCCTTTCTTGCTGCTTTTATGGCTTGACCGAAAGCCTTAAAATCAAATCTTGCGACTTCTCTTTTCATCTCATTTCACCCTACTACATTTTACTGTTCACCTTTCGATTTCGATATGAGTACACATATCATAGACTTGACCGAAATAGAGCATATAATTCACAGATAGTCCCTTGATTTTTGTTCGGCTGTCCGTATATAATTATACTTGTAGAATTATGTGAAAGGGTGTATGAAACATGGAATATATGTCTTGTCCGCAAGCGGCAAAGAAATGGAGCATATCAGAGCGGCGCGTACAGAAGCTATGCGAGGAAAACCGCATACCCGGCGTTTCAAAAATCGGCTATATGTGGCTCATTCCAATAGATGCGGAAAAGCCAGCCGACGGGCGGCAAAAAAATCAAAAAAATTTGTAAGATTTCTTGTAAGGTTTTCGCTTTTGCGTAGTCTTATAAGTGAACGGGACAAGGAGGTGAGCAGGTGACGGACTTTGAACAGATATACAAAGACTATTTTCGGGATGTGTTCCTCTATGTGCGGCGGCTGTCCGGCGGGGACGAAC
>ERZ1034687.618-NODE-618-length-22043-cov-36.838503_pt1 | contig 22043 bp, 21 predicted proteins | sample MGYA00520704_ERZ1034687 | MGnify/ENA primary metagenome ERZ1034687 (study PRJEB33766, sample SAMN09781762) | gut metagenome | biome: gut microbiome | host: Homo sapiens | place: Madagascar | study: EMG produced TPA metagenomics assembly of the PRJNA485056 data... | reverse complement strand
GACCACCTATCGAAGTGACACTGGATGGAAGGGTGAGGCTGGTCAAGCTGCTGCACCACGCAAAAGCATAATCACCTATCGAAGTGACACTGGAAGGAAGGGTGAGGCTGGTCAAGCCGCTGCAGTACCTAAAAGCAAACTCACCTATTGAGGTGACACTGGAAGGAAGGGTGAGACTGGTCAAGCCGCTGCACTTCTCAAAAGCATGACCACCTATCGAAGTGACACTGGATGGAAGGGTGAGGCTGGTCAAGCTGCTGCAACCACTAAAAGCATAATCACCGATGACATCATCCGATGTTGTATAATAATAAGAATTATGATCATAATAATCATAATAACCATAATAAAAATCTCCTCCCTTCACTATTTTAGACCCAGAGAGATCCAAAGTCACCAACTTTCCCTCAGTGCCCATACCCTTATAGTCACACCCCGCCATTTCGCGTATGAAACGAAGATCAGTGCCATTAATCTCACCCATAATCTTAAGATTGGTAATCTTATATTTCTTTGTATCCCCAATCTTACTTGGCAAAGTTCCTGCCTCTTCCAATTTGATAGTGATTTGCTTTGTTATCAAATCACCATCAGCTGCATGGATTGCCAAGCAACCCAACAGCATAAATACTGCTGTTACAAACAGACCTTTTAATGTAAATATTCTCATATATCTTTTCTTAAATTATTATTCTTTTGTTGCTAATATTGCTGTAACAAAATCCTTAAAATCTTTTCTTTTTACTTTTCCACAAATCTGACATTTAGGATTCATCTGTGAATTTATGACATAATAGTCACCCTCACGCTCAATACAAGCATGAGCAAAACTATTGCGCAAATGCTTAAATAACGGTTTACAAACCTCCTTTCCCTTGTAACACAGAGTATTTGGTGTCTCAGGGAAACTCAGCTTTATTTTATTTTTGCTTGTATCATGAATCAAAGAAACTTTGTTTTTAATCTCAAATGGCACTTTCATATAGAAATATCCCTTATGATTACGCTTCCCCTCATTTTCATACTGATACAGAACGTCATATAAAAGCTTGAGGTCATCAGGCTTCAAAGAAGTTTTAAATTGTCCCATACACAAAAAGTTTATTGATTTTTATTGCGCTCTGCGATGATTTTATTGTATTCATTTTTAGTAAAATCCTGTCCACATTGCGTGCAAACATAATCACCAGTTTTCTCCTCTACATAGCCCCACCCCAAATGAGTTTCTTTCTCAAATTTAGGATGTGAACAAGGTTTGTTCCCCCATAATTTACGAAGTTCTTCTGCTTTTAAAAAATCCATATCGTTTCCTTTCCAAACCAACCCAATCACCCAAGGCTAGCAGCTAAAAAAAAACAGAAAGCGTGGGATCTCCTTGCTGCTCGTCCCACGTTCTGAGGCCTTCGCATTGCCCTACACTGTTGAACGAGCAACGTCGAAGCCCACGCCGATATGAATACACTTATCCCAATACAAGTATAAGACACATTGCATTACACAATATGCCATACCAGTAAAGGGATGTGGATAAACACATCCCGAGAGCATCTACCGTTGCGTTGTTCGTGACAGTGTAAGAAAGTTGCGAAGTTTCAGAACGTCAAGAACAAAGCGTCAAGTAAACGCCTTATTGTTATGTCGGAATACCTCAACCCTCCCTATTCCTCTTCTCAGCATCACCCATCAATTAAGAAGGAAGAAGCCTCAACTCGGCGTGAGTAGAATTGGTATCCACTTGCAAAGGTAAACAAAATAATCGAAAAGTTGCACATCTTTCACCAACTTTTTTGCTAGCAACATAGAAAAAAGTATGTGTGAGGGCACACAAGGGGAAATATCAATGATAAAATCTAGAAAATGTTCGAGCTGTACGGTTGAAAGTGAATAGAAAAAGAGCGGAAAAACAACTGTTAACTGTTAACTCTGTTAACCCCAGTTGTTCTTCCGCTCTTGATCATTCTAAAATCTTTCTATTCAGCCAGCAGCTTCTCTGCCATCGCCTTACCCAGAGCCTCGCACTGCTCCTTCACCTCTGGAGTAATCGCCTGCTTCATATCCACCGGCTCGCCCACAGGCTCGTAGTGGAGCTTGGTTTCGTTCCACTCCTGAATCTTAGCCACAGCCTTGCTTGCCCAGCAATGAGAACCGTACCAGCCAAGAAGATGGTTCTTGACGTCCTTATTGGCAAGCTCGGAGAGGAGAACCTCCATCTCGTGATAAAGACCGGCATTGTAGGTTGGAGCACCCACGATGAGACCCTTGTAGCGGAAGATGTCGCGCAGGATGTAGCTGTGGTGAGTCTTCGAGATATTATACATCACGATGTTCTTCACGCCTGCCTTGCTTGCTGCACGGGCGATGATTTCAGCCATACGCTCGGTGTTGCCGTACATGGTGCCGTAGCAGATAACCAAGCCTGGCTCCGTCTCGTACTTCGACATCTTATCATACATGCCGATTACCTTCTCAATATGCTCGTGCCAAACCGGACCATGGGTTGAGCAGATGTAATCCAGATCCACGCCAGCCAACTTCTTCAACGCATTCTGAACAGGGATTCCATACTTACCCACAATGTTTGAGTAGTAGCGGACCATCTCCAGCCAGAAAGTCTCGCAGTTGATTTCCGTATCGATGATGCCGCCGTTCAGTGCGCCGAAGCAGCCGAACGCATCGCCCGAGAAGAGCACCTTATGCTGAGCGTCGAGCGTTACCATCGTCTCTGGCCAGTGAACCATTGGGATGAGAACAAAACTCAGCTCATGGTTGCCCAGATTCAAGGTCTCGCCATTCTTCACCTCCACCACGTCGTCGGTTACGCCATAGAAGCCCTGAAGCATGCCGAGGGTCTTCTTGTTGCCCACAATCTGGATGTTAGGATAATACTTCTTGATGAGGGCGATGGAGCCACTGTGGTCAGGTTCCATGTGGTTGATGATGAGGTAGTCGATAGGACGGTCGCCGATGACCTCGTGGATGTTCTCCAAGAACTGGGTGAAGAAGTCCACCTCCACGGTATCCACCAGTGCCACCTTGTCGTCGTTAATGATATAGGAGTTGTAGCTCACTCCGTTAGGCAAAGGCCAAAGGCCCTCAAAACGATGCTTGTTACGATCGTTTACGCCTACGTAATAAATCTTGTTTGTAATTTCTGTCATATTATTTACTTTGAACTTTGAGATTTGAACTTTGAACTTTATGATTACTTGTACTTTGTACTTTGAACTTTGAGATTTGAACTTTGAACTTTATGATATGCTGTTTCTCAAACAACTTCTACTAATCATAAAGTTCAAAGTTCCCTGTTCAAAGTTCCAAGTTTTTTCTTTCTCCGAATTCCTTCGAAACATAATTGTAGATGTCCTTGCAGCATTCGGTGGAGAATTCTTGAGCCGAAACAAGGAGACTGTCCCATTGCGCCTCAGACAATCCACGGTCGATGTCCTCGCGGGTGATTCCATCCTTGATTAATCCGAACACGAAGCCTGCGTTGAAATTATCGCCGGCTCCGATGGTGCTCACCGGCTTCATCTTCTTCGAAGGATAACTCTTGGCAAAGCCGTTCTCGGCACGAACCTCTACAGGCTCAGCACCCTGGGTGCAGATAAACTTCTTGCAGTAGAAGCTGATTTCGGCATTATACACCTTGTCTGCCTCTGGCTTCTTGTAGAGGATGCCGAAGTCCTCATGGCTGCCACGCACGAAGTCGGCATACTCCAGGTTCTCAATGAGATTAGGGGTAATCTTCATGATGTCGTTCTGATGAGAGGCACGGAAGTTGACATCGTAATAGAGGATGGCTCCATGCTCCTTGGCATACTCCAGGAAGCCTGCCACCTGAGGGCGAACCACAGGGTTGAGGGCGAAGAAAGAGCCAAAGAGCACGATGTCATTAGGCTGGATGTCTGGCGTGGCAAACTCCAACTGGTCGTGCGGATGATCCTTGTAGAAGATATAGTCGGCATTGTTGTTCTCATCGAGGAAAGCCAATGAGAGCGGCGACTTCGACTCTGGGAAGATGCTCACATTGTCGGCATTCACCCCATTGTCTCTCAAAAACTGAATCACGTATTCGCCGATGCGGTCATTGCCCGCCTCGCTGATGAAGGAGGCGTTCACCCCCGAACGTCCCAACGAGATGACCGCATTGAATGATGAGCCACCCGGTACAGCCTCTATCGGCTTGCCGCCCTTGAAGATGATGTCAAGCACGGTTTCTCCTATTCCTATTACTTTGCGCATTTGTATCTAATTTATTATTTTTATGGGAGCAAAGATAAATCATTTTGCTGACAACACAAAGAGAAAGCTCTATTTTTTATCTTTTTTATTGATTGGAATGCTCACATTAGCCAAAGATTGCTTACCTTTGCAGAAGAAATGGCAATATCATAAGCAAAGAATGAATTAAGAAGAATGAAATACAATACTTATACACTCGATAATGGACTCCGCATCATCCACTTGCCTTCGGATAGCCAGGTGGTGTATTGCGGCTATCAGATAAACGCTGGCACCCGCGACGAGCTGCCGGGCGAAGAGGGATTGGCCCACTTCTGCGAGCACGTTACCTTCAAGGGCACCGAGCGACGCAAGGCTTGGCATATCCTCAACTGCCTGGAGAGCGTGGGCGGCGACCTCAATGCCTACACCAACAAGGAGGGCACGGTATACTATGCCGCCATCCTGAAGGAGCACATAGCCAGAGCCGTGGATCTCCTCTCCGACATCGTCTTCCACTCCACTTACCCCCAGCAGGAGATAGACAAGGAGGTGGAGGTAATCTGCGATGAGATAGAGAGTTATAACGACTCGCCTGCCGAATTGATATACGATGAGTTCGAGAATATCCTCTTCAAGGGTCATCCCTTGGGACACAACATCCTGGGCACCGCCGAGCAAGTGCGCCAGTTCACTACCGAGGATGCCCTGCGATTCACCCGCAAGCTCTATCGCCCCGACAATGCCATCTTCTTCGCCTACGGAGACATCGACTTCAAGAAGCTGGTGAAGCTTTTGAAGACTTTGAATTTTGAACATGGAACTTTGAACTTTATGAATGGCAAAACTTCCGAAACGCCAACGGCAGAAATGGAAGCAGGCGATGCAAATCATAAAGTTCAAAGTTCCATGTTCAAAGTTCAAAGTAAAGTCGCGGGGCAGACGATTGTGATGCAGAAGAATACGCATCAGGCTCATGTGATGATAGGCACCCAGGCATACGATGTGCATGACGACCGCCGCATGCCGCTCTATCTCCTGAACAATATCCTGGGAGGTCCGGGCATGAACGCCAAGCTCAACCTTGCCCTGCGTGAGCACAATGGCTTGGTTTACACCGTGGAGAGCACGATGGTGGCTTATGGCGACACGGGCACCTGGAGCATCTATTTCGGCTGCGATGAGCACGATGTGAAGCGTTGCCTCCGATTGGTGCGCAAGGAGCTGGACAAGCTGATGGAGAAACCTCTCTCCGAGGCACAGCTCAGAGCCGCCAAGAAGCAGATAAAGGGACAGATAGGCGTGGCTTGCGACAACCGAGAGAACTTTGCCCTCGACTTTGGCAAGAGCTTCCTCCACTATGGTTGGGAGAAGAATGTGGATCGACTCTATGAGCAGGTGGATGCCATCACCGCCCAGCAGATGCAGCAAGTGGCTAGGGAATTATTTGATGAGCAGAGGCTCACCACGCTGATATTCAAGTAAACGAAAATCGAACTGTTAACTGTTAAACTGTTAAGCAGTTCGATTTTCCTATTATAGTTCATATATTTTTACTTGTTTTCTTAATTTTGGATGCAAAAATACAAAAATTGTAGGAAACTTACCACAAAAATTAAGATATTTTGTAGAAAACTTACCACATTTTTTTAGAATAATTTGTGGTAAACTTACCACAAAATCAAAACAAGGGAATAAGGGGATACGAAACGTATGGGCACAAAAAAAGGAGCTTCATTCGCTCCATCTACATCTTTAGGAGCCCTTTGCTCCTAACACTAACATGTTAAAAAACTAAACTTACTTGCAGAGATTCATGTTGTTGCTTACTACACCAACCTCAGCGAGGCATGCTACAACTACTGCGAAAATCATTCCTAATACTAACATTATCGTTTCCTTTCTTTTTAATTTAAATTACTTGTCTCCACTAGGGGAGAACCTTTACTTACTTTCTTTTTCTGATGATGAATGCAGAGAGCATTACTTGCTCCAGTTCATCTTGTTGCTGATAGAGTTAACCTGTACGAGGCTTACTGCTACTACTGCTAAAATCATTCCTAATACTACCATAATCTTTTTCCTTTCTCTAATTATTATTTATTACTGTTTCTCTATGTTCTTTCTCTAAAATCGTGGTTAGCTTTATTTGCAGCTATTGATGCTGAGGTTCATACCTGCGCAAGCGATTACTGCGAATGCAACTACTGCCACTGTCATAATTCCAAATGTCATCATAATCTCAATTTCCTTTCTTCTTTTAATGTTACCCTTATTCAATCTTTTCAGTTACCTGAATCAATCTCTTAAGTTATCCTTAATTTATCAATCTTTTATCGTTCTTTCTTCTTTTCGAGTGCAAAGGTAATGCCTTTTGTGTGCGCACACAAATATTTTCTTTACTTTCTTTCCAAAAGGCTTGATTTCTTGATTTTGGTCAAAAAGAGGGAGAAAGAAAGCTGCCTTTTTGGCTGATTATTGCCAAAAAGACAGCTCCCAGCTATCCCTACGCTGCCACTGGCGCCCCATAGTGACCATTCTTCAGGACGAAAGCCTCGGTCTTAGAGTAAGTGCCATCCATGTTCTTCTTGATATGCCCACGCTTCTGCCACATATTTAATAAGGCAGAGAGATTGCCCTTCTTGCCCTAGAGGAGATACACCTGCTAGATATCCATCTGGGTGAAGGTATCGGGCACGAAGACCAAGAGATTGGTAGGACCCGTGCGGCAAACCATGCGATGATCGCTATCTATCGCCTCCTGCATCTGCTGACCGAAGAAACGCATCTTGCACCAGAGGTCGTACTTCACGCTCCACTCCACAAAGTCCTCTATCGCCTTCTCCCACTTCTCGCCATTGGCCAGATACAGCACCAGCGCCTTGCGATAGCCATTGGCCAAGGCTCGCTTGGCAAACTCGGCGTAAGGCTTGTTGTCTGCCAGCTGGGCGGTCTCCATAATCTGAGCCTCCAGACGCTCTGCCAAGAGGCGCGCCTTCTTGCAATCCACCATGCCGTGGGCACCATTCAGATAGTCGATGTATGGATGGAGGGCAGAGCGAAACTGCTCGTCATACTCTCCCACCACAGGGCGTGGGGCGAAGTCGGGGCGGATGATGGTACTCAAGCACAGACGGTTCACGGCTCCATCAGCCACTGCCTGGAGCGAGAAGAACTTCTGGATGAGCTCCTTGTAGTCATCGAGGAGCATGGTGATAATGGTGCCCTTGTTGCCATTACGATGAGGGTTGACTGCGATGAGGGAGCGGCTGAGCTGCTCCTGCTCATCAAAAGACATTTTTTGATTCATACTAGTTCTTTAAATGGTTTAAAATTGATATTTATTAGTGATTTCTACATCTTGTTTTTTTAGTGGTCAATTCGGCTTCATTTCTCATTTCGGACGCAAAAGTACAGTAAATTTCTCATATTACCAAATTTTGCCCTGCAGAGTTATGTAAAATTCCATTAACACTTCATTTTACCACTTCAGTTCCTGCTTATAGTACGCAATAATATAGACTGAGTAAAATCTTCAATACCAAGAGCACTTCTGCGCCCGTACAAACCTATTTATTTACTGATTTACAGAAAGTTAAGATTAATTGTTGCGAAATATTCAAAATTTATCATTATCTTTGCAAGCGAAAATATAGGGTGTTTTACTCAGTGGACTGAGTAAGATTACTCAATGCACTAAGTAAAATCGCAAGAAATACGGGGGTAAAATCCCTTAAAAACTGATAGAAGTATGTACAAAAGAAAAGTATACGACACCATCCCCAGCACCTCATCCACCTGGATAAGCGAATGCTGGGCAAATGCCCGCCTGCAAATGCGCGCGCAGGGACAGGAAGAGATGATACTGGTCATCGACGAGATACAGAAACTCAAGAACTGGAGCGAATACGTGAAGAAGGAATGGGATACCGACAGCCTCAACCGCATCAACCTGAAGGTGGCATTGCTTAGCCCATCTCGAGTATTGCTCGAAAAAGGGTTGGCAGAATCGCTCATGGGCAGATACGAGGAGGTGAGAATGAGCCACTGGAGCTACCCAGAGATGCAGGAGGCTTTTGGTTTCACGCTGGAGCAATATATATATTATGGTGGATACCCCGGCGCAGCCTCCCTCATCAGCAACGAGGAGCGATGGCGCAACTATGTGAGCGGAGCCATCGTGGATGCACCATCAACAAGGACATCCTCATGGATTCACCCATCAGCAAGCCTGCACTCCTGAGGCAAACCTTCGAACTAAGCGTAGCTTACTCTGGGAAAATCCTCTCGCTCACCAAGATGCTCGGCACCCTGCAAGACGCTGGCGACACGGTAACCTTGGCTGGCTACCTGAATCTCTTGGGCGATAGCGGATTGGTTACAGGGCTACAGAAATTCTCGATGGACATGGCCCGCAAGCGTGCCAGCATACCGAAATACCAGGTATACAACAATGCCCTGCTGAGCGTGCAAATGGGCTTGTCATACCGAGAGGCCTTGGCCGACAACAAGCAATGGGGGCAGATATTCGAGTCGGCTATAGGAGCACATATCGTGAGCCAAGCTTTCATACATCGCTTCGAAGTATACTATTGGCGAGACGGCAGCGACGAGGTGGACTTCATCCTCAAGAAGAATCAGAAGATCATAGCCGTGGAGGTGAAGAGCAATGCGGAGAGCCACACCACTGGCTTGGAGCGTTTCCACCGCCTCTTCAATCCCCTAGCCACCATCATCGTGGGCGGGAAGGGCATCAAGCCAGAGGTATTCCTCAGCATGGACTTACAGAAACTGTTTGAATAAAAAAAACAAATGAGGCGGTATTCCTAGAGATGGAATATCGCCTCATTGCCTTCATTGAAGAGAAGGTCCAAGATGCTCATATTGGGCAGGAAGCCGTGCTTCTGCTCATATACTTGGTAGTATCGCTCGGGATGGAATTCAGGATCAGGAAGGGGCTTCTTCGGACGAATGGCATCACGGAAATCCTTTATTAAGTTAGGAGTTTGGAGTGAGGAGTTTGGAGTTTTTTCTCCCTCAACTCCTAACTCCTCACTCCTAACTCCTAACTTCTCACTCCTAACTCCTAACTTCTCCACGTATTCATCCGTCACGCTGAGCTTCGGGCGGATATCGAGGAGTTCTATCATCTTCTCCGTTATCTCCATGTTGAAATCGAAGAGGAAGTCGTATTTCTTCTCGTAGAAGGGACGGATATCGTCTTGGTAATACTCAAAGAAGGGGCTCTCGCCGTAGGCGGAGAGAAGCGCATTCCAGTGGACATGGCGCCAGTTGGCATGGTCGGAGATGCGGATGTCCTTCATCGCCATCGAGGTGTCGTGATTGGTGGGGATGGTGAGCGACAGAGGACCATTGGTGGTGGCTATGATCATGCGGTTGCGATACGTCTGCTTGATAAAGCTCTCATGACGCTCTATCAGGCACTCGTCGTAGCGATTCAGCTTCTGATACCACTGCACAGGTCCAAAATATGTGGAAGAAAGTAGAGCCTTCAATTTTAATTAAGAATTAATAATTAAGAATTAATAATTAGGGCATACGCCATCAGAAGAGCTTGTACGCCTTGCCTATCATCTGATGCTTATGCACAAGCTGCTTGCCACCGCCACTGGTGCGTACCAGATAGTAGCGGCAATCCTTGCAGCGGCATCGCTTGCAGCAGATGGTAGGTATCACGTAGCGCAGGGTGTCGAGCGTCAAGGTGTCGCCCGGCATCTTCTCTATCATTCCGATGAAGCAAGCCGTGGAATCATCGAAGACGACGGTCTCGCCACGGCTGAAACTATCGCAGTCTATCCTGTTCACGATCACTCGGTTGCCTGCCTTGAGATGGGGAGGAAGACCTTCCTGGGGCACCGTGAAGATAGTGAACACGCAGGTGCGCACTGCCCAAGCTAGGAGCAGCGACAGCACCAACGCTATGAGGAATTTGGCTGCTGCTTTCATTCTTACTTGATATTATAATCTCTTACTTGATATTGTCTACGAATGTGAAGAGACGGTTCCAGCGAATGCCTGAGAAACCTGGATGGTCAGGGCTGTGGCTCCACCAGATGAAGATAGGCTTGCCCACGATGTGGTCCTCTGGCACGAAGCCCCAGTAGCGGCTGTCGGCTGAGTTGTGGCGGTTGTCGCCCATCATCCAGTAGTAATCCAGCTTGAAGGTGTAGCTCTTAGCCACCTTGCCATTGATCCAGATATTGCCCTTGGCATCCACCTTCAGGTCGTTGCCCTCGTATACCTTGATGCATCGCTCATAGATAGGCAGATTCTTCAGCGTCAGGGCAATGTTCTTGCCCTTCTTCGGAATCCATACTGGGCCATAGTTGTCGCGCGTCCAGCCAGTATAGGCATTCAGCGGATAGAGGTCGCCATAGGTTGCCTCGGTATTGATGCTGATGCTCTGTACCAACGCCTTGTTAGCCTTCAGTGCCTGGTATGCCTTCTTGGTGAGCGGTATCACGCCATTCTGATTGTACATCAGGAGGTCTTCGTTGGTGATGCCCAGCTGGTCGGCGAGGTCGATAGGGAACTCGCCCTTCAACTTCATCTTGTAGGTATACTGCACGTTGTCAGGCTCCTTGTTGGCCTTGCCATCGAGATATACGATGCGGTTCTTGATTTGCAGGGTTTGTCCTGGCAATCCCACGCAGCGCTTCACATAGTTCTCGCGGCGGTCGGTAGGACGGCTGATGATGTCGCCATATTCGCCTGGCATGCTGAGGATATAGTTTCTGCCGGTGGCATACATCTTCTGGAAGTAGCTGCGCTGCTGCAATGGGGTGAGCGAGCGAGGATCCTGCTGCTGTCCGTTCTGCTCCAAGAGCTGGTCGCCGATGGCATATACCATCTGGTAATAGTCGTTGGCTGCATAGCGCTCCTCATTGACGAGGGTATCGCCCGCAGGATAGTTGAACACCACGATGTCGTTGAGCTTCACATCGCCCAATCCCTTCACACGGCGATAATCCCAGTGAGGCCACTCCACGTAGCTCTTCACGTTGACCAGCGGCATGGTGTGCTGGGTCAAAGGCATAGTGAGCGGGGTTTCAGGGATGCGAGGACCATAGCTCACCTTGCTCACGAAGAGGTAATCGCCCGTGAGGAGACTCTTCTCCAGAGAGCTAGATGGTATCACATAGTTCTGGAAGAAGAAGAGGTTGATGAAGTATACTGCCACGAGGGCGAACACCAGGGCGTCCACCCAGCTCATGATGAAGCGCACGGGGCCTTCCTCGTCCTTCCACCACTGCCAGCGTATCTTCTTGGTGATGTAGACATCAAAGATGAATGGCACCACAATGAGTCCCAGCCAACTCTCTACCCAGAGCAGGAAGATAAGGTACAATGCCAAGACGATGATAAACTTCGTCCACTGCACCTTCATATTCAGTTGTTGTTTCTGCTTGTCAATCATTACTTAAAATTTAAAGAGATCAGATGTTGTGAGCAAGCCGCTGTGATTGGCTGTAAACTCGGCTGCCAATACAGCACCAAGAGCGAATCCTTTGCGAGAGTGAGCGCTGTGCTCGATGGTAATCATATCTGCCTCGCTATCATACATCACGGCATGGATGCCTGGCACCTCGCCATCGCGCACGCAGTTGATAACCAAGTCATCGTCATGGATGTTCTGGTCGCCCTCATCCTGATGACCATCGTTTGTCCAATAAGTCACGCCACGCTTCCAGTCCTTCTTGCGGTCCACATTGTCGATAATCTCCTCAGCCAGGGTGATGGCAGTGCCGCTAGGGGCATCGAGCTTATGCACGTGGTGAGTCTCCTGCATGCACACATTGTACTGTGGGAAACCATTCATAATCTTAGCCAAGTAGCGGTTGACGGCTGAGAAGATAGCCACACCGATACTGAAGTTGGAAGCCCAGAAGAGGGTTTGCTTGCCATCGGCGCAGAGCTTCTCCACGTCTTCCTTATGGTCTTTCATCCAACCTGTGGAACCTGATACCACCTTCACATTGTGAGAGAAAGCCTTCAGATAGTTGCCGTAAGCGGCAGTAGGGTTGGTAAACTCGATAGCCACATCGGCAGAGCAGAACTCAGGGCTGTCGATGTCTTCAGGGTTATTCACATCAATCTTACATACGATTTCGTGGCCACGCTGCAGGGCGATCTCCTCGATCATGTGTCCCATCTTGCCGTAGCCGATCAAAGCAATTTTCATCTTTATCTAGTTTTTATATTTTTATTTTCTATTCTCTTAAAATCCAACGAAAAGTCGGTTAAGACCAAACGTTTCGGCAAAAATACATAATTTTCTCCGAAAAACCTTGAAAAAAACTCTTTATTATTATAATAAATAGAAATTTTTGGTTATTTTTGCAGTGATTTAGGGCTTTCGGGCTCTATTTGCAACCGTTTAGTAACCAAATAAAGAAAATGATGAGCAAATACATATTCGAAACAAAGATGGAGGTTCGTGACTACGAATGCGACATCGAGGGCATCGTCAACAATGCCAACTATCTGCACTACATGGAGCATACCCGCCACCTCTTCCTACAGAAATGTGGCCTCAGCTTTGCCGAGATGCACCGCAAGGGCGTGGATGCCGTGGTGGCTCGCATGAACCTGCAATACAAGACCCCATTGCAGTGTGACGACGAGTTCTATTCTCGCCTCTGGCTGGAGAAGCAGGGCGTGCGCTATGTGTTCCACCAGGACATCTTCCGTGCCTCTGACGAGCGCCTCTGCCTCAAGGCTACCGTGGAACTGGTGTGCCTCATCAATGGCAAACTGGGCAATAGCGAAGACTACGACAAGGCTTTCGAACAATACTTCAGTTAACAGTTTAACAGTTTAACAGTTATTTTTCGCACCCCTAACATACATTCATCTTTTTAACACCCCCGGCGTATGGAACAACTCCTACATTACGTGTGGAAGCACAAGCTCTTCCCACTCATCCAGCTCACCACCGACATCCATCAAGAGGTGGAAGTCATCGACCCTGGCCTGCACAATCGCAATGCAGGCCCCGACTTCTTCAATGCCAAGATCAAGATTGGCGGCACCCTCTGGGTGGGCAACGTGGAGATACACGACAAGGCGAGCGACTGGTATGTGCATGGCCACGACAAGGACGAACGCTATGACAACGTCATCCTCCACGTATGCGGCGAACTGGATGTGGATGCCAAGAACTCGAAGGGCGAACGACTCATCCAGATGCAGCTCCCCATCCCCGACAACGTGTATCAGCACTATCAGGAGCTATTGACCATCGACCAATATCCCCCTTGCTATCAGATTATCCCATCGCTCACCAAGCTCACCATCCACAGCTGGATGAGCGCCTTGCAAACCGAGCGACTCTCGCAGAAGACGGAAGCCATCGAAGAGCGAGTGCGCCGCTGCAATGGCGACTGGGAGAACGCTTACTTCATCACCCTGGCACGCAACTACGGTTTCGGCATCAATGGCGATGCCTTCGAGCAGTGGGCTATGAATCTGCCGCTCAGAGCCGTGGATCATCACCGTGACGACCTCTTCCAGGTGGAGGCCATCTTCCTGGGTCAGGCAGGGCTCCTGGAGCTCCATACCATCCCCGAACGCTATCAGCAAGATGCACTCAATGATGGCAACTTCTCTCGCCTAAGAAACGAATACCTCTATCTAGCCCATAAGTTCTCGATGCAGCCGATGGATTACAAGCTGTGGCGATTCCTCCGCTTGCGCCCCCAGAACTTTCCTCATATCCGCATCTCGCAGCTAGCCAACCTCTATTATCATCGCCGTGCAGGCCTCAGCCAGCTCTTGGAAGCCACCACGGTGAAGGAGGCTAAGCAGGTGCTCTCCACCTCGGTAACCGAATATTGGGAGACGCACTACACCTTTGGCAGCCAGAGCATCAAGAACGAGAAACACATCTCCCCTTTCTCGCTCAATCTGCTGGTCATCAACACCGTAGTGCCCATCCTCTTTGCCTACGGCAGACACCGAGGCGAGGAGAAATACTGCGACCGTGCCTTCGACTTCCTGGAAGAACTGAAAGCCGAGAACAACCATATCGTCAGGATGTGGAAGCAATGTGGCATGGAGGTAGAGACGGCAGGCGACAGCCAAGCCCTCATCCAGCTCAAGAAAGAATATTGCGACAAGAAGGAATGCCTGAGATGCCGCATCGGTTACGAATACTTAAAGAGAAAATAATGGATCAGCAAGAAATACTCAATACGATTCTCCTCACCAGGCTCAACTACTTCAGCCTGGCAGGCATGCTGGAGCTTTACCGCAAGGTGGGCTCCGCCACGCTCATCATAGAGAACAAAGACAACATCAAGGACATCCTGCCCGATGCCTCAGACAAGCTCATCAACGCCCTGCAAAACGCTGACGAGGCACGGAAGCGAGCCGAGGTAGAACTGGAATACGACCTGAAATATGGCATCCAACCTATCTGCATGAACGACGAGCGCTATCCACAACGCTTGAAGGAATGCGACGATGCCCCACTGATGCTCTTCTACAAAGGCAACGCCAACCTCAACCAGCAGCGAGTAATCAACATCGTGGGCACCCGCCACTGCACCCCTTACGGCGAGGATTGCATCCGTCGCTTCATCTCCGACCTGAAGCAGCTCTCGCCCCAAGTGCTCATCGTGAGCGGCCTTGCATACGGCGTAGACATCGTGGCGCATCGCCAAGCCCTGGCAAGCGGCTACGAGACGGTGGGCGTATTGGCTCATGGATTGGATGACCTCTACCCTTCCCGCCATCGAGAAACCGCCCTTAGGATGATAGAGCAAGGAGGATTATTGACCGAATTTCTCACCCAGACGAATGCCGACAAGATCAACTTCGTGCGCCGCAATCGCATCGTGTCTGGCATGTCGGATGCCTGCATCTTGATAGAGAGTGCCGCCCACGGCGGAGGCCTCATCACCTGCGACATCTCCCAAGCCTACGGCAGGGATGTCTTCGCCTTCCCGGGCAGAGTGGGCGATGCCTACAGCGAGGGTTGCAACAACCTCATCCGAAGCAACGGAGCAGGCCTCATCACCAGTGCCGCCGACTTTATCAAGGACATGGGATGGCAGGATGATGCCACGCTGATGCGAGCCAAGCAGCAGGGCATAGAGCGCAGCCTCTTCCCCGAGCTGTCCCCAGAGGAGCAGCTCATCGTGAATGCCCTCGCCAAGACCAACGACCTGCAAATCAATCTTATCTCCGTAAAGACGAATATCGACATCTCTCGTCTCACCTCCCTCCTCTTCACGCTGGAGATGAAGGGCGTCATCAAGACCTTTGCAGGGGGAATGTATCATCTTTTGAAGTAGTATTTTCTTTATTTTCAGAAAAAAGCAGTAACTTTGCACCGCAAAAATAAGAAACAAGAAAATATCATATCATAAGAATAAGAAGATTTCACTCGAAAACTCATGAAAATAGGAAATATAGAATTTGGGCCTCAGCCCCTCTTCCTCGCTCCGATGGAAGACGTAACGGATATTGGCTTTCGCATGCTCTGCAAGCGATTCGGAGCTGCCATGGTTTATACTGAGTTCGTATCGGCGGAAGCCTTGGTGAGAAGCATCAAGAGCACCGTCAGCAAGCTTACGATAAGCGATGAGGAGCGCCCTGTGGGCATTCAGATTTATGGTCGCACCACCGAGGATATGGTGGAAGCTGCAAAAATCGTAGAACAGGCGAAGCCGGATGTGATTGATATTAACTTCGGTTGCCCGGTGAAGAAGGTTGCCGGAAAGGGTGCCGGAGCCGGAATGCTCCGAAATATCCCATTGATGCTGGATATTACCAGAGAAGTGGTAAAGGCAGTAAACGTGCCCGTAACCGTGAAGACCCGACTGGGTTGGGATTGCGAAAACCTCATCATCACCGACCTTGCCGAGCAGCTACAGGATTGCGGAATCCAGGCACTCACCATCCACGGCAGAACCCGTAGCCAAATGTACACCGGAGAAGCCGACTGGAGCCTCATCGGAGAGGTGAAGAACAATCCCCGCATCCATATCCCTATTATTGGCAATGGTGACATCACCACCCCTGAGGAAGCCAAGCTTGCCTTCGACCGCTATGGTGTGGATGCCGTGATGATAGGCAGAGCCACCTTCGGTCGCCCATGGATATTCAAGGAAATCCGTGATTACTTAGATGAAACCGGTGCCGCCCCACTGACCGTGGATGAGAAGATAGATCTCCTAGAGGAGCAGCTCCGCATCAATGTGGAGCGCATCGACGAGTACCGAGGCATTCTCCACACCCGTCGCCACCTAGCCGCCTCCCCTATCTTCAAGGGCATTCCCGATTTTCGCCAGACGAGAATCGCCATGCTGAGAGCCACTACCGTGGAGGAACTGAAAGAAATATTGAAAGAATGCCGGGAAAGAATCAAGGCGATAGAAATCTAGACTTGCTTGCGGCGGATGGTAAACCCACCGAAACCATAAGATAAGTAAAGGGAGACTCCAACAATGATGGTTGGAATCTCCCTTTTATTTATTCGCAGTTAACAGTTAACAGGTTAACAGTTAACTGCTGTTTTTTCTATACTTCCACCGCTTTCGCTTATAGAACGAAAATGGTTTCATCCCCGCAAATATTACGAATTTTCAAGCGCAAAGGCTTATCGTCTGATACAATGCTAGCATCCCAATAATCCTGGGTTTTCTTTCCGTTGATGGTTACGGTTCCCATCTTCTCTATCTTCACCTCCATATCACTGTGCCAAGGAGCATTTTTCTCAGCATTGACGCAATCTACAGAAGCCCATTCGATGGTTTCCAGCCCTTCATCGCTAAGTTTTATTTTCGAGAAGTTGGCACTCTTACCGCTTGCTCGTTTCTTGTTTGTCTGCAGAACACCTTTTTCGTTGAAATCATGAACTTTCTTTGCTACCCGGTCGCTATGGAATGATTTCAGTTGAAGTTTCCATCCCATCGACAAGCCCAGCGAATCCTTGGCTTCTTGCAAATCCCATTCAGCCTCATCTTCCATTATCACCTCGTCGAGCACCTGCTTCAAGTCTCTCAACTCAAATTCTATCAGCGTCTGCTGGTTTTCGGCTTCTATGAATTGGCGCAACTCGTTTATCTCTTCCACATCCACGTAATAGATGATGACACGCTTCACCTCATCAGGCAAATCAGGCAGCGCCTTATGGATGATGTTCATCATCTCACTCTTATCCAGTACTCGCTTGCTTCCATCGAGCAGATTAGGCAGATATACGGGCATCATACCATACTTGCTGTCCATGATAGAGCCTGCCCAATATTGGCTGTCCAGCTTGGCGTTGGCTGTTAAACCCGGTATCAGGTTGTCGCGTAGCTTATCCATCGTCTGTACAGGATTTCTGAAGAGACGCACGCCATCTTTCACTTCCTTTATCTCAAACTCTGCTCCGGCATTAACCAGTCGGTCGCGAGCCGTCTGAAGGCTATTGATATTCACGTCGCCATGAATAAAGCGGCGGTTGAGCTTATGAGCCACGGCTGCGGTTACCCCGCTTCCGCCAAAGAAATCAGCCACGAGCATTCCTTCGTTGGATGAAGCCTTGATAATACGCTCCAAAAGGGCTTCCGGCTTCTGAGTGGCGTAATCTTCTTTTTCTTGAGAACGACCAGCAACATAAGAAATATCATTCCAAATATCATTAATTGGGGTTCCTGGAAGTTCATCCTTGAATATTATTCTGCAACGCTTTATAGGCTTACCATTTTTGCCTAGTTTAATACGACCATGACTATTAGGAACTTCTGTCTGTTCTGCATTCCATAAAACTTCAAACTTTTCTGGTGTCGTACGCCATCTCGCCCTTGTTCCATGAAAGTCATATTCTTCCATTTTTAATTGAGGGTCTAGCATATTCTCTGCTTTATAATATCTGCCAGAAGGAAGTTTTATCCACTCATTGGCAATATATTCATCAGTATAGGGAGTATATAATGTATTAAAGACACCATTTTCAGACAACGAGTAGAAATATATATGGTCAGAAATACTACTAAAGCTTTTACTTGAATCATTATGCGATGCTGTACTCTTCCAAGAAATATCATTTCTAAAGTTTCCTTCTCCAAATATTTCATCCATGAGGATTTTAACGTAATGCCCAATATGGTCATCCAGATGCACATAGATGCTTGCATTCTCGCTCATCACGCTCTTGATTGCCATCAGATTCTCGTACATCCAGTTGAGGTATCTTTCCTTGTCCCAGATGTCTCCGTACATTTTCTCCTCAAACTCTTTCATTTCCTCATTATCGAGATTCTGCTCCGCTTCTTTCATTACCTTTTGCACAAGCGGATTGCGGCGGATATAGATTTTCTTGGCATAATCGGCTCCGCTGGCAAAGGGCGGGTCGATATAAACCAAATCCACCTCTATGCCCTGCTCCTTGAGATAGGCACAGGTAGAAAGGCACTCACCATGCATCATCAGGTTATGCTTCTCGTTGGCGCCTCTCTTTTCGAGAGATTCCACCTCATAGAGCGGCATTCCTCGCTTAATATGCTCCACGATGCGATCGTTGTCACGATAGCGGAGAATGCGGCGGGTGCGCACAAAATTATCCAGGAGGGCTTGCCCCTCCAGAGTATTGGGATAATATGAAATATATTTTGTAGCCATTGTCTTTATTCTATTTTATATGAAAAATTCCTTAATCATCTGTAGGGTCTTTGCCATTCTCTCTTCAGCAGAAATGGTGTCCTCCAGATAAAGGAACTGGAATCGCTTGCGATGGAAAGCCTCATTGTTCTTTGGCACAAACACATCTCGCATAAACTCCAGGCGCTCCTTGAACTTGGCAGCATATACCTCGCCCTTCGTCTCTATGATGCAAATGCGGTCGATCTTGCCCTCTGCATCACGGCTGAGTACCAGGAAGTCGGGATAATAAAGTCCATCATACTGCCAGTGCTTGCCCACCCTGCGATAGCAGCGAATCTTGAACTCTGTAAGCGTATCATCGCCATTGAAGTAATACTCCAGCTGCTTATCCTTCATCAGCGGAATCAATCCGTTGGCAAAGTATTCCTTCTCCAGGTTACTGTCGAAGCGGTAAGGCAGATAATGGTAAGTCTGATTGCGCTCAGGATATTCATCCTTAGGCAGCTTGTCTTTCACCATCATCTGGATGTCAGTATCAGAGAATCCGGCAGCCTTCATCTTTTCCACAACAGCCTTCACTTCTGGCGGGAGTTCCATCTTGCCCGGGTCATTGTCCCATGCCAGGATTTCCTTCACCACTTTCTCGCTTGGATAGAAACGGCTGTCGTCTTCCACATCAAGAGGCATAGGTTGCTCCACCGAGAGGATGGTTGCCGTATCAGGAACCACCTCTTCTGAGATGCGGAAATCACGCTTAGGCACAAAAGCCTTCCGGATGTTGGCACGTATCTGATAATGGTCATACTCCATATTCTCTGTACGATATTTCCCATCCTGCTCATCAGCAATCGTAATCTCATCGAACAGTTTATGCAGCTGAGCCTCATACTGTTTCAATTCTTTCATACTCAGCGCCCCCATACTTTCCTTGGCTATTTTCTGCAACCACCAGTGGAAAGTGAAGCTCTCTCCATTCTCTTTTCTCAGCTCCTCATAGTCGAGCATATTTCCTTCGAAGTCTTGAATATAAACCAGAGATTGGTTAGCCTTCTGCTTCAAACCTTCGCCAGCAAGCAGCGTGGCAGTATCTGGCTGCTCTTCGATCACCTGAGTTTCATATTCCACTTTCAGTTGGAAGAAATCAATGGGTGGCACCTGCTGCTTATCCATACGTGAAAATCGCTCTATGCGCTTCTTTGCAGGTTCCGGCTTCTTGCTGAATTCCTGGAGTGTGATGTTCTGCTGCTGCTTCAATTCCTTGTTGAGTTTGTCGGCATTCCACCTGTTCATCCAAACCAAGGCTTTTTCCTGTTCGCCCCGAACCACCTGTCGCAGGCAGCGGCAGGAAGTTTGCAGCACCATGTTCTTAGGGCACGCCCCTTCATGAGGCAGCACCACGCCCGTAAGGCTCTTGCAATCCCATCCCTCCTTTCCTATCTGCACCAGCAGCACGATACGGATTTTAGAGGTAGGCGAATCGAGCATGGCGAAAGCCGCCTCTGAACCTTCGGGCTCTGCATATTTTCTGGCACCTGCCTTAGAGGAATTACTACCCTTATGGCGCTTCAGAATCACCTCTGCAGGGTTCAATCGATATTCCGTTACAATCTCGGATACGAGAGGATAGATTTCTTCTTCGAGAGTTGGAATCTGACCGCAATATACAGCAAGCTTCGCACAGGTTCCATCAGCATAGGTTGTATCCTTATATTTATCGAGAAACTCATGCACTCCGCTTCTCACAATGGTCAGCATATTATGGTCCGTAAACTTTACTTCGGGACGCTTCAGGAAGTTGTCGATACCCTCCATCAACGGATAGAAATACACCACATTGGTGATATTGGTATTCTTGATATTGAAACTTCCGCCCAATGTCACCTTCTCTGCTTTTTCCAGATAAGGAGTGCCCGTAAAACCAAGCACATTGCAGAAATTACAACCTTGAGTAGCCCATCCTGTAACCACCTGACGGAGTTTGATTTCACCATCAGAAGCATGATGCACCTCATCGATAAAAATAGAAAGAGAAGGTATTTTACCTATCATATTGCGCAACTCATTAGCCACATCCACCAGCCGGCGTTCATCATCCGAAAGAAGACTCTGGTCTTTCCCGTTCTCCTCCCATCTGTCTAAGATAACCTTCTCTGCATTTGTAATAGCCACCAATCCCATCATCGTACCTCCATCCCAATGTTGGTTAATCTTAAACGCATTGGGATTTCTGATTACATTGCTTTTCCTGGCACTCTTTTGCTCATCAAGGATTTCAAATTTTACGAGCCTCTTCAGCTGCATGGCTGTAGCTGCCGGGAAAAGCCAGGTAACGTCAAAGTTCTGAATACTACGAAGACTAGGAACGATGCTTGACTTCAAGCCGGATGGTGCCAATATCAGGAAATTATGTGCCCATATCGGATTATGCGGCTCATTCTGAGCAAAGTACAAATCTATATAAATGAATGCGGCCATCAGATAGGTTTTTCCCGCACCCATAGGAAGACTGAAAAGATAATCCGAATAAGTTACCTGGTAAAAGATATCCTTCAACACTTTCTCGTAATCAATCTCCCTGGCATGATGACGGATAAACTGCTCCAGCTCTGGAGCTATCTGCTTGCCGTTGCGGTCTTTCTGTCTGCTATACTGATACAAGGCCAACGCAGCAGGATTCTTTGTCATCACATCCCGTGCCTCTGCATTGATTTCCTCTGCATCAACGTCAGTTTCATTAAATTCGCCTTCTGCAAAAAGTTGCCAAAGCGGCTTGCCCTGACAGGCTATTTTCAAAAACAGATAAGTCTTGATAGCATCAATCTGGGCATCACGCAACATACCTCGCTGATAAATATAATCAACGAGGTATAAAACCGTACAATCAGAAGATTGAAACCATAAATCTCTTTTCTTTTGTATAAGTTGATAGAACATCTTTCTTCTTTTGTATTAACCATCAACCACATTCAGAAGTTAACAGGTTAACAGTTAACAGTTGTTTTTTCTATACTTCTACCGTAAAATCGAAGAAACCTAGCTTCTTTAAACTATAGAAGGGCTTTACTTCTTCAATATCGAAGCACCTTCGAGCAGGGCGAGCGCCTTGTTCTCGTTCTCCTCCATGATTTCGCGCTCTCCAGGGCCCTTGTCGTTGATGCCGCAGAGGTGCAGGATGCCGTGGATGATGACGCGGTGAAGCTCATCAT
>ERZ1034687.614-NODE-614-length-22068-cov-48.290737_pt1 | contig 22068 bp, 9 predicted proteins | sample MGYA00520704_ERZ1034687 | MGnify/ENA primary metagenome ERZ1034687 (study PRJEB33766, sample SAMN09781762) | gut metagenome | biome: gut microbiome | host: Homo sapiens | place: Madagascar | study: EMG produced TPA metagenomics assembly of the PRJNA485056 data set... | reverse complement strand
TTCAGCAGCCTCGTCCCCGCGTCGGCATTGCCAACTTGGGGTTCGATGCCCCAAGTTGGCAATACTTAAAGTATGGATATTCATGTATTTGCAAGTCAAGGCCTCGAGCCTTGACTTACAAATGCCGACGCGGGGACGCGTCGCCCCCAGGTTAGGACGCGTCCCCCCAATTAGGCAGATAAACTGCAGTTTATGGGTTTAATAAGTTTATGGGTTACTCGTATAATATTAACCTTCCTCTACCTTCTTTCTAATTTCGGGAAAATGTTCTAAAATAGTGTTGAGTGCTGCGAGGTTGCGGTCTGTTTGGCCTTTAAAGTTCCTCGTTTTGAGTGAAAGCTCTTTGGGCTTTCCTAAGCCGCGCGGCTTGTTGCGTCCAAACGGAACGGGAATGACGGGTGTGCCTTGTGCTACGCAGGCTGCCCAAAACCAAATGTCGTCGACTGTAGGAGCCAGACGCGTAAAGAGATCGACATCGAGCATATCGGCTTTTAGAGCGTGAGGCGGATATAGCACACCTGCCACGCCCGTTTGTAAATTAAGAAAACCACGGTGAATGCGTTTGAACACAAAGTCGTACCAACGGTATTTCTTCCATTGTCGGTACGGCGCTCCGAGTTTAATGCGTTTAGCGCGATGAGCGAGTACGGCATCAGGATATTGTGCGTGAAGACGCAGGAGGTCGCGTAGAAGGTGGCGGTGGTAAGCGATGTCGTCGTCGACGGTCACGATGATCGCTTCGGGAAAGTCGTGGAGAGCGGGTACGAGTTTGCGATACGAACGAATGTCGGTGGGGTAGTCACGTACCTCGAAAATGGTCGATTTGTTTGCTAACTGCCTTACACCGTCGAGTAGTTGCTCTTGTCCCTCGAACTGTGAAAGCGTAAGGTAAAGCACCAACTTGTCGGGCAGTACAGAACCATTTAATAAGTATTGTACAGCCTGTTCGGCATAACCGATGGCAGCAGGGAATGATGTCATCGATACGACCACCTGTGTTTTGTTATCTGTCATAATGATATGAGTCTTTTACTCGCTTACGTCGTTTAAGTCATACTGCGTGAAGTAGTCGTCTTTCACTTCACGTTGTGTGCCACTGGCGCGGCCGCGTGTTTGCTTCTCACAGAACTCTTCGTACGACCTTACGGCATAATGATTGATGCGTATAATGTCCTGTTGTGGCTCGCGTTGGCGAAAATTACGTGTAATGCGTTGGCCATGAGAGTCGGCTGCGTAACCGTCAATCTTTGCGGCTTCGTGACAACCTATCATGCCATATACGCGGCGAGGATTGACGATGCTCTTCACGTGGCGATTTAAGGGGTGCTCAGGGAGTGAGTGACGCGTGAAGCGTTGCATTACGCCCCCTTCGGTGTGTGTGCGGTGGCCGTTGCTGCCATAAATGAGCCAATTGACTTCGACGGCTGCAAACTGTTCAAAGCGGTTGAGGAAAGCGGGTATCGAAGCGTCTTTGACGGGTACGATAAACTCGTCCAGATCGATAAAGGCTATCCAACGGGCTTCGTAGCGGTGGTGTGCCAAGCAATGGTCGTAGGCGGCCAACTGTCGGCGGTAGCCAGGCCAAGGTTGGTAGACGACGATGCCCTGCTCTATGTAAGGCTTTAGTAATGCTTGTGTGCCGTCGGTGCTCTCATTGTCGTAGATGTAGAAGCGTTCTACCCCTTGCCGGCGGTGCCACTCTATCCATTCAGTAAAGTAAGGTCCTTCGTTCTTGGCAATGGCACATACGGCAAGGTGTACTTCAGGCGACTGCGTGTTGTGCTTCAATTCGTGCTTGAGTTTGAGAGCATTTATCAGTCCAAACCTTAAGATGCCTCGCCAGCGATTGCGTGTCATTTTGTGAGGTATGAGTCCTGCAATGATTTCAGCTGCTACTTTGTTCAAGGGGGAGAGTTTTTGGAGTTAGAGGGTTAGAGGGTTAGTGGGTTAAAAGGTTAGTGCGTTATTGGGGCAGAAGGTTAAAAAGTTAGTTTTAGAAATTCATCTTTTAAACTAACTTTTTAAGGGTGGTTCTAATAATTCTGAAATAGGGATTTGTGCGCTATCGGAAGTGTATTTTTGAAAGTTTGTGAGGGAGCATAGCGGGCTATGTGACCGAACAAACTTTCAAAAAGACACTTTCGAGAGCGTACAAATCACATTTCAGAATAGCAGAACTCTAAAAACAGAATTTTTAGAACCACCCTTAACCTTCTACCCCCTCAAACTAACCTCCTAAATTCCAGTCTATCCCTTCTCGAACGACGATTGTTCGGGCAGTATATGTCTGAAAGCTTCGTCGAGTTGTTGCATCACTTGATCATAGTGATGAATGTGGACGTTGTCGTTCAAGCAGATGAGTGTGTACTTCTGTTCGTAAATGGCCTTGATAGCTTGTTTAGAGCGTATCATGAGGGGAAACATCTTCGTGTCGCGATACGTATTATAAGGTGTGAAGTTGCCCTGACAGATTTGCCACGTGCGGAAGAGTTCGGGCGTAAAGTCCGTTAACGAACGGAAACGGTTGTGTGACGTTTCGGTCAATTCCTCACCAGCGGCTTTCCATACGTCATCGAATGTGCTCTTGAGGTAAGGCTGTGCATTGTGAGGCACGCGCAGTGTGATGAACTTACTGTAGAAGTGGAGTAGATAGTTCCAACGCGCCTTCATACCGTAGCTCTTGTCATACCACTTGTCGTGGTGTTGTGATAGCACCTTTTTCTTGTCGAAGTGGCGATTGATGAGCCGAATATTGTTCTTAATGCGTTTGTACCATTGCGACCATGAAGGGTTGTAGGAGAAGACGGCGATGTCGCATGGCAGTCCGTTCTGGAAGAAACGTTCGGGGCTGACGTGGTTGATAATATAGAAGTCGTCGTTGAAGTAAACAAAATGGTCGGCCAATCCCGCTATTCGATGAATGTAACGTTCAATTACGGCAGAGTTGTAAACGGGGAGAAACTCTTCTGGAATAATGTCTTTGTGGTTAACAAGGTGAATTTTAGGGTTCGACTCATCTAACCACTCAGGCTTTTGCCCGTCGGTTATAAAATGTATTTTGCGCACCCAGGGGGCGAATTGTTCTACCCCTCGAAACCAATATTTTAAGAAGCCGTAGTCGCGGAAGCGAGCATCACAGACCCCATTCTTTGTGTTATTTTTGTTGCCTGAATATTTTGAAAATTTGGCTTGCCACGTAGGGTCGTTCATGTCGACCCATGTTATTACAAAGTCAATATCCATATATTGTTATCAATATTCGGTTGTCATTTATAAAAAGCGAGTGTGCAAAGTTATGCAAAAGTTTTGGGAATGAGCTAATATGCTAATGTGCAAATGGTCGCCTTTGTACGCGCAGTTATAAAAAACATTACGTTATTCTCACATTTGTACATTAACTACGCACTTCTTCCATTCTGTGCAGTTGGTGTCGGTCAAACTGCATGATGATTTTGTGCAGCTGTGTGCCTTGGCGCAAGGCCTCGACGCGAGGTGCTTGGGCGTAAGCGTTGATTTGCGTGACGGCCTCGTCCCATTGCTTTTGTGCGGTGGCTTCGGTGTCGCCTTTGTGCAATAGTTTGAGTTCGAGAATGTAGCTATGCTTTGTAGCGTAGTGCGTCAAGTCGGGTAGGAGGAAGAAGTCGCAGAATCCGTGATTCAACTCCAACTCAGGCGCGGTGTAATAATAAGCGTTGAGATTGAGGTAAGCCATAAAGAAGCCTTGTAGGTTGCGTTCCGCCTCAATGCCGTCGCGCACAGACGATACTTTGGCATAGGCTTCAGCCATGTAGTTGAGTGCATCTTGCCACTTGCCTTGGAGTGCCATGTAAGTGAAGAGTACAGAGATCTCGTTGAGATTGATGTGGTTGACCTCTTGGTATTCCTCTAACAGAAAACCATAGTACTGCTTGCGCACGTTGTTATTGGGGATGCTGAGCACCAGCAAACTGCCCAACGTATCTTTAATGGTGAGCATGCCGTAGTAGAACAAGAGACTTGGAAAAATGTCAGGGTTGGTGATTTGGTGTGCGGGGAAAGTCTCGTAGAGGTTGCAAGTAATCTCTCCTGTTTCGGCAATGGTGCGAATGACGCCTTTGCGATCACCGTCCAACTTATCAAGCTGTATGAGGCGCTTCATCTTATTATAGTCCGTCTTGGTGTTCGGGTCGATCATCTCCTTTGGCCCTTCGCCACGGCTGATATAGTTGCGTAGGTAGTAGAGGACCATATCGCAGTTGAACACGCGGCTTTGCGTGTGGAGTGCATCTTCTGAGAAACAGTAATTGTCGTACCAAGGCTTCATCTCGTCAATCACAGCTTCAATGTTGCAGTCTGGGCGAATGGCACCCGACGCTTTGTAATAACTGAAGAGAGCATGCACGTCCTCAGTTGAGAAACCGAGCATTTGGTTAAACTCAGGTTTCGTAGAGATATGCCAACCAATGTTGAAGCCGCTGGTCACGTCGTCGAGCGTAACAGGACTTACGCCTGTGATGAAGATACGGTCAAATGACCCCTTGAACTTCTTAAAAATGTCGCGATAAAAGCCTTCGGCATGGGTAATGCTCCAATATACGTCCTCACCCTGCTCGTTGAGCACGGTGTTGGTAAAGTTGTCGTACTCATCGATGATGAGGTAGAGAGGGTACTCGTACTTTTTCGATTCATCGTTGATGAGGGTAAGTTTGTCGACCGCTGTTGCTGCACTTCTTACTTTTTTGACAAAGTCGTCGGTGTAATAGTCTTCATAAATGTCGACGAAACTGTCAAATACAACACGACAATAACTATCGAAGTTCTCTTCCAGCTTTTCAATTCTTCCTCCCACTTGTGAGAAGTCAAGGTGCAGTACTTGATATCGTCCTTGATTAGGCGTGGGGTGTTGGCCAATCCACAGCTTACCAAACCACTGCTCAAACTTATCCTTTGTGCGGCAGTCGTAGTAGGCGTGAAGCATGCCTAAGAAGAGGCTCTTGCCAAAGCGTCGTGGACGTATGAAGAAAAGATTGCGTGCCTCGTTTTCAAGCATGGGAATATACATGGTCTTATCCACGTAATATATGTTCTCCTCAACGATTGTGACGAAGTTCGACACACCATAAGGCAGTTCTTTTATAGCTTGATGCTTCATAATGAGATTGTTTTGCTGCAAATGTACGATATTTATTTAATGTGCAAATGCTTTGTTAATGTGCAAATGCTGAGTTAATGTGCAAATGTGAGAATGTGCAAATGTGCAAATGGTTGCCTTTATTTACAGAGTTAAAGATTGAAGACTAAGTAAGTGTTCATAAAAACTCAGTAAGTAAAGGCAACCATTTGCACATTCTCACATTCTCACATTTGCACATTTGCACATTTGCACATTAACAAGGCATCGTCACCTTGTTCACCGTTTTGCCCTCGTCGGTGCGCGCTTCGACTACGTAGATGCCTTGTGGCAGTTTGAGACGGAGCGAAGAGGTGAAAGGCTTCATCTGGTAAAGCACACGGCCAGCGGCATCGACCACTTCGACGTGCGTCAAAGGGTGAGCGGGTGAGGAGGTGATGACGAGGCGCTGATTGTCAACTTGAATTAGCGGACGCGTCAGCGAAGCCAAATCGTCAGGCGTAGGTTCGGCCGAAGACAAGATGTAGTAACGACCTACTGCATTGCCTGACACCTCCAACGATACGCTATCCGTCTTTGCTCCCGTACTGAGCGTGAGCGGTGTGACGAGTCCCGTTTGTTCGTCGAGTAGCGAGAGCGTTTCGTTGAACTCATTCAGCCCCATGAAGGTGAGGCGCGTCGGTGCATCACTGTTGCTCAGAATGCCTAAGGGAACGCGGAACATCGTGTGGCGACGGTTGATTGTGCTGGCCTGTGTGCCCGCCAAGGTATAAACCGTCGGTACATCGGCCAAAGCATTGTCAACGAGCGCTTCGAGGTCTTCAGACGGTTGGTAGTCGTTGTTGGCCTCGGTGTCTTTCACGACAATAGCTTCACTTCGCAGTCCACCTCGAGCGGCACGAATGCGCAAGGTGCGTAGCGAACCACCTAACGGTTGGCGGCGAGCCGGAGCGCGTAGGGTACTACCTACGGCCTTGGCACTCGTCATCATGTCTGCCGTAAAGCGGAGCGAGAGACTACCCGTGGGGTGAGCAGCTTTCACAAAGAAACCTTGATCTGGAGCGAGGACGCCTTGAGCCGTTGTGGCCGTGGCATCATTGACAGTTATCCACTGCTTATCGTCAGCATTCTGCATCACACCCAACTGTCCGTCAGCCGTGAGCAACCAATACTTTGCACCTTCGAGCTCAGGGGCATTCGTAGAGAAGAACTTGTTCATGTCGAGTCCGCACGTAAATGGGTTGCTCACTAAGAAGTAAGCGTTAGCCGTGTTCTTATTCGTGAGCGTCTGCGTAATCGTGCGGCTCGCCTCGTTCAGCTGGTCAGCGATAAGGCGATGACTCTTCGTGCGGTCGACAGTATACTCCTTACCATCAGTAGCTTGCGCCGTAGTGTAGTAACCAAATTTGGTGTCCTCCTTCGGCAGGCGGAAGAGCGACTGCGTATAAGTACTTGAAGCACCCTTTGCATTCACCTTCACCGAGAAACCACCTACGCCATAAGGCGTTTGCACATCGTTAAAGGTTTTGCTCCATGCGATGGCTTGGTAAACGTCCTTGTTTTGAACGGTAGCCTGTTGCGGTGCGTCGGCCGAGTAAGGTGTGAGGTAGTAGAGCAAGGAGTTGGCCTTGTCCCAACTGCGTTGGTAGACGGCTGGCGCAAAGCGGTTGTAGTCAGTCGTGTTGAACGTTACGTCGTCGAAGTAAGGCGTGAGTTGCTGCGCATTGTCAGTGGGCGCGTACCAATCGCCTGCGTAGGTATGCTGCAAGGGCGAACCTAAGGTGTACCAACGGCCAGGAGTGAGCGCGTATTCTACCCACGCTTGCGTATAGGTCAGGCGTTCGGGGTGGAGGAGTTCGCTGCCCGATTGCAACACAAGGTTGTTAGCCTGATAGGTTCCGTAGCGACTGCAAGGGTTGAAGCCGCCCTCCGTAGCTTGCTTTTGCGTCAGGAGGTGGTACTCAATGTCGGGCGTAGCAGTGCGCTGATCGCCTTCGTGTTCGATGAAGTGAACAAAATTATTGCCCTTCGCGCTGCTGTAATCCGTAGCGTAGAGCAAGGGGCCATTCGCCTGTGGCGTAACGATCACGTTGGTGTGCGACATTGGGGCAAAGCCTTGTGCCGTACCATTCTTCGCATTTGTCACGTAGTCGGGGGCATCGGCTGCATCGCGAAGCAGTTCCGTGCGATCGGCACGTGCCCAGTTGGCATCGTTCGTCCAGTCCGTATTACCTGCAGCACCAGTCCATACTTCATACTGCGGTACGATGATGAGGTCGAACAAGAGTGTACCGTCGCAAGCCGTTGACACTGTAGCATCTTTAGCGGCAAAGCGTTCGCGGAAGTCAATGCGCAGCGTATAAGTATAACCCTCGCGCGGATTGAAGTCGTTGAGGAAGTAAATGTCGGCATGCGCCTCCGTTGGGTTGGCCGAGAGAGCTTCAAACTCCTTCACATGTCCCACAGTGCGGAATCCTTCCACCTTGTTGCCAGCAAAGGTCTTGTACACCTCCATGTTAGGGTCGTTGGTAGCGGTGATATAAACATCTCCCAGGTCGCTGTCAGAGGGGAGAATGTGTTGCATACCCAATGCTCCATTGGTGATTGTAACCATCCTGCGTAGGGGGATTCGCAGCACGTTTTTGGGGGCGGTTTTGGCAATCTGTTCTCTCACCTCGCTTACGGCTGCCAGACTGGTGCGTATAGGTATGTTCGTTAAGTGGTCGGGGTAAGTGTCAGTCGCCCCATTCAGTCCGTCAAAGAGCTGTGGTGCTTTGCCACTGACCAAGATACTAATTCGTTCAGGGTCGTAGCAGTACTGCACGTTACCGTCGGCATTGGTATGGTCAATAGGAATGACTGTAACGTACTCTATCTCTCCTTTAGGCGTAGCCACAGGTATGAATACGTTACACGTATTGTTGAGCAAGAGCAAAGGTGCCACACTGTTTGATGTATTCTGTGTGAGTTGCAGGAGCACGTCAATGATCGGTTGCGTCAAGACGAACGCTTCGTCTCTTTGAGGTTTTGCTGCCGCTACAGTCGTAGCCGTAGGGTAGAAGTGGCGGAACGTCATCAACGCTTCGCGCAGCGTGATTTCGGTCGATATGGGGGCTTCGTGCTTGTCGATAGATCGCCACTTACGGTTGGCCGTATTGACATATATCTGTGTGAAAGCTCCAGCCACGTAATCGCGCCACCAGTCGTATTGTGTCAAGCGTTCAGGCTCTGTGCCGTTGTCGGCCGTGCCATTTTGCTTCACGCTGAGTGCCACACTCTTGCCCGCACAAGTTTGTACTTCATTGTCGATAGCCGTATCGTCATCACCGTCTTCCACTACGGTAATGGCAGACCCCGTACGGAAAGTACTCATAATGCAGCAGTCCGTACCCAGTTCGAAGGCATTGACTGCATTGTTAATCGTAATAGGGTCGGACGAGAAGCGCGGCTTAAACAGAATGTAATATTCGTGTCTCGGCCGAAGATTTGCCCCCTTAAACTTATCGCTAATGATAAAGTGGCGATCACCCGTACCAAAGGTTTCCTTAAAGCGTTGCGCATTCATGCCATGCAGTGCCTTGGCATAGTCGTAGGGCGGCAATAAGGCATCGTTATTAAAGTGGGTGGTGAACTCAATGTAGCGGAAAGCACGTTCCGGACCTGTTGTCACCGCAGGGTCGCCCACTAAGGCCGTTGTAAAGGCGCGCCTTACGTCGGTGGTAGAAGGAGTGTAGTTAGAGGGGTCGGTGGCTTTAGCCGTCAACTCTTTGTCGTAGAGGGCCTTGTCGAGTAGGCAGTACCACATATTGGGGTTGCCTTCGTCCAAGTCCTCATTCTCGGTCAAGTCCAATTGTTGCAAAATCACATCAAAGTCGGCCGTCATCTTAGCCAATGTAATCTGTTGACTACAAACAGGCGTGCTGCGCTCTAACTGCACAGAAGGCTTGAGTGAGAATACTTCAATATCGTCAATCAAGATGTCGCCACCGCGCGTGTTGGTACAAGCATTGTCAATCGTCAAGCGATATCGTGTGTAGGGGATAGTACTCTTGTTGATAAAGCTGAAGAACACTTGTTGCCACAGACCGATGCCATTGTTATCGATGTTGTTATTAATCGTTTTGCCTGTGCGATCACGTGCTTGACCTAAGATAGCACCGGGGCAGTAACTATAGAGCGTGTTGACATCGCCACTCTCGGTAATGCCTTCTACGCGGAACACTACGTTGGCGGGCGACTCCCTGTCGCGGTCGGGGCTACTCATCCAAGCCGACACGTAAAGGCGCGAACCCGTACAGGCCTGACCTGAAAAGTCGATTGAAGCTACCTGACCAGGAAGGTCGGAAGCATCGATGTAGAGAAAGGCTGCGTTAGTGTCATCGTAGGCACCTTGGATATAGAAGTCTTTGTAGAACTTCTTAATAGGATAGAAGGTACCACGGTTGTCGGTGCTGTCGAATATCTTCGGAATGGTGTAGTTACCCCACGTACATTGGTCGGAGATAGTCCTCATTGGGGCAAAGCAGTATGAAGTGTTGTCGTAGTTGAAGGGATAGCGGTAGCAGCGGTCATAAGTAGTATTTGCTCCGTCACCTTGCCCCCGGTCAGAAAGGGACGTGTTGGTGCCCACAGGTGGCGTGAGGAAGGTGTCGTACAGGTCGGGGTCGAAGGTAATGGTGGCCACAGGATTTCCCATCAAGGCTTGTAGTGCTTCGGGGGAACGGTCGGACTTAAACGAACCGTCAGCATTCTTACCAATTACTTCGGTGTAGAGAATGGGTTCGAAATCGTTTTCGAACTTGAGGGTGAACTTGGCTATTTGATATCGTATGTTGTCACTGGTACGTCCATATACCTTGAGTTCGCATTGGTCAGCCTTGGCTTCCCCTGTGCCAAAACCATCGGGGTCGTCAGGGTATTTGAAACCAATGGCACGCTCAGAAGCTGATGACAAATCATTGGCCTGGAAGCCCATACTCGTGATACCCGTGCCGAGCGAATCGTTTATCACAATTTCCAACGTTCCGCCATTGCTCTCCTCCGCATTTTGAAGGTTTTCCTCAGCTGCTGTAGCCGCCTTGTAGAACCAGTAGTCGGACTTTTGCATATCGAGGTTGACGGTAGAGAGGTTGAGCGTCACCTTCTTGCGTGGAAACGTAATAGTCTTCTCTTCCAACCAATGTTTGCTCCCCTCGCGATAGTTGAGTAGTTGGTTGGCAATGGCGCGTGCATTACGAATGACAAATATGTTGCGGCCCGTCACGGTCGGTTCGATTAAGTCTTGGTCGGTAGGCACGACGATGTCGTTGGTCACCTCGCCCGTATAGAGTGGATTGCCATTGTCGCCAAAGTAGTCGACAAAGTCGGTATAGGTCGTTAGGTCAGCTCCCAAGATGTATTCCCAATCATCGGGCACGTTCTCAGGCATTTGGAACGTCACGTAGTGGCCAACGAAGCTGCCGTAGCCCCCATTGAAGTTGAGGCGGTCGCCCACAACGAGTCCGTTGCTATACTTACGGCTACTATTGATGCCAAGGTAGAGTACGGAGTCGTTAACGGCCTCGTCCGTCTTATAATTATACCAACGCTGGTAGGCACGTGAACGCGTTGAGGCCGAACCAACCATACACGTCGGTACGTAAAGGTCGTGTGTAGATTGACACTTGAGGTAGTGCGTAATGGTGTACGTACTCGTCTTTTGCATCGGGCGCTTGGTGTAGGGATTGACCGTCCAGCCCTCTTCATCGCGCTGAATGAAACCTGTCATGGGGGACGTCTGTGCCTCGTGTGCCAACTTGACAAACCAAGAGCGCTTGGGACGGATCTCGTAGTTAGAGTAGTCCTCCGGTTGGGCAATCTCTTCAAAGCGCAAGTAGTAGCGGTTGGCCGCATTGCCCGTCATGTTCGCTTCGGTGTCGAGTGCAAGGTCGGAGGTGCTGCTGTTCTTGGCGAGTAGCCAACCGGTTTTGCCCTCTGTGCCTGTTCCGCCAACGAGTGTGAAGGTATAACGATCAATGTTGGCACGATAAGTGGCACTGAAGTGAGCCGCCAGTGAAAGGTCGTGCGTCACGTCGAAGGTCTTTTTCGTCGGATTGAAGTAGAGGTAATATTTATCTTTACTCATCACCACGAAGTCCTCCTTGCTCGGGCCCACGAAGGCCCACATTTGGTCGTTGACGTTGCGTTTGTCTTCTACAATAGCATCGACACTGGTGCCGTCGCCGTCGCTCATGTAAAAGTTGTGCGACTTGTCGTCCAACTTGTCGAAGTGAACAAAGTAGTAGAAGTTCTTGCCCGTCAATCCATCGGTAGTTAAGGCTGGACTTGTGGGGGCAGAGAAAGTAAAGCAGAGCGTATGCTTCTTGTCGGTGATATAAGTGCTGAAAGGCAGCAATTTCACGCTCTTGGTAGCCTCATCGTAGCCCAAGCAGAGGTTGGGTACGGTGGGTATTTTTCCGTCGGCAGGCAGTTGACCAAACATCCAAGTGAGGTAACCATCGGCTGTGGAGTGGTTGAACCAAAGGAAGAAGTGGGTAGCCTCAGCCTCATTGTCGGTAAGGATGACAGCGCCTTCGCTATTGGTAGTGAGGTATTTGCCATTGGCATTGCGTAGGACAAAGTCTTCGCGAGAGCCTACGTTCTTCCAACTATTGTGGTCGGTATTGGTGCTGCTAACGTCTTCGGTCGTTACGCGGCCGTCCTCTTGCGCCACAAGTTGTAAGGGCGTGTCTAATTCATTCAACAGGAGATTGCGATAGGAACCGCCATCTTCATCATAAAAATCGGGCGTAATGTCAGCCGCAATGAGGTTGACAAAGTTATTGTCGTTGTTAGGTGTGGTGAGGGCAAAGGCCCCTGTAGTATTGGTGTAATTGTGCGTAATGATATTGCTATTTCCGTCCGTTCCTACGAGTTGCAATTGCCAATAGTTGGGTTGTGTGTTGCTCTCGACCAAGCGCACATGAGTAGCTTCGGCAATGTTGGTCGTAGCAGCGAATTGCTGACCAGCCTCGGCCGTGGCATCGTATTTTAAGAAAGCACGGTTATAGGCGCTCTGCAGATAGTAGTCGCCTGTGCCTCGGCCGTCGTTCACAAACACCCAGAGTTGGCGCAAGTCGTCGGTGGCTGCAGGTTGCAACGAAAGCTGCGTGTTGTCAGCATTGAGCGTATAGTTATAGTGACTGCCGCTTTGCGTCTGTAAGTAGTAGAGTTGGTAATGCACGCCATTAGCCGAACTAACGGGCAACTTCGGGGCGAGGGGAAAGGAACGGAAGTGGGCCACACTGTAGCGCGTGTTGGGTTGTCCCCAATAGAGGGTGCCGTCCTCGTCGATGCAAAGGGCATGCTGCTCATCGGTGCTGAGCAGATTGTCGCGCATGAGGTTGTTGTTCTCGTAAGTGTTGCGGCTAAACTCAAACTGATAAGCCTCTTCTTTGTTGGTCGTTACGCCGAAAGTTTTGTCTTTATCGTTATAAGTGATGAAATAGCCCGCCTTATTGCCAATGTTGAGTCCGTCAATGCGCCATTGATAGAGGCCGGGTTGGTCATCTTGGCTATTAATGGTATGGGCGTGTAGTTGTAGTCCCTTATTGTTATATCCCATAAGCAGGGGCTTCATGCCCATAGCGGGGAATAAAAGGTAGCGATAGATAGTGTCGCCAAGGTTGGTAAAACGGACGCGATTGGCGATCAGCATGTATTGAATACCACTTGTACCCACTCTGTTATCGTTGACACCGTAGGCTGCCATTATATTATTGCTATTGTAGTTGTAAATAAGCCAATGGCCGTCACTGCGAGGGTCAGTGTTGTCGGCAATATCGCAGAGCTTGTAGCGGCCTTTAGTATCGCGCACAGATGGGTCGGCGGTGACGCGTTGGTCGGTGCCATCGCAGTAGATATAGTGTCCCCTGAAACTTTTGATATAAACGTCGCCCAAGTCGTTGGCTTCGTAAATGCTCCAGCGCAGGTCCTTCAAGGGCAGAAGGGTCTCAGTAGTCTTTTGCAACACTTCACCGTCGTTGGCATCTTGAAGCAGCTCGTCGCCATTGGTGCGGAGGTCGATGTGATAGTAATACGGCTTGTCGTCAGTGCTCACCATGGGGCAGAACAAAGCACCGCGCAATGAGGTGGTGCGGCGCACCACAGCATAGCGCGAGTTGGGGCGTACCAACAGTAGCTGACCATTCTTCACACCGAGTGTGTTGTACGTGTCGGTGTTGCCATAGAGCGTATAGTTATAGCGCGTAGCACCAGCGGAGGCTGTGTAGTAGGTGTTCTCGCTGCGTACAAAGATAGAGGCTTCGGCCTTGTTGGCCACGCTGCTGAAGGTCTTGGTCGTCGTATCGTACTTAACGTAGTGGCCAGCTTTGCTCTTGATAACTATGCCTCCGACAATGCCATTTTGTTCTGCAGTCTCGTACGTCCACTGGTAACCATCGCCTATGGGCTGCGTCTCGGTGGTAGCTACGGCTATGAGCGCGCCGTCCTTCTCGAAGAGTGCGGTGCGGCCGTTACCCGTAAACTCTAAGTAATTGTATTCGCTTACATAGGTAGAGGGCTTGAACGAAAGGTAGTTGTAGTCCGAAACGGCTTCACACTCTTTGAGCTTATAAACGTCCGTGTTGCGCAAACCCATGGTGTGGTTGGGGCTTGTGTTGAGCGGCATGTCAATCATCCAATACGTGGGTTGCGTGTCGTTTTGCATAAAGCGGTAGACGGTGGTAGAATTTTCGTCATATTGTGGACGAATGACAAATTTCGACCCATCGTAACACAAGTATTCGCCCATTTGGTTGACCAAGTAGAAGTCGCCCTCTTTGGCTTTAGGGTTGAGTGCGGTTTTCAGTATCCAGTTCTGATTAATGTTAGCAGGGTTCGCCTCGGTGTTGACTGTCGGTGTGTCATAGCCATTGGCGGTGAGGGTGAGGCGGTCGTCGCCAGCGTGGTTGGCCTTGAATTGGAGTTTATAATAATAGGTATCGTTGATGGTAGAAAACTTGGGCAATGCCGTACCAACGACCTGCGCTGTACTTTCTACCATGCGCGTAACGGTATAGAGCGAGGCAGCAGCATTGCTCAGATAGAGGACACTGTCTTTATAGCCAATTGCCTTGGTAGCATCACTGGCCAGGGTGAGGGAAATGCGTGTATGGTAAGGATCGTAGTCGTTGCGAAGGGGGAAGAGGGCAACGGCCTCGTCAGCATTGCTCGTAGTACTGAACGCGTTGTCAGTATATTTTAGATAGTGCCCCAATTTGCTCTTCAAAGCATAGGCATCGGTTTGGCCCGCAATGGCTTCGAATTGCCAAGTGTAGCCGTCAGCATTGTCGTCATCAGCAGGTGTCTTGACGGTTACGTTGTTCCCCGTATTGCTATCATAAAGCGCTTGTGCTCCTTGTGCGGTGAATTGAATGACGTGGGGTTGGTTGAGCAGGCGGAAGTCGGTCTCGATAAAGCGCATACGCTCAGCAGTGTTCATGGAACTGCCGATACCTATATCTTTACTATTACTGTCGTAGGGGTTGATGAACTTGGTTGTGCCTTGGTTTTTAACGATAAAGGTGCCAGCATAATCTCGTTGGTCGGCCACATCACACACTTGATACTGTCCGCTGCTATTGCGTTTACTCTCGTCGGAGGTAATGTATTGGAACGTGTCGTCGAGTTGGGCTATGTAGTTGCCGGCCTTGCTCTTGAAGTACACGTCGCCTTGGTCGTTGGCCTCGACGAGGCTCCACATGTAGGCATTTAAGTATTTAATGCTGGGCGTGGCGGTCTTGATAAGTTTGTCGCCACTCTTGGCAGCATCTTTGATGCACTCCGAACCACTGAGCAAGAGTTCCATATAGTACCAATGCTCATCGCCCGTGGTGCTAACCATGGGGTTAACGTTCGGGCCACTAATAGTCGTGGCCAAACGCACCGTGCTGTAACGTGAATTAGTCACGGCGAGGGTGAGTTGTCCATTCTTCACGGCCAAAGCGTTTTTCCCCGTTAGACTGCTAATGCTGAGGTCGTAACGGGTGCTACCAGCCGTGGCACTGTAATACTTGTTAGTACTTTTCGTAAAGGCCGTGGCTGCGGTGGCATCGGTAGTCGTTGTGAAGGGTTTATCCGCCGTGTTGTACACCACATAGTGTCCTGCTTTGCTTTTGAGTACGACTTCTGAGGTCGTGGTGTTGGGCGCAGCTTCAAACGTCCATTGATAGCCAGAGCCAGAAGGGGCATTCTCGGTAGCGTTTACTACCGAGAGTGCCCCATCAGTGTCGAGCAAGACGGTGCGCCCGTTGCCCGAGAATTGGATGTATGTGTATGTTGGGTCGTCTGCTGCCATGATAGGCTGCATTCCCAATGAAAGGATCAAGAGAAGGAGTGTAAACAAACGTTTCATGTCTACAAGGTTTTTGCTTCTTAGTTAACGGGGTTTCTTTTGTTTACGAGTTAACAAGTTAACGAGTTGACAAGTAAGTTAGTTTCAATTGATGAGTTAGTGAGTAGGTATTTTTAAAGGTAACCTGCTCGTTAACTAGTCAACTCGTTAACTTGTCAACTAAAAAGAACTTGTCAACTAAAAAACTAATTTCTAACAATATAAATCGTACGCGTATAATTCTGTGTAACGCTACCAGTGACGAGTTGCAGGTTGAGGCGCACGGTGGCGGTCCCTTTGTTGCCTTCAGCAAGGGTGCCGAGGATTTCGCCCGTTGTGGTATCGAAGGCAGGCTGACTGCTAAAGATTCCTTGCGGGTCGAGCACTGTGAGCGAATAATTCGTCACGCGACTTTTGTCGTTGAGGTTGATATAAGACTCAGGGTGCTCGCGGTCGACATACTCATAGAGCGTGGGGCGGAGCTCAAAGTCGCCACTGCCTGAGAAGTAAGCGTAGAAGTCGTCATTCTGTTTGACCACGTAAGCGGGATAGCCGCCAATGGGCGCGTAGGCACTGGCTTCGAGCTTCAAGACAAAGTCCGTTAGGTTAATGTTGACAATGGCCACGTTGTTACGTGGAATGCTCGTGAGCTGAATGAGCGCATGGCGTGTGTCGTTCTTCCAAGTGGTGCCGTTGTCGGTAGAGCGGTCCATGGTAATGGTGAGGGGAAAGGACTGTCCGTCGGTGTTGGCCTCGCTCTCGTTGATATAGAGATTATTAAAGGAAGTATTGTTCGACTGTCCCGGACTGATTATGGGCGCCTTGTCGGCTGTGGCTGTAAATACGTCAACGTTAGTGGTGTCGTGTTGCAATCCCGTGAAGTTAGTCTTGATCAAGTTGTTTTGGTTCTTAGGGGGAAGCAAGTAAATCTGAGTATTGTCCTTGGTAATGCTACCCACTTTCAAGCCGCGAATGCGAAAGGCTGATGCCGAACGATTGTTAAAGGCAAACTGCATCTTGGCCAACATACGATAGAGCATGAGCGTAATAGTTTGGTCCTTGTCAATGGTGAAATGATTTTTATCGCTCATCGGAATGCCCTTTTTGGGTATCTTGTAGTTGTTATAGTCGCAAGTGGTCACTTTCGGATCTAACTTTTCAGGTGACGGATCTAACCCTTCAGGTAACGGATAGCCAACGGTAAAGGTAAGGCCGTCAAGGCTGAGTGATTTCACCTCGTGCGTAGCAGCATCAGGGGTGGCAGGATCAGTATCGAAGTCAGTGCGGTTGGCAAAGTTATAGAACAAGTATTCACCGTTTTCTGTCGTGATCGTCGTTACCTGCTTGCTCTTGTATTCCGTTTCGCCAGCGTCGGTAGGTACGTTGATGATACGTTCCACCTTTCCCGCCTTGATGTTGTACATCACGACGTAAGCATTATGAATGTCATCGCCCGCGTCGTGATAGCTACCACCGAACGAGGCCCGCGTTTTGTTTTGCGCCACAGCCGTCGGGTCGTTTTGTTGCAACTCAATGCGCACCGTGGATCGCCCGCGCTTTATGTCGTCACCTATTTCGTTAGAACAGGCGGAGAAGAGTAGTAGGGGAATAAGAAGGTATAAGAGTTTCATAAAAGGGAAGGGGGGTTAATGTGAGAATGTGCAAATGTGCAAATGCTTTTTAATGTGCAAATGCGTAGGAAATGTGCAAATGTGAGAATGTGCAAATGTGCAAATGGACGCCTTTTATTGCTGCGATTGGCTAATGTGTAAATGATCTTTTAAAGCATTCATTCATTTGCACATTTGCACATTCTCACATTTGCACATTAAAAAAGCATTTGCACATTCTCACATTTGCACATTTCCTATAGGTCAATATCAGGTGCCACGATAGGAATCCAGTCGCGCACTTGAATGAGGATTAAGCCCATAGAACTTACGCTATTGATGCGTACTTGGTAAATGTGGTTGCGCACAATGCCATATTTCATGGCCAAGGCATCAGAGTTAGAGTTGTATGGGTCAGTATGGCGAATGAAGTATTCGTATGTCTTCTGTACAGCAGCTTCGCCAGCCTTCTTGTAATAGCCCGTAAAGAGCAAGCCCGTAACGTAAGCCTCTTTGTTAGCACCTATGGTAATGGTGTTCTCTTTCGCATAGACGAGTCTCTTATACGTCAAGCCGTCCGTAGCATCGGTGTAACAGTTGGGGGCGCCGTTGGTTATCTGCGTTATCTTGTTCAACCCACTGTTGCAGGCTGCAAAGCTGGACTTCATTTCTTCATATCTATTGGTGTAGCTTAGCCCTAAAGCATTGCTTGAAGGGCTTTTTTGAAGAATGTAAGGGTCGACTACATAGTTCGCTGCGTTGCCGTCAGAGCTGAGCAACTCCTTCCCTAAGTATTGAATGGTATTAAACGTCTTGTCTTCGGTAACGCGCTTCAATACGTACTCCTCACTGTTGAGTAGATTGATAGGCGTCACACCCGTCAAGTAGAAGTAGTCGGCATTCGGTTCTGTACCAATGGTATATTTGTAGCCTTCAAGCTTCTTATTACCTCCTGCCGTGTTGACCACCTCGCTGACCCATACCCCCTTTCCACCTGCTGAGAAGTCGATGCGTGCGGCCAAGCGTTGCACGTCGGCTTTCATCTCGACCAATACGCCGTCCTTTACATTAGCCATGTTGGAGCGGCCCTCGATATGGATTGACTTGTCGTCGGAGGACGACATGGCAAAGGTTGAGCAAGTTTCGGGCTGTTGTAGCGTGCCGAAGGTGGCATTGGCGGTCGTCATCTGTTGCACATCGCCCAAGGTGTTGGCCGTGAGGCGTCCCATGTTACAAACGATAATCACATGGTAGTCGCCTGCGGGAATGGAGTAGCGCGTATCAACCACGGACGAAGTGTACACGGCTCCGTAGGCAGAAGAGTGTTCTGTGTCCTTTGAGAAGTTGGGTAGGTAGACACTATATAATATAGGAGTGTCAGCTGCTCCATTTATGCCTTTATCATTTTGGTAGATAAAGAGCGTAGCGTTATAGACCGCTTTTTCGTTCTCATCGTCAGCCAGCGTACCATCATCTTTAGACGGTCCAGCCGCACGAGTTCCTGCTCCATAGCCACCTGTGCGCACTTCCACTTTAAAGCACACGTTCTTAGCCACATTGTCCACCTCTTCCACATTGTCTTTGCTGCACGACCCAAAGCTCATGGTACAGACCATGAGCAGCAATGTGGACAATATGTAGTAGAGGGATTTCAAGTTCATGAAATTTTTTTTTGTGTGTATCACTTAGGGGTTACGCGTCCCCCCCGTTAGGATTAAAGTTCAACGTTTTGCACGCGATAGCTCCAACTGAGGGCAGCGATGCTCACGCTGATGTATTGCCACTTATCGCCAACGAGGTAGAAGTCGAGGGCAAACTGATATTCGCGGTCTAAATACTCTTGCGCTGAGTAATTGTAACGCTCGTAAGCCCTACGGCCGTCAGCCAAGAGGGCCGGAAGATTGACATTGGCCACTTCCTTGCCTGTGCGCTTGTTCGTAATGAGGAGGCGTGCGTCAGCCTCGTTATTTTGATGAGCAACGAGGCGATTGGTCATCAGTTCGTAGTGCGCCGTGTGCATAAGATTGGCTGTCTCGCCCTCAGCGCGTGTGCCGAGTGTGGTAGTCCACTGCGTGTAAGGTGTGTAGCAGAGGCGCGTGTCGGTAGCGTCAGGCTCATTGTTGTAGAGCAAGCGACCGTTTGTATCGTAAACCTTCACGTCGTAGTCAGCATCGTCCATGTCAGAAGGGTCGACTGTTTGACGCAGGGTAATATTCACTTGTTTGGTGTCACGTAGGAGTGATATTTGGTGTTGACTCACCTTTTGGGGTTTTATCGTTACCCAATCATTGTCCGCTGTGAGGTTGCGCGTAGCCCAAAGCGTGTCGAGTGGGCAACCTTTATGATCAACCCAAGCTGTAGCGCTCGTAGCGTCCGTAGCTTCGCGGTCGAGTGTAACTTGTAGTTTGGTAATATCATCGCCATTGTTCAGTTCTGCTTGGCGCAGTTTTGCACCAGGAGTAGCAAGCGTCTCGTTATAGTCCTTTTGATACGCCAAAGCCGCAATGCGGTAGCGTCCCACGGGGAGTTCGCTTTCTGAGATGTGCCACGTAAAGTCATTCTGTTGTAAGGGTGCCGTGAGGGCCGTGTTGGCCGTGTCCTTATGCAGCACCAGTTGATTATTCTCATCAAACGCATACAAACTGATGCCGCCCACATGGTCTTTGAACATGTCGGCACGTTGAATGTTATAATCGTACTTAAAGGTCACATCGAGGCCAGAGGGACATTCTGCAAGGTCGGTATCCATTTGTGCGCAACTTCCCAACGAGAGTGCTGCCGTCATCATAGCCCATCCAGTGATTAAGTAAGAGAATGGTTTCATATCAGAGTGATTGTCGTAATGAGAAATAGGATTCGTTTAGTTAATTAAAAATGGTTTTGAGTTTAGAGGTTATTGGGTTACAAAGTTACTTTCATAACCCAATAACCTCTGAAACTCTTAACCTATTGAGAGATTACAAACTTAGGCTTTATTGCAAGTCAACGTCTTGTGAACGCTTAGCCCAAGAGAGAATGTTGATAGATACGCTGATGTAGCTATCGAGATTATCATCAGGAGTGCCTTTGGGAGTGTTGATGGCAGACTTGCCAGGACGCTTAACACTATTAATTTTGAGTTCGTACCAGTTGTTACGAACTACACCATAGCGGCCAAGGTAGTTAGCGTCGCTGCGGTTGTCACTGCCTTCAGGGTAAATTTCGCTAGTATTTGTGCTTGAAATAGGCGCGTTACCAGTTTGATATTCATCTTTATTCCAAGGAGTGAGTAGGTCACCGAAGTGCTTAATCAATACAGGGTAGTAAGCATAACCATTTGTGTATACAGTAATTTTGCCAAAGTAATTCTTGATAGCTTCAAAGGCTTTATCAGTACTAGTACTACCTGTTGTTCCATCAGTATATGTTACAGAACCAACCTGTTTGCAACCAGCAATAGGGGCGTTATGCTCATCTTTTGCGTCTTCTAAAGTAAAAGAAGCTACCTTCTTGCCCTCTGCTAGAACTGCGGTTAAATTATTGGCAGCAGTTATAACTTGATTGTTAAATTTTGCTTGAGAAACGAAAGTGTTTACATCGTTGTTGTACATGTAATAAGTGGTGCCAGCTGTTTCACCATCTTTATACATCTGTACTCGCAGGATTGCACGTGTGGTGTTCTCTTGTGTCTGATTCTCAACATCGAAAGTGTTTTCCATACAATAACTTGCTTTGTCTATACTTGTGAAAGTATCGTATGTTGTGTTGGTTTTAAGACCAACTTTTGCTTGCCCAGTATGGCCTGCAAGATTGGTATAATTAGGATCCTTAGCCCAATAGGTACGATAAAGGCTCTTACCTTCTACGGAAGTACCATCTACAGAAGAAACACCGATAAAGCGATATTGGTCTTCGCCATTTACGCTTGTTGATTTCGATTTTAAATTGAACCATGAAGAAGTCTCATTAGCGTTACGAACAATGTAAGATGTAGTGTTCGTATTGTCCAATACATAGCCATCAATGTTATATTTGATACTTGTATTGGTAATAGAAGGGGTCGCTCCAGTGCTATTATTTACAGTGACCTTAGCAACGCTACGTTCTACATAGATAGTAGCAGCAGTATTTTGTTCAGCTTCTTCGGCAGTAGGTTTGATGTTATCCTTATTAATGGTTGCCAACGTTGTAGTTGCGGCAGAAGAAGGAGCAGTCGTACTACTACTTTTCGCAGTTGTTAATGGAGCATTGGTCATAGTAAATCCCTTAGCTACATCAACGTTTAAATTTGATTGAAGCTCTTGGAAATCTGTGAAATTCCCATTGAAGTTTTTTGTAGTAGTACTAGGAACACCAGTAGCACTAGTAGTAGTAACATCATATTTCAACTTGTTACCATCTAAATGAAGATTAGAAGGCATGTTCAAAATAACCAAGGCTTTAGCGTAAGGCTTTGTTATTTTGTTGATTTGTTTTGTAAGCTTCCCTTTAGAAATGATTTGATCATTATCTCCACCTACTGTGGTAAAGCTAAGTGGTAGATTGTAGGCAGCTTCAAATGTCATAGAAGCTTCGTTGTCTGCGTCGCCAGAGAAAATTACGAGCGTAGCATTTTTAACTGCGTACTCCTTGTCGTCGCCCTTTACTAAATCGACGTTGTTTGCACGACTTCCCTTAGAACCCACGTTGTCAGGCATGCTGATAGAGAGGCTCACGTAGCCTGTTCCGTCAGCATTCCAATGTCCCTTGTTGTTGTCCACAATCTCGGGACTATCGCTACAAGCAGTCATTGAAGCTGCGGCGATGGCTGAAAGTAAAAACTTGTTCAGTTTCATTGTTTTGAATGTTTAAGTTGCTTATAAAATTTTATTGAATTCTTTGTTAGTGTTAGTGGAGGTAGGTAATCAGGGGTCAACGCAGTCTCACCTGGGGGCAATGCAGTCTCACCTGGGGGCGACGCGTCCCCGAGGCTGCTGATAAAATAGCGGTTTATAGAG
>ERZ1034687.611-NODE-611-length-22087-cov-13.205292_pt1 | contig 22087 bp, 18 predicted proteins | sample MGYA00520704_ERZ1034687 | MGnify/ENA primary metagenome ERZ1034687 (study PRJEB33766, sample SAMN09781762) | gut metagenome | biome: gut microbiome | host: Homo sapiens | place: Madagascar | study: EMG produced TPA metagenomics assembly of the PRJNA485056 data... | reverse complement strand
AAAAACTCGGATTGCAATTCCGAGTTTCATGCGAAATTCATTTCGCTTTTGTTCCCATTTTAGCTCCCTCGCTTGCCAGAAAGCATCTTTTTAGGGCCGATTGGGGGTCCTTTCGCCCGTTCGCGATCCTCGGCTTCCGTCTCGAAGAGGAACGAAAATGGGATTTGAGCCCATACGGCCCCTTTTCGTTTCGCTGATCACCGGCGGAATAGGAACAATGGGCTTTTCCATCGAAAGAAAACTCCCCAAAGCTGTAACAAATGATGGGGATGGACGAAAAAGCCAACCCCATTAAAAGTTATAGAGCCATATAAAGTTGGCAACTGGAGCCGATTTAGTAAATATCTATTTTCAGCCAGTCACAGATGATTGAAAAAGTGTTTTTGATGAATCGATTGGTTATTAAATTATAGGCGAGTACCAAAAAGGTCTCTGCTCCTATAAGAGCAGCGTGGGAATATCTTAATAAATCACTAAAATATGTGTACGCACTTTTCACTAACTGTGCGCAAAATTCAGTAACTGTACGCATTTTTAGAGGGTGTACGAAAACTGTATCAATATAGGTCCTTTCACACATTGAGAATATGCTTCAGCTTAACTGAGGCTTTTTCTTTATAAAAATAAATAAGGGGCTTTTACAGGGGATAATTGGATATTTAGAGAATGAACTTTTATTAATAGAAAAACAGGTTTAAAAAAGTTACGATTTTTTCTAGTCAAAAAAGAACGTTTCTCCTTTTAAATAACAAAACTTATTGATATATTTTATTCATGCGTGGGACCTAGTCCTTGCTTTTTTGTGGGAGAAAAGAAAAATGATGAATGGCCAATATCCTTTCGCGGGCTATGGGTTTGACAATGCCGCTGGCATTTGCTCATTTGTTTTTGGTCTTCTTTTTCTTGCCCTTTTTGATTTTGCCATTTTCCGACTCGTGAAGAAGATTTGGGTTTGGATTGTCGCTGGTGTTTTAGAAATCTTAATTGTTATATCTGCAGGATTTGGCATGTGGTTCTTGACCTTGATTGCCTGCTTAATTCTTTTGATTTTTGCAGTGTTGCTTTTCATTGTCAGTCAAAACGAAGTGCGTTCTTTCTTTGAAAATGCAAATTGGAAAAAGGACGTCAAAGATTTGTTCCGTAAAGGTAAGAAAGTCGAACCTGAATATATTTTCGACCGTGAGAAAGTCTATCGTGAAATTTATCGTGCTGTGGTGGACATGTCTCAAGAAAAACGTGGCGCATTGATTACCGTCATGAAAAAAGATAACATCCTTGATCCTTCTAAGGTCGGAACGGTGGTTAAACAACGTGGCGTTGATTTGGACGCTCCTGTTAAAGCCGAGCTCCTTGAAACAATATTCTACGTTGGTACACGTCTCCATGACGGAGCGGTGGTCATTAAAGGAGACAAGATTGCTAGAGCAGCCGTCTTTTTCCAATCCACAAGACAAGCTTTAACGGGCAAATATGGCTCTCGTCATCAAGCCGCGTTAGGCATTTCTGAAAATTCTGATTCCGTTACAATCATTGTCTCAGAAGAAACGGGCCGTATTGGCATTGCCTTCCAAGGAGAGCTTATTCCAGTAAACCCAGATAATTTCATGAGGATCTTCACAGAATATATGGCATATGAGCCAACCGTTTCCAATTCTGAAGATGGGAAATAGAACCTTAGGGTTCTTTTTTCTTTCTATCTTCATTTTCTTTTTCTTTGTTTAAGGCTAAAATGAAGTTTAATCAATTAGGAGGAAAAATATGTCCACACCACATATCGAAGCAAAAGCAGGAGATTTTGCAAAAGTTGTTTTAATGCCTGGAGACCCAAAACGTGCAGAATGGATCGCTACTACATTCTTAAAAGAAGCTAAACTCGTTACTTCTGTCCGTGGAATTCTTGGATTCACCGGAAAAGCACCAGACGGTTCTTTAGTTTCCGTCATGGCTTCAGGAATGGGTATGCCTTCTATTGGCATTTACTCTCATGAGCTTTATACGAGCTATGGCGTTGAAGCCATTATTCGTATTGGAACTATCGGCGCCTATCAAGAAGGCATCGAATTAAAGGATATCTTAATTGGCCAAGGTGCTTGCACGAATAGCAACTGGATGGGCGAACATTCCCTTTATGGCGGAACTTTCTCTGCCATTGCTGATTATGATTTGCTTTCTTGGGCTGTCGAATCTGCAAGAAGCAACAATTTTAAGAACCACGTCGGTAACATTTTATCCTCCGACACATTCTATGGCTATCGTCCAGAAGCTTGGAAGAAATGGGCTAATTTAGGTGTTATGGGTGTTGAAATGGAAGCTTATGCATTATATGCGACTGCTGCTGAATTAAAGAAAAAAGCGTTGGCTATTTGCACCGTTTCCGACTCCTTCCTCTTTAAGAAGATTCTTACTCCGCAAGAACGTCAAGAAGGCTTAGACAATATGGTCAAAGTCGCTTTAGACGTTGCGATGAAATATAACGCATGCCATACGAAGTAAAATTAACGATTTTTATCTTACTTGCTATTTTTGTTTTTGGAGGAATTCTTTTTTGGTTCCTTTCCCCCCTCATTCGCAGGAAACTATTTTCGTCTCGCTACAAACGTTTTTATTACGACTATGTGAATCATGTCGTGAAATATAACGATTTTTATTTGATAAACAATCTTGCCTTTGATGTAGGAGACGCCCAAACATTAAGCATTGATCATTTAATTGGCGGAGATAAATACATCTACGTCATTATTGATTACTATGTGGATGGAGGTATCAAAATTGATCCTCTTCAACCAATTTCCTATGTTTATAAGAAAGATGATAAGAAGTTTGAAATCGCAAACCCTTTGCAAGTAGTGGCTCATTCCATGACCAAGTTATCCTCTCTTTCTGGTATCTCTAGCGAATTTTTAGTTGGCATCGTTTTAATCAACGATGATTGTAATGTGGTTTCCATTGAAAATGGTTCATCTCCTGTTAATATTGTAAGGCTTCGTGAATTATCTAAATTCATTGGAGAATATGAAAAAAGACCGGTGAAGCCATTTGTCTCAAGACAACTTTGGCAAGCCATCCAAGATTTACATACCATTAAAGAAAATGTCCAATCCAGAAAAAAACAATAAACATTCAGCAAATGAAAGCGTTCTTGTGACTTCTTTTAAGGAATATCCAAAGACCTTAAAGAAACTTTTACCATGGCTTATTAATTTTATTTTCGTTGTTATCGCCGTCTCAGCCCTCTCTTTTTTAACCCCGTTTAGTCTTTTCTTTACCATACCTCTTGCGGTTATTCCTTTCTTTTTTGCCCTTCAGGTATCAGACTCTTATATTCATTTAAAAGATGATTTAGACAACAAACGTTTTGCCGCTTACCTCAAATCCTATTTTTTACCAGTTAACTTTGGCTGTTTCCGTATTGTTCGTTCTGCCTTATTTAGTCTTTTGATTTCTATTGGTGTCGCCTTCCTCTTTGGCTTTGCTTATATTGAAATCTCTCTTTTGAATGGGGTGGATATGAATGCCATTTTGAATACCTTCCTCGAAACCTATCAAGCTGGCGATACCGAAGGCATGAATGCAATTTTAAATTCCGAACCAATGTTTTCCTTAATGACTTGGACGGGGGTTGTTGAAAGTGTTTCTTTTGCGCTTTCTTTCCTCTTCCATATCTATCGTTACGGCGTTCTTGCTTATTTTCATTTCTCCATTCAAGGAGTGGATGCAAGAACGGTGAACGCTTTCTATAAAGCGGCATTACGTTCCACACGTACGAAAGGCTATAACAAAGACTATTTCTCCGTGATTTGGCCGATGTTACTTTTGAGTGTTCTTTCTTTAGGACTTGGAATTTATTTTGGCTATTTATTGACTACAATTGAATCCGTTTCTCTCTTCTTCCAAAACAATTCCTATTTCCAAAGCAATCAACTTATTTCTTTAACGGCAGTTCTCACGATGCTGCTCTTTGTCACTCTCTTCTTGCCTTATTATTTTGACTCGATGATTCTTCTATATCAAAAATATGAATTGTCTTTTGGACAGGCTGCATTGGAGTTTGCTCAAGAAACAATCAATCAGCTAAAACAAACAGAACAACTCTCTAAAGAAGAACGAGAAGAAATCGAAAAGAATCTCTCTAGTTTAAAGAAACAGCAAGAAGATCTCGATAACAAAGAAAAAGAAGAGAAGAAGCAAGACGATTCTTCTGATGATGAAAATCGTCAATAAAACTCCCTAAAAACAAAAATAGTGGTGGAAGAAAAACCGCCACTTTTTTCTTGGTCAATTTAGCCAATAAAAGAAAAAACCTCTCGAACGGAGAGGCCTACAAATAAAAAATGGAGCAGGCGACGGGAATCGGACCCGCGTATCCACCTTGGCAAGGTGGTGTTCTACCATTGAACTACGCCTGCATCACGTCACTTGACGCGAGGATTATTATAGCCATCTAAAAGGTAATACGCAATAGCAAAATTACGATATCTGTTTTATAATCTTTTCCGTTATTTAGAAGGAGCGAATATGGCTACATACGAAGACTTAGCAGAATTATTATTCCCTGATGTTACCGAAACAATAGAAGATTTAGAAAAACGTTTCCCAGAACGTCATTTACCCGAAGGGGCTCAAGTGACACGTTTTGCTCCTTCGCCAACTGGCTTCCTTCATACCGGTTCCTTGTTTACTGCTTTTATTGCTTATACCTTAGCCAAGCAATCTCAAGGCGTTTATTTCTTCCGTTTGGAAGATACGGACACAAAGCGTACTATCGCTGGTAGTGCGGATGAATTAATTGAGCAACTCGCTCAATTTGGCATTGTTGCCGACGAAGGATATTTCCCTGGCGAAGATAAAGGCAATTATGGACCTTATCAGCAATCCAAACGTGCTGGCATTTATAAAATTGTGATTAAGGAACTTGTTCGCCAAGGAATGGCCTATCCTGATTTCATGACGGCAGATGAACTTGGAGCCTTAAGAAAATTCCAAGAAGACAATAAGATTCTTCCTGGCTACTATGGCCCATACGCAAGAGATAGAAAACTTTCTGTCGATGAAGCCATTGAAAAAATCAAAGCTGGTACACCATGGGTTATTCGTTATAAATCCATGGGCGATCACAATAAGAAAATCAAATTTACCGATCGTATCCGTGGCACGATTGAACTTGCCGATAACGATGTGGATATTGTCATTTTAAAAAGCGATGGCCTTCCTACCTACCATTTTGCACACGTCGTTGACGACCATTTCATGAGAACAACAGTTGTTACAAGAGGAGAGGAGTGGATTCCGTCAACTCCTATTCACCTTCAACTTTTCCGTTCTTTGAACTGGAAAGCGCCGAAATACGCTCATCTTCCAGTCATTATGAAACTTGACCATGGAAATAAACGTAAACTCTCTAAGAGAAAGGATCCTGAAGCGGCCGTCTCTTTCTTCTTAAAGGCAGGCTATCCTCCAAAGGCATTGCTTGTTTATCTTATGAGCATTGCTAACTCTAATTTTGAAGAATGGACCCTTGCGAATAAGAGCTACGATTACCATAACTTCCAATTCGCCTTCTCCAAGATGTCGCTTGACGGCGCTCTCTTTGACCAAGGCAAATTGAATTTCTTCGCGAAAGAAACGATCGCCACAATACCAACCGAAACCTTAGTCCATGACGTTACCGAATGGGCAAAGGTGAATGACCCTCTTTTAAATGCCAAGATTGAAAAAGACCCTGTCTATTTCTCCAAAGTTCTAGGCATCGAAAGAGATCGTCCAAATCCAAGAAAAGATTACGCAAAGTATTCTGACATTGAGCCTGCGACAAGATTCTTCTATGACGAAGATTATCAAAAACTTATTGCAGAGCCATTGCCATTCAATCCAAAATTCAGCAAAGAATTCTTAAAGGACTTCTTAGAAAAAGTAGCCTCAGCTATGGCTTATGGCGTAGATGAATCCACATGGTGGAACAGCGTTAAAGAGGTGGCGGCCGCAAACGGATTCGCCATTGCCAATAAAGATTACAAAAAGAATCCAGATGCTTATAAAGGATCCGTCTCTGATGCTGCGGAAATCATTCGTGTTGCCTTGACCGCCTCCAAAGATTCTCCAAACCTTCATGAGGTCATTGAAATCTTAGGCAAAGAAAGAGTCGTTCATCGTTTAACATCCCTCTTCTAAGAAAAAAACTGATTAGGCTGTCAAAAGACAGCCTTTTCTTTTTGAAAAACGAGTTTATTTTTAGTTAGCACGCTCTAACCAAAAACATCGTAAAAATCTACCTTTTTCATACTTGCAAATATATAATATTTCCAGCCTACACAAGGGTGTTAGAAAATGGTTGAAGAAAGAAGGACAATTATCCTTGGCACAAACGTTTTTGAAGCTGTTCAAAAAGACGGTGACGAATTACGAAAAGAACTAAAGAAAAAGAAACTCTTTCTTGTCAACGTCATGTCTGGACCGGGTGCAGGAAAAACAACGACGCTTATATCGTTAATCCAGAAATTAAAAAATGAATTTCGGATTGGCGTTGTTGAAGCGGATATGGATTCCGATGTTGATGCCATAAAAGTGAGTAAGGAAACAGGTGTCCCCTCTCTTCAAATGCACACTGATTCTCTTTGCTACATTGATGTTGACATGGTTCGGGAAAGCTTAGCTCATTTTGAAGAAATGAGCTTAGACTGCCTCTTCTTAGAAAACATCGGAAATATGGTTTGTCCCTCCACATTTGATACGGGAGCTTGCTTAAACGTTTGCATTCTTTCTCTTCCTGATGGAGATGAAAAACCATTCAATTATCCCAGCATGTTTGAGGGTTCCGATTTGATTTTGATTAATAAAATCGACACTTTGGAGTTTTTCCCGTTTGATTTTCAAAAAGTGGAAAAATTCATTCATGGAATCAACCCTCAGGCAACGATTATCCCTTATTCAGCTAAAAGCGGTGAAGGAGTGGAGAAAATCGTTGATTACTTAAGTTTAAAAATTCAGGATTGGAGGAAATAATATGCCAGAGCAGTATAAGCAAAAACCTGAAACAATTTCCAAATGGCAAGGATATGAGCCAAAAACGGAGGAAGAGAAGAAACTTACTAAAAAGTTTTTGAAACTCGCCGCTAAAATCACCGACAACGTGGAGACAAAATTGCATCCAACCACAGATTGCCCAGAATTTTGGTCGATGAGAGAACTTCTTTCGGAAGATGAAGTGGACATTCTTCTTAGCATCAAACAAAGAGTTTGGTACACCTTTGAAGAGTTTTATGCCAAAAACAAAAAGATGGATCCATTGGTCTTCAAGAAAGCCTTGGAAGATTGCATTTATCACGGCATTATCGAATATGACTATGGTGATAATTACAATGACGATGGACCAATTCCTGGCGCCAATCCAAAACACGAAAAACGTTATCGTTTAAGCTACTATGTTCCTGGTAGCGCGGAGTTATTTAATTCCACGAAGGACCGTATTGATAAAAATCCGCCTGTCGCAGCCGGCTTTGAAAGAATGACTTTCTTGCCTCTTGCAAAGATTACCTCTATGGTTCCAGAAGGTGGCGATGGCATTGGTATGCACGTCATCCCAGTCGAAAAAGCCATTTCTAGCAACAATGAAGCCGTTAAATTGGAAAAGATTTCCTATTGGCTTAAGAAATATAGCGGACATATCTCTGCGGGTATCTGCTCTTGCCGTTATTCTCGCGCTAAAATCGGTGAAGGTTGTATTGATGATCCAGACGATTGGTGCATTCAAGTCGGTGATATGGCCGATTATGCCGTTGAAACTGGCCGCGCTCACTACATTAGCAAAGAAGAAGCCCTCGATATCTTAGAGAAAGCTGAAAAGAACGGCTTTGTTCACCAAATCACAAATATCGATGGCGAAGACCATATCTTCGATATCTGTAACTGCGACGTGAAGATTTGCAATGCTTTAAGAACATCCCTTTTGTTCAACACTCCAAATCTCTCTCGTAGTGCCTATACTGCAAAAGTTGATCCAAAGAACTGTGTTGCTTGCGGACGTTGCGTTGAATCTTGCCCTGCAGGCGCCGTAAAACTTGGTCAAAAACTTTGCACCAAAGAGGGACCCGTCAATTATCCTCAAGCTCCTCTTCCAGATAAGATCCATTGGGGAAAATATGCTTGGGATGAGAATTATCGCGACACTGCTCGTTATAATACCTATCCAACAGGGACTGCTCCATGTAAGACGGCTTGCCCTGCGCACGTTGCTGTTGAAGGTTATCTTAAGATGGCAAATCAAGGCCGTTATGATGAAGCTCTCGCTCTTATCAAGAGAGAAAACCCATTCCCAGCGGTTTGCGGTAGAGTCTGTAACAAACGTTGTGAAACGGCTTGTACTCGTGGAACCATTGATGAGGCTGTCGCTATTGACGCCGTTAAGAAGTTCCTTGCTGAAAGAGACCTTGATCCAAAAACACGTGTCTTACCAGAAAAAACAATCGCCAAAGTCAATGGAGACTTCGATGAGAAGATTGCCATTATTGGTGCTGGTCCAGCGGGTTTAAGTGCCGCATACTATCTTGCCTTAATGGGCTATCATCCAACCGTTTTTGAAAAGAACCAAAAAGCGGGCGGCATGATGATGTACGGAATTCCTTCCTATAAACTTGAAAAGAACGTCATTGACGCTGAAGTGGAAATCATCCGCGAACTCGGCGTCGAAATTAAGTGTGGCGTTGAAGTGGGAAAGGATATCACCATTGACCAATTAAAAGAGCAAGGCTATAAAGCATTCTATATTGCCATTGGTTGCCAAGGTGGAAAACGTCCAAACGTTCCAAACGATAAAGCCGAAGGAACTGAAATTGCCGTTGAATTCTTAAAAGGCGCTTACGAAAATCAAAATCAAACAATCGAAGGTGATTGCGTTGTCATCGGTGGCGGAAACGTTGCTATCGATTGCGCTCGTACCGCTCACCGTTTCAAAGCTTCCTCTGTCTCGATGTATTGCTTAGAGTCTCGTGAGACTATGCCAGCAACAAAAGAAGAAATCGAAGAAGCAGAAGCAGAAGATATCAAGGTCAATCCAGGATGGGGTCCAAAAGAAATCCTTGTCGATGAAAATGGCCATGTACGCGGCATTATCTTAAAGAAATGCGTTTCTACAATTGATCCTGAAACCAAGCGTTTCAATCCTCAATACGATGAAAATACGACCATCGAAGTCAAAGCCAATAAGATTGTCTTCGCTATTGGTCAAAGCATCGAATGGGGCGGCCTCTTAAAGAATAGCAAAGTAACCTTCTGGCATGGAAATTATCCAATCGCCGATAAATTCACTTATCAAACAGCCGACGAAGCTATCTTTGTTGGTGGCGATGTTTATACTGGTCCTAAGTTTGTTATCGACGCGATTGCTGAAGGGCATGAAGCAGCTGAATCCTTGGCTCGTTTCGTTTCTCCATTTAACGCTTCTCTTACCATCGGACGTGATCGTAGATACTTCATTGAACTTGATAAGAATAACCTTGTCATAAATGATTACGATCATGCAGGAAGACAAGAAGCGGGCATGGAAGAAGGGGAAGATTATAAGAACTCTTTCCGTGATTGCAGCAAGACCCTTACCGAAGAACAAGTGAAGATAGAAACATCTCGTTGCTTAGAATGTGGTGCCTCTATCGTTGACCCACATAAATGTATCGGATGCGGTATTTGTACAACACGTTGTGACTTCGACGCGATTCATCTTGTCCGTGACCATCCAAAGGCAACCACTATGCGTAATGCCGACGATAAGATTGCGGGCTTAATCCCATATGCCTTAAAACGTGGCTTTAAGATTATTGCAAACTCTGGCTCTAAAGAAGCTCGTGAGATGCGTAAGAAACGTAAAGCCTACAAGAAAGCGCATAAGAACGATCCAAACAAGAACACCGGTTACGCTGTTCCACCAATCGAACGTTAATGCACGAACTAGGCATCGCCTTCCATGTAGTGAAGGAGATTGAAGATTTCGCGGATAAAAACAACCTTGGGAATATTGCGGGAGTCACATTGGAAATCGGAGAGGTTTCTGGCGTGGTTCCTCAATATCTGTTGGATGTTTGGCCATGGGCTTGTGAACACCGCTCTAAGCATTTAAAAGGTTCTAAGCTCAATATTGTAGAATTAAAAGCGATCTCCTATTGCGAAGATTGCAAAGAAACCTACAATACCGTCCCTCAAGGAAAGAAATGCCCTCGTTGTGGTGGGGGAAACACTTATCTTGTTGAAGGAAACGAGATTAAAATTCAATCAATTCAAACGAAAGAGAATGAACCATCAGGCAACTGATGGTTTTTTCTTTCGGGGTAAAAGTGTTATCATCAAACATATGATTCGTTTTGGAACAGGTGGTTTTCGCGGGGTTATCGGTCAATCTTTCACCAAAGAAAACGTGAAAAAAATAGCTCAAGCTTTAGCAAACATCTATCACCAAGAAAACGCTAAAAAACCGATTTGCGTCGGCTATGATTTCCGTTCCCTTTCTTTAGAGTCTTCGATTTGGATAAGCGAAGTTCTTTTAGGGAACGCTATACCTGTCCTTCTTTCAAAAGAGCCGACTCCAACTCCAACCATCATGGAAGAAAGCAAGCGTTTTGGAAATGAATTCGGTGTGATGATTACCGCTTCACACAACCCTTTCAACTTTAATGGGGTCAAGATTTTTGAAAAAGACGGAATGGATGCGGAAAAACCATTAACCGATCGCCTAGAGAAAGAAATTTCTTCTTTATCAGGGATCAAAGAATGTTCCTTAGAAGAAGGAAAACGGAAAGGTCTTTTAAAGGAAAACTATCCTTTAGAAGACTATTTGAATAACATTCTTTCTTTTGTTCACATAGAGAAAAAAGCTCCTCAAACGAAAATCCTCCTAGACCCTATATACGGAACAGGATCATTGACGCTTAAAAAGATTTTAACAAGCATGGGTTTCACCAATATCAATGAAATCCATGGGGGACGTGATGTCAAATTCGGCGGATTATTGCCAAATCCTACGAAGGACAATATGGAAAAAGATAGAGCGTTTTTCTTGAAAGGAAAATACGATATAGCTATCGGAACGGATTCAGACTGTGACCGTATTGCCGTTTTGGATGAAGAAGGGAAATACGTAGACGCGAATGAGATCCTAGGCGCACTTTATTATTACTTAATCGCTTATCGCGGAATGAAAGGCGATATCGTTAAGAATATTGCAAGCAGCGACCTTCTAGATGCCTTAGTCCATAAATTAGGCTATGTTTGCCATCAAGTAGACGTCGGTTTTAAGAATATTTCTGCGGCTATGAAAGAATATGACGCTCTTTTGGGTGGAGAAGGCTCTGGCGGCCTTACAATGAGAGGCTATATTTTTGGCAAAGATTCTACCTTTGCGACGGCATTGTTTTTAGAGATGGTCGCAAATTTAGGAAAGCCAGTTTCTAAAATCATCGATGAAAGCAACAAATTCGCTCATTTCGATAAAATCGTCCTAGAAGATTCTTTATCTTTCGAAAACAAGGAAACGATTCTCCAAAAAATAAGGGAGGGGCATTTCCCTTTCGAAAGAGAAATTCGAAGTGTAGAACATCTAAACAACAACTGGAAATACCGTCTTCAAAACGGGGATTGGCTTTTGCTTCGCTTCTCCGGTACTGAGCCTCTCGTGCGCCTGTTTTTAGAAACCAATAAAGAAAATGAAGAAAAAGGGGTCAATTTCCTTAAACAAATTAAAGATTTCTTATCTTAAAAACTCTTCTTATATCTTGTTTTTTACGTCAAAAAGTAAACAAAAAGTAACATATTACCAAAATGTTGAAAATTTAATTTTTCGTGCTTGTCGCTGTTTTTGATAATAATGTAAAGAAAATGTAAGAATCTGATTTGATATGTAAGCGCTTACGTTATAAAATTTATTCAAGAAATTTGAGAGACGTAATGTCCTCAAAACAAAATGTTTTATAAGGAGAAAACAATGAAAAAACATTTGTTAACGACTACTTTAGTCGGTTTTGCTGCGATTGCTTTAACTGCATGCGGAGGAAAAACAGAAGAGTCTGCAAAAAACATTGAAGAAATGGCTGCAGCTGCTCGCACAATGAGCGATGAAGAACTTCTCGCCAAAGCAAAAACAGAGAGTGGAAAATTCTTAGCTTATGGTAATACTTCCCGTATTGCTGATGCAATGAAGAGATTCGTTGCTAAATATGGCAATGAATTAGGCTTAAATGAAACAACAGCCGTTGGTTCTAAATTAAGTGACTCTCAAATCTATTCTTCCTTAACGACAGAATACACTTCCCGTGATAATTCGAATGGCGCTTCTTTCGTTTTGGTCCAAGATTCCGCGACTTTAGCAAACTATCGTTCACAAACCACGATGTTGACCAATTATATTTCCGATCGTTTTGCTGGTAATGTGGATGAAGGGGACCTTGTTCCTTTAGCACACCAATTCATCAACAAACTCTTTATCTGGAACAACACAAAGGGTGAAGCTGCACCAAAAATCAAAAACGTTTGGGAATTAACGGAAGAAAAATTCAAAGGAAAGATCTTCTTCAAATCTCCTGAAAGCGAACAAGTCAATCTTAACTTCCTTATCACTTTGACCTCTCCAACCTGGGTTAGCAAGATGGAAGCTTCTTATAAACAATACTTTAAGAAAGATTTCGTTAAGACAGAAGAACTTAAGAACGCTTCCTATGGCTGGATCAAAGCTTTCTTAGAAAACGCCGATACTTCTTCTTATACTTCTGATACAAAGATGGCAGCCGGTGTTTCTAAAGAGACAAATGCCGATAAAATTGGCTTATTCGTTCTTTCTAAATTAAGAGATAAATCTGTTACAAGTGAAAATCTTCAAGTTGGAGCTTGGACAACAGAAGGAATCACTCCATTTGCTGGATTCATGTATTCCATCTATGCCCAACTTGCAAGCAAAGGCCCACGTCCATATACTGCTATGCTTTTCACCAACTACTTGATGACGGAAGAAGGATTTGCTCCTTGGAAAACCGCTGTCGGAGGCTATTCTTCAAATAAATCTATCAAAGAATTTGAAGGAGATAAGCCATTAAGCTTCTATAAACAAAATCTTGTTGTGGAAGACGGAACTTATATCAACACCGTCAAAACAACCATGACCGACTGGATCAATGGTCTTTTGAAAAGAACCAACTAATTATTCGTTCTATTATGGGGGCAGGTTTTCGACCTGCTCCCATTTCTTCATAAGGAGTCTTTATGGAAGCATCCATGAATCAAAAAAAGAAGCCTTCTAAGCTAATGCTCCTTTGCTACAAGATTGGACAATATTTTAAGGTACCTGCCAACACCATTCTTGTTCTGGGTTGCTTAGCGCTTCTTTATTTCACAATTTATCCAACCATTATTTTGATTAGATCCACATTTGAGGTTACAGTAGGGGAATTGCCTTTCGTTATCGAATTCGGCTTAAAAATAGGGGAACCAACATTATTTTGGTGGAAACGTCTTTTCGCCTCAAACGTGTCCTCCATGTATTTGTGGGAGCCGTTATTGAATTCTGTGCTGATGTCGTTATTAGCGGCCATCATAGCAATTTTATATGGCGGAATTGTCGCTTTTCTTATCACGAGAACAAATTTAAAAGCAAAGAAAATCATTTCGACTATTTTCGTTTTCCCTTATATCATGCCTTCTTGGACGTTGGCGACTTTCTGGCAGAATTTCTTTCAAAACCCTTCCATCGGAACAGGGACTGGAGGCATGCTTTATAACTTGTTCCATATTTCCGTTCCTGAAGGAATGGTTTATGGCATGGTTCCTTGCGCTATCGTTCTTGGCTTACATTATGCTCCATTCGCCTATATTCTTGTTGGCGGTATCTTAAAGAATATGGATGCAAACTTAGAAGAAGCCGCAACCATTCTCCAAGCCAATAGATGGCAAATCATTCGTAAAATTACAATTCCGATTGTTATGCCTGCTATTCTTTCTACTTTCTTATTGGTCTTTGCTTCTTCGATGTCTGCTTACGCTGTCCCGCAATATTTAGGTGGTGGCCAATTTAAAGTTCTAACTACCTATATGAAGCAGTTCATTAATTTCAATTATTATGGACAGGGCTACATTTTAGGCATCGTCATGATTATTATTGGCGTGAGTATTCTTCTTTTGAATCAGTGGTTTACAGGAAAAAGAAAAAACTTTACCACGGTTACAGGGAAATCAGGTCAAATCTCCTATATCAATCTAAAATGGGCAAACATCCCAATTTGCGTGGTTCTTATTTTGTTGGCTTTGTTCTGCTCTGTTTTGCCTTTGATAACATTCGCTTTGGAATCACTTTGTTTGAAATCGGGCGACTATAGCACATTTACTTTGGAATTCTGGATTTCTAAAACAACCACAAGCGCAGGCAATGGCATTAACGGAATTATTTTTGAACCGCAAGTATGGAAAGCTTTTGGGAATTCCCTTTTACTCTCCTTCCTTTGTGCCATCATAGCGGGCTCTCTTGGTGTCTTAGTTGGATATGCGGTCGCGAAAAAACGCGGAACTTTCTTATCCAAACTCTTAGATAATTTGGCTTTCTTGCCTTACTTAATGCCTTCTATGGCTCTTGGTGTTGCTTTCTTGGCTATTGGATCAAGATGGGGTATTGGCAAGAGCTTCATCTTACTGGTGATTGTCGGCACGATTAAATACTTGCCATTCGCCTCTAGAAGTGGCATTTCGGCAATGATGCAATTATCGGGAGAAATCGAAGAATCCGCCTTGATTCAAAACGCTCCATGGTGGAAACGAATGCTCTTCGTTATCTTCCCAATTCAAAAATCCACATTTATTTCAGGATATATTCTTCCATTTACCTCCTGTATGCGTGAACTTTCTCTCTTTGTCTTATTGGCAGCTGGCGAAACAACCTTATTAACCACGCTCTTGGATTCTTGGATGCAATATTGGCCACAATCTGCCAATGCTCTTAACTTACTTATCATTTTGACTGTTTTACTTATCAATTTCATCGTCAACAAACTCACAGGCGCTTCAATTGATAAAGGCGTAGGAGGAAACTAAAATGCCGAAAATCGTATTAGAAAACGTTACCAAAAGATGGAAAGACTTTTATGGAGCCGACCATCTGAATATGGAAATTGCCGATAAGGCGTTTATTACCTTGCTTGGCCCTTCCGGATGTGGAAAAACCACAACCCTTCGTATGATCGCGGGATTAGAGACACCAACTAGCGGAAGAATCACTATTGGCGATCAAGTCGTGTTCGATTCTGAATTAGGAATTAATGTCCCTCCAAATAAAAGACATGTAGGCTTCCTTTTCCAAAACTACGCTCTTTGGCCACATATGACGGTTTATAAGAACATCATGTTCGGTTTAGGGAATGTCAATGAAGTAATGCCACTTCACGCAAGCGAATATGAAAGATTGAAGAGGATGGTGGAACTTTCTAAAGAAACGGAGAAAATCATCCGTTGCCACCAGGACTCTATTGACCGTGATGGAAAGGCGGATGCTAAAAAAGAAGAACTCTTCCTCATTGATACGTTTACCATTTCTTCTTTCTCCGCTAAAGAACTTATGGCTTTGAAACTTTGGAGCCTCTCTCCAGAAGAAGCGAAGGCAAAAGCCTTAGAGGCGTCTACTTCCTATCTAGCAAAGATGGAGATGGAGAAAAACAATCTTTTAAAGAAAGGTTTCACGATTAATGAGGAAACCATGAATCTTGAGAAAGATGGAGTGGAGGTCTCTAAGAAAAGACGTCTAAACAAAGAAGAAATGGATTTAAAACTCCGTCATGTAGCCCGCGTTGTTAAAATCGGCGAATTCATGGACCGTTATCCAGCGGAACTCTCTGGTGGTCAACAACAGCGTGTTGCTATTGCTCGTACCCTTGCTCCAGGACCAAAAGTCCTATTCATGGATGAGCCTCTTTCCAATTTGGACGCAAAACTTCGTCTCGAGATGCGTGCCGAATTAAAACGACTTCATATGGAAACGGGCGCGACCTTTGTTTATGTCACCCATGATCAATTAGAGGCTATGACCCTTGCTACCAAGATCTGTTTAATTAATAACGGCGTCATCCAACAATACGATCCACCTCTTGTTGTTTATACTCAACCTCACAACCAATTCGTTGCGGACTTTGTTGGCAATCCTGCCGTCAATTTTGTTCCAGTTGAAGTGAAGCAAAAAGAAGATGGCATTGAAGTGAAAGGCTTAAATGGCCATATGGATGCCCTCTTTTTGCCAAATGACGCTAAATTTACTCTCAAAGAATCTGAAGAGATTGCAGAGAAATTAGAAAAAAATAGACAGGAAGAGAAAGAAGAAATCTCTAAAGAAAAAGGCTATGTTGAGAAACGTAACTCTGATAGAGACTTCGTCCCTCATATTCCTACAGCAAGTGGCGATGAAGCAAAAGTCAAAACTCGTTATTATCTTGGCATCCGTCCAGAGGCCATTCATGTTCATCATGGAGATGGCTTAAAAGCGGAAGTCTATGCCGCTCTTCCTTCTGGCATGGAAACAACCATTCGTCTAAAAGTAGATGATTATCTTCTTACCTCCGTAAAATTTGGAAGCTCAGATTACCCGCTTGGTTCAGAAGTGGCCATTGCTTTCGAAACAGATGGTATACTCTTATTTGATTCCAAAGATGGAAGATTGGTTGCCACAGGTAAAATAGCATGAGAGAAACCTTCTTAGATAAAGACTTCAAACCCATCATAGATTCTTTTGAGTCTTTTCAAAGAAGAGCGAAGGAGCCGATTACTCTGACAATAAAAAGAGGGGAAGAAGTCATCTTCCCCTTTTCAATGAGAATAAGCTCGAACTTTGAGAAGTCTTATTTTTATACGAAAAGACTCCTTTTGACATTGCTTTGGATGGTTGGAGGAGAGGAAATACTCTATACTGGGTCCCCTCTTTTTTATCATTATCTAGAAAAACGCTTGGAAACGGATGAAGAAATTCTTTCTTCTTTGCATGAGATGGAAAAAGTCTTTAACCGATCATTTTCCTTTAAAAGAGTAGAAGAAGTCCCTCAGAGAAAAGATAAGGTAAATCCTTTTTCCGGTTCTTTTAAAGGATGTCGTATAGGACTAGATCTTGGTGGAAGCGATCGTAAAGTAACGGTCGTTAAAGACAACGAAGTTGTTTATAGTGAAGAAACCCTCTGGTCACCTAAAGAACAGAGTGATCCCCAATATCATTATCTAGGAATGCTAGATTCTTTAGAACGGGCGAAAAAATACCTTCCTCATGTTGATGGGATTGGCATTTCTACGGCAGGAATCGTTGCGAACAATGAACTTCTTTTCGCGGCACTTTATGCAAAAGTAACCGAAGAGAAAAAACAAAAAGAAGCGAGACCTGTATTTAAAAACATCATGAAAGAACATTTTCCGAACGTTCCCTTTCAAGTAGAAAACGATGGGGATGTATCTGCCATTGGCGCAAGTGCTCTCTATCATAAAAATAAAGTATTGGGCTTAGCCTTAGGCACCTCCTTTGCAGCAGGATACGTTAAAGATTCTTCCTTGAATGGTTGGATTAGCGAATTATCTAAAGTTCCTATCAACGTCTCTAAAAAAGCAAGGAAACATTACATTCTTGGGATTGAGGGATCTGCGTCCGAATATCTTTCCCAAAAAGGAATTGTCTATCTTTTAGAAAGTAATGGTCTTTCTTTACAAGGAGATCTTCCTCATAAGCTTCTTCAGATTCAAAAACTTGCAGAAGAAGGGGATCCCCTTGTCTTAAAAGGCTATCACGACATGGGTATTTACCTAGGAAGTAGTATTCGTTATTTTTCTCTTTTCTATGATATTGAATCTGTATTCCTTTTAGGAAGGGTCATGAGTGGAAAAGGGGGAGAAATCTTATTGCAAACAGCTTCGGATTATTTAAAGAAAAAGAAGATGCAAATAGACCTCTTTAGTGCGGATGAAAATTTCAAACGCTTAGGGCAATCTTATATTGCCGCTTCTTTACCCAATATCGGTAAATAACTCTTCCTTTTTTAAAAGATTTCGTTATATTAAGAAACGTTAGGTAAACGAAATGGGCAAAGTAAAAACTTTGAAAGACGATATTCTTGAAAGAGAACTAGAACTCTATCGCAAATATTATGAAGTGGACGAAGAAAATAGAATCGTTCATATTGTTTTACACTACGAAACGGCAGATGAACTTCTAGAAAAAGACGTCTCTACTTTTGAAAAACCTCAAGTCAAACATGAAATACTTGAAAGAATGAGCGATTTAGTTCGCAATATCCCAGAAACCTATCGTTGTGACATTTCTTTAGAGATTAAAGATTACCAAGGATATAGCAGCGAAAAGCTAATGGAAGCGATGAAAGATTCCATTGAATTCGCCCGCTACAAGTCAGATAAGGAAATTAAACGCAACTGGGTTGTCGCCTCTCTTTTTGTTTTAATTGGCTTAATAATTCTTTTGATTGCAGCCTTTCTTAGCACCGACTCCATTGATTGGATGGATTCAACAAATGGTGCTATCGTCAAAGAAATTCTTGATATTGCTGCTTGGGTTTTTATTTGGGAAGCGGTCACCATTCTTTTTATCTCTCCAAATCCGGAAAGAGTGGTGGAATCCTCTCTCCGTCTTCGTCTTTGCTCACTTATATTTTCAAAACCAAACGAAACGGGGTTAGTTTCGGAAGAAAGCTCATATCTTTTGGATTTTAATCCTTGGAAAAAAGGACAAAGAAAAAGAATAGGACGTTATTTATTGCTGATTTCTGGCTTTCTAATGATTGCGACAGGCATTGCCAATATGTTCTTTCTTTTTACATCCTTAGCCCCGACGATTCATGCTCTTCTTAACGGGAACGTCATTGAGAACAGCACTCTCACTCGTGAAGGTCTAATGGCTCTTCTTATTTCTCTTTTCATTTTTTCCATCATTCTATTGGGTGTCAGAATTCTTGGAGGAGCTGCAGGAGTGAGCCGTTTTATTGGCAGAGGAAAACTTCAAAAATTCGTTGCTCCATATTCCATCATTATGCTTATTTACCATATGGTTGTTTTCGTTGGACTAGCTTTAGGAGGAACCTCTTCCGCCATAGGATCTTGGCTTTCTTCCGGACTCGGTCTCATTATGAATTTGACTTATATTACGGGTTATTTCTTAGATCGCTTTGAATGATTCTCATTTTATTTGCTACAATTCATGAGTTTGAAGGAAGAAAAAATGGCAAGTAACGAAAAATTAGGCACAGAAAAGATAGGGAAATTGCTCTTTCGTTTTTCCCTACCTTGCGTCATCTCTTTGCTGATTTCTTCTCTTTATAATCTTGTTGATCAAATCTTTGTCGGAAATTCTTCCTTGGGCTATTTAGGAAATGCTGCGACAGGGGTAGTCTATCCAATTATCGTCGTCACTCAAGCTTTTGCTTGGGGCTTTGGAGATGGATGTGCGGCCTTTTTAGCAATCTGCCAAGGAAAGAAAGAAACCGAGAAGGCTTCAAAAGCAATGGGGACAGGAATCAGTTTAACCTTGATTTCCTCTCTTTTTATTATTCTATTTGCCTTGCTTTTCTCCGATCCTATTTTGACTTTTTGCGGAGCAAGCGAAGTCACTTTGCCTATGGCTCGTTCCTATTTATGGATTCTGGCTTTTTTCTTCCCTTTCAATATGTTACAGAACATGCTCAACAGCATCATTCGAAGCGATGGCTCACCAAACTTTGCGATGATTACGACCGGTGTTGGAGCAATTTTAAACATCATTCTTGATCCTATCTTCATTTATTTATGTGATTGGGGCATCGAAGGAGCAGCGTGGGCTACGGTAATAGGCCAGGTTGTTTCTTTTGTGCTTTCTATTCTTTATTTCATAAAACCAAAGACTTTCCGTTTTTCTTGGAAGGATTTTCTCCCTGATTTTAAAAACTTCAAAGAGCCTCTTTTGCTCGGTATATCTTCTTTTATAACCCAATTATCCATTGTGGTGATTAACCTTGTTGGGAACACGGTTATTGTGAAATACGGCAAACTTTCCGCCTATGGGCAAGATATTCCGATTTCTACAACCTCAGTTGAAACGAAAGTCTTCTCTCTTGTTTTAAATGTCGTTGTAGGGATTGCCTTAGGAAGTCAGCCCATTGTTGGCTACAACATGGGTGCAGGCAAAATAAAGCGTATCCGCAAGACCTATTGGCTCATTTTGATTTGGACTTTAGCCATTGGCGCTCTTTCAACCTTGCTATTTGAACTTTATCCCGAAGGAATTTTGATGCTCTTTGGCGGAAAAGAATCAGAATTTTATATCGAATATGGGAAAATGGTGTTCCGTTTATTCTTGGCTACAACAATCCTAACTTGTTTCATTAAGATGTCCTCTATTTTCTTCCAAGCATGCGGAGAACCTATCAAGGCGACCATCTCCTCTTTAATGAGAGACATCCTTTTCTTTGTGCCTGCCGTAATCATTCTCCCAATGATTGCAGAAAAGCATCAAGCAGGAGCAGGAGTGGTTGCTTTGCTATACGCGCCAATGATTGCAGACGTCTTAGCCTTCTTTATCGCTCTAGGCATTACGATAAAACTATTTAAGCAGCTTAAAAAATACGATAAAGACCTTCCTAACGCCTGAAGAAATACGTTTTAAGCTTTTTTGCATTTAATCTTCGGCAGGCAAAAAACCTATTGAATAGGAATCATCAACCAAATAAACCGAAAATGCTTTCTTACTGCCCTTATGAGTAACTTCGTATTCACGTAAGCTCGCAAGATAATAAAGAGCGTACTTCCCTCTCAAAGTGGACGTGTCATAATTGAAAACGAAAGAGACAAGGGGAAGCTTTTTTGCCTTTTCAAAGGAATATAAATTCGTTCCCATTACTGAATATTTCTCATCTACTGTTCCTTCAGACTTAGCATATTCTTTTTTGAAAGAAACGATTTCTTCTTTTGTAAAAAGGCAATCCTCTTTGAAAAACATCAATGGAAGTTGCTCATATTCCCAAGAGGGATAAAAAGCAACATTTCTTACCGTGCCATCAAAATTAAATATTGTGCTTATTTGCCCAATCTTTTGACATTCTAAAGTGGCAATAGGCTTGATTTCATACTCATCTAACTTTGAAATGTCTCTTGTTTTAGGGTTGTGACATGAAAAGAGAGACCCTATCAAAATAAAACCAAGAAGATATTTTTTTAGAAACATGTTCATAATATTTTAGTGTGCGAAAGTTCCGTCTGCGTATCCTATGGTTATGTAAGGATCTAAAATGATATAAGAATTAAAATCAGAGCGACTACCAGATACCTCAACCTTCCCCCACCAATAATCGTCGTATTGCCATTTTTGACATTTGACTTTATAAACATAAGCAAACATTCCTAAAAAGAAACGCTTTTCACTTACATATTCGGGCTTTGCCTCAAAACTGATCGTAATTTCTTTTGATTCTGCGTAGGAATATGTTAGTGTGTTTTCGATGGTGTAAGAGTTAGAAATGGTATATTTATCCGAAACTTTGACGTCACTCATTCCCATTTCGACGGCCAACGTACTTGTAACTGTCGAAGAAAACTTCTCTGATGTAGATACTGATGAGGTTGTCACGGTATTCACCTTTTGTTCGAATTTAAAATTTTCAAATGGTACTGGGTCGTAGGTTGCTGATAATTTTTGAACGACAATTTCGCCAATATATTCTGAACTATCAATGGAAACCATTTGATGACGTCCTATAAGCCCGTTTCTCCACCAATCGGCATCGTATTCACCATAAGAAATTTTAGGTTGTGAAACTGCAGTTTCCGATGATAGGCGAACAATCTTATCTTGTTGCTCACTTTCTAATTCCTTGGTGACGGTTGCACCGGAAACATAACTAAAAGACAAAAACGCGGTCATTAATACTGAAAGCATTTTGATTTTCTCCTCTTTCAAATGCATTTTATTTTAATTGGAAGATAAGTTTAAAGCAAATAAAAAACATCCTTTCGGATGTCATTGTGCGTTATTGGTGACCCAGCCGGGAATCGAACCCGGGATTCAACCTTGAGAGGGTTGCGTCTTAAACCGCTTGACCACAGGGCCGCAGGCACTATTAAAGCA
>ERZ1034687.609-NODE-609-length-22124-cov-44.289592_pt1 | contig 22124 bp, 18 predicted proteins | sample MGYA00520704_ERZ1034687 | MGnify/ENA primary metagenome ERZ1034687 (study PRJEB33766, sample SAMN09781762) | gut metagenome | biome: gut microbiome | host: Homo sapiens | place: Madagascar | study: EMG produced TPA metagenomics assembly of the PRJNA485056 data... | reverse complement strand
TCTCCACCAAGCCATCAGGTTCGGGCATCGGCCTCTCCATCTCCCGCCAGATGCTAATGATGCAATCCATCAATCTCTCCCTAGCCGAGCACAATGTGGCAGGCTATCATGTCACTTTCCGAATGGAATGAAATATATGATAAAGAAGATGAAACAAAAAGATTTGGCTGTTTCAGGGCTTTTATGTACTTTTGCAAGTGAAATGTACAAAATAATAACATACAATATGAAGAATCTAAAAACAATTATCTTTACCGCTTGCGCCCTGTTCTCACTCGGTGCAACAGCCTCAACCGAGCATACCACCGTACAGGGCGACCATGGCAAGCTCGATGTTGTAATCCAGCGCCCAGACAATAACGCTGGCAACGGAAGCCAAGCGAAGGCTGGCAAGAAGACTCCGCTCCTCGTGCTCTGCCACGGATTTGGCGGCAACAAGGAGGGAAAACTCTTCGACTGCCTTGCAGACAGCCTCAACAAGAAAGGCATTGCCGTGCTCAGATTCGACTTCAATGGCCATGGCAAGAGCGAGGGAAAATTTGAGGAAATGACCGTGCCTAATGAGATAGAGGATGCCAAGTGCATCTTGCGCTATGCCTCCTCACTGCCTTGGGTGGGCAAGATAGCGATGGGTGGTCACTCACAAGGTGGCGTGGTTACAGCCATGACCAGCGGACAATTGGCTAAGGAAGCCAACAAGGAAATCAAGAAGATACAAGCCGTGGTGCTCCTTGCTCCAGCCGCCGTGCTCCGTGACGATGCCCTGCGTGGCAATACATTCGGCAAGATGTACGACCCCAAGAATCCGCCAGCCAAGATAGAGATGTGGGGCGGCAATGCACTGGGTGGCAACTATATCCGCACCGCCACCAACCTGCCTATCTACGAGACAGCAAAAAACTACAAGGGAGCAGAGTGCATCCTGCATGGCGATGCCGACCGAGTGGTGCCATATACATACGGTCAGCGATTCCACTATCTGAACAAGAAGAGCGAGTGGCATCTTATGACCGATGCCGACCACGGATTTGGCGGTCAGGAAGAGCAAGCCGCCCATATCGCCAGCGATTTCTTGGCAAAAGTCTTGAAGTAAGAACAGTACTTCAAGAAGAGCAGATGCTATATTTTAAGAAGTAGATACAATATTTTAACAAAGAAAATAGCAAATTCTCTTGGTACATTCGAAAAATAGTATTATTTTTGCAGCAAAATAATACATTAAACTTTACAACAAAACGAATGATGACAATGGAAGAATACAGAGCAGCCATCTTACAGGCACTGCTCGACGCTAAGAACGAAGACGGTACTCCTGCGCTCAGCGAGAAGGAAGCTACCGAGGCACTTAATGGATTTACCGACGATGAGCTGCAAGACGGTATCCTCTGGAACACTCCTCAGGACGTGGCAGACATCATCCTCGAGGGATAAAAGATACAGACAAGAGCCTAGGCAGATAGGATAATTTTTGAATATTGTGCGAAGAAACAAGTCGTTTTCTTTGCACAATTCAATTATTATTTGTAAATTTGCAGCCGCTTAAGCGATAAGGGTAACTATTTTCCCCCAGTCGACAAGCAACAAATAGATTGTTTTTTTACCGGTAAAAAGAAATATATAATATAAAAATGAAGATAGAAAACGAAATCATCAGCTCGGTCATCGCAGCGGTGAAGGAGCTTTATGGTCAGGACGTACCAGAGAAGATGGTTGCCCTGCAGAAGACCAAGAGTAATTTCGAAGGTAACCTTACCCTCGTCGTATTCCCATTCCTCAAGATGTCAAAGAAGAAACCTGAGGATACTGCACAGGAAATCGGTGAGTACTTGAAGAAGAATTGCAGCAACGTGATCGCTGACTTCAATGTAGTAAAGGGTTTCCTCAACCTTTCTATCGCACCTGCCGCTTGGGTAGGACTCCTCAACACCATCCACGCCGACGAGAAATTCGGCGAGAAGCCTGTTACTGAGAATAGCCCTCTCGTGATGATAGAGTACTCTTCTCCTAACACCAACAAGCCTCTCCACCTCGGTCATGTGCGCAACAACCTGCTCGGCTGGTCTTTGGCTCAGATTATGGAGGCTAACGGCAACAAGGTGATCAAGACCAACATCGTCAACGACCGTGGTATCCACATCTGTAAATCCATGCTCGCTTGGCTCAAGTGGGGCAATGGCGAGACTCCTGAGACTTCTGGCAAGAAGGGCGACCACCTCATCGGCGACTACTATGTTGCCTTCGACAAGCACTATCGTGAGGAAATAGCTCAGCTCAAGGAGCAATACATCAAGGAAGGCATGGAGGAAGAGGCTGCCACTGAGAAGGCTAAGGCAGAGGCTCCACTGATCAAGGAAGCTCACGAGATGCTCGTAAAGTGGGAGCACAACGACCCTGAGGTTCGTGCCCTCTGGGAGAAGATGAACAGCTGGGTTTACGCTGGCTTCGACGAGACTTATAAGATGATGGGTGTAGGTTTCGACAAGATATATTATGAGTCAAACACTTACCTCGAGGGTAAGAAGAAGGTAGAGGAAGGATTGGAGAAGGGTCTCTTCTTCCGCAAGGACGATAACTCTGTATGGGCAGACCTCACCAACGAGGGTCTCGACCAGAAGCTCCTGCTCCGTTCTGACGGCACTTCTGTCTATATGACTCAGGACATCGGTACTGCCGACCTCCGTTTCAAGGACTTCCCTATCGACAAGATGATCTACGTAGTAGGTAACGAGCAGAACTACCACTTCCAGGTGCTCTCTATCCTGCTCGACCGCCTCGGCTTCAAGTGGGGTAAGGACTTGGTTCACTTCTCTTACGGAATGGTAGAGTTACCTAACGGCAAGATGAAGAGCCGCGAGGGAACCGTAGTGGATGCCGACGACTTGATGGCAGAGATGATCAAGGATGCTCGCCAGACCAGCGATGAGCTTGGCAAGTTCAAGGACATGAGCGAGGAAGAACGCCAGGAGATTTCACGCATCGTGGGTCTCGGAGCATTGAAGTACTTCATCTTGAAGGTGGATGCTCGCAAGAACATGCTCTTCAATCCAGAGGAGAGCATCGACTTCAACGGTAACACAGGTCCTTTCATCCAGTACACCTACGCTCGTATCCGCAGCATCATGCGCAAGGCAGCAGCCGATGGCATCAACATCCCTGCACAGCTCGGCGCAGACGCTCCATTGAACGAGAAGGAGATCGACCTCATCCAGAAGATGAACGACTTCGCCGCAGCCGTAGCCGACGCAGGCAAAAACTACAACCCTGCCGGCATCGCCAACTACTGCTACGAGTTGACCAAGGAGTTCAACCAGTTCTATCACGACTACAGCATCCTGAATGCTGAGAGCGAGGCAGAGAAAACCACCCGTTTGGTTCTCGCCGCCAACATCGCCAAGATCTTGAAAAACGGTATGGCACTGCTCGGCATCGAAGTTCCAGAGAGAATGTAATAAGATATTATAAGGTATATAACCTACAATTTAATAATATAGACTATTGACATAATGAGCATGGCTTCAGAGAATATAGAAATCTGAGGTGCATGCTCATTGATTTTTAAAGACAATATGAGTAACATGCCAGTAAATCCTCCATCATGGAGAAACGACACCGTGCTGCCCTTGCCCAATGAGGTAAAGGCGAACGCTTGGGCGGTGGATGCAGCCTGCTCGGGCAATCCGGGTCCGATGGAATACCAGTGCATCGACTTGCAGACGGGAGCACAAGTATTCCACTATGGTCCCATCCACGGCACCAACAACATCGGCGAGTTCCTAGCCATCGTGCATGCCCTTGCCCTGATGCAACAAAAAGGCATCACCGACAAGGTAATCTATAGCGACAGCGTCAACGCCCAGCTATGGGTTCAGAAGAAACAGTGCAAAACAAAACTGGTGCACACTCCTCAAACCGAGCAGTTGCACCAGATTATAGCCCGTGCCGAGAACTGGCTCCGCACCCACAACGTCACCGTGCCCATCATCAAGTGGGACACCAAGAAATGGGGAGAGATACCAGCCGACTTCGGCAGAAAGGGATAAAGTTCTATCAGCAAGAAATACTGGGAGGGCAGGTTTGTTACCTGCCCTCCCAGTATTTCTTGCTTGCCCAATAATTGAGAGTATCCCAATATTTCTAGCAGATGGCCACCCGTACAAGTCGAAAAAACATTATAATGTAAAACGATAACCCACGGTAAAGGTCAGAGCCTTGTTCTTACAGTTATCCCAATCACCCTTGCTAGCCTTCGTCAGGCTCACGTTGTAACGGGCATCCAGAATCACGTTCATATATTCATAGCTCAAGCCCAGAGGAATGGCTACATCCACCTTCTTGGCAGGCCAAAGAGCTTCGGTTTCATGCATATCCTTGTATGTAATCGACCCGTTCTTATCCTTCTGAAGGTCGGTTTCCTCTCTTTTAACCTTGCCGTCGCCACAAAGGAATCCCACCTGAACGCCTGCATTCACCGACAAGCCCTCTACAAGATAGGCCTTCAGCATGAGCGGCACCTGGATATAATCGAGGTTCACATGATGATTCTTAATACCTGTATATTCCCCTTTTTCAGCATTCTCAGTCAACTCACAGTCAGGGAAGCGCATACCCTGTCGGGCATAATAAGAACCCAGCGTAATACCCAGGCTCTTATTTATGCGATATTCCACATCTACGCCACCCATGAATCCTGCCTGATACTTAGACTCTAGCGAGGTTCCATCCAAAGTTTCCAGAGTCAACCCGCTCCAGTTAGCCAGAGTTACACCGATACGGGGAATTACCGAGAATCTGCCTACCGGATTCTCCACTTCTTGAGCCTTTGCTCCCACAACAGCAAGCAGCAGCACCATCATTATAACTATTTTCTTTTTCATTTCCACAACAGTTTGTATATTATAATAACAAGGAACAAGGGATAATATTGCATCCTACTATCATTTTTCTCCATTATAAAGTATTTTTTCCTTGAAAGTTTCCTCATCCCTATTGAAACATAAAACATTTGGGGGATTTGGAACTTATATGTATCTTTGCGCTCAAAATCAGCAAGTTATGAGAAAAAGAATATTTAAAAGAAAAGTGTAGTTTTTAACACCAAGTTCGGTAGGAAAAATGTAGTTTTTCTTGGAAAGAAGCGAGCTTTACAGTCAGCATTCTTACCCCTGTATTCGTCAAAAGTGTGATTTATCACAAAAAAATCGAATAATATTTGGTGATTACATATAATATTCCTAACTTTGCACTCGGCAAAAGTGTGACAAATCACAAAAAAATCGAATAACATGGAGATAAAACGTAATATTCACTTAAACAGAATCATTGCCCGCAAGGGTAATGGCATGATAAAGGTAATAACAGGAATGCGCCGATGTGGCAAATCATACCTTCTCTTCACCTTATTTCATAACTATCTCTTAGAACAAGGAGTAGATGAACTGCATATTATCAAGGTTGATATGGAAGACCGCCGTAATGCCGCTCTAAGAAATCCTGATGCTTTGTTGAACTATATAGATTCAAGGATGACAGACTCTCAACAATATTACATCCTCCTTGATGAAGTACAGTTGGTGGCAGAGTTTGAGGATGTACTCAATAGCTATCTCAAAATCACAAATGCAGACGTTTATGTAACAGGTAGCAATGCAAAATTCCTTTCTAAAGATGTAATTACAGAGTTCAGAGGACGAGGCGACGAAATACGTATCACGCCTTTAAGCTTTCAAGAGTTTATGTCTGCAAAAGAAGGTAATCGTGAAGATTTATTGAATGAATATCTCACCTATGGTGGACTTCCACAAGTGGTCACAATGGATGAAATTGAGCGAAAAGTAGAGTACCTCAAGAACCTTTTTACTCATACCTATATCCGTGACATCAAGGAACGATATGAAATAAAGAAAGATGACGATTTGGAAGAGCTAATCAACTTGGTCGCCTCAAATATTGGCAGCCTAACCAATCCAACAAAGTTGGAAAATTGCTTCAAATCTGTCAAACAAAGCAGTCTTTCAAAAGATACCATCAAGAACTATCTAGACTTGATGCAAGATGCTTTTATCATCGAGAAATCCATCAGATTTGACATCAAAGGCAAGAAATACATTGACACACCATCAAAATATTACTTCACAGACTTAGGGTTACGTAACGCCAGACTTAATTTTCGCCAGACAGAATTTACACATCTCTTGGAAAACGCAATATACAATGAATTGCGTCTTAGAGGCTATTCTGTTGATGTGGGACAAATACCAATTTTTACGATTGGAGAGGATGGTAAGCGGCAACGCAGTACACTAGAAGTCGATTTCGTTTGCAATCTGGGCTATAAGAGATGCTACATACAGTCTGCATATGCCTTGCCAACAGAAGACAAAATGAAACAAGAGTTCAACTCTCTTTTGCGCATAAAAGACAGTTTCAAGAAAATCGTCATCGTAGGAACGCCCACTCCGACTTACCAGAACGAGGAAGGTATCCTTACCATGAACATTTATGATTTCTTGATGAATCCAGACAGTTTGAACATCTAAAATCGAAAAAGAGAGGCGAGCTTCACAGCCAGCCTCTCCCGAGAGATTTATAGAAAATGCCACTCATGGCATTCCTATATCTTGATTAAAAATATTATCTTATTAAAATATTCCATCACAGCGATTACTCGCCGTAATTATCATTCTGCTTGATGTTAGGGTTTGCATTGATTTCTGCCTGAGGAATGGCTGCGATAGCCTTATAGAAATCACGATTGAAAGACTGAGCTTCCTTGCTTAAAGTCTTGTGCCACCCCTTATCAGCTTCACTTGTATAACGGGTGATAGTCTCGTTATTACGCAAAGCATCAAAGTAACGCTGTCCCTCACCAATCAACTCTTTACGGCGCTCAATCAAGATGCGGTCGAGAGTGATGTTATCAACAGTTGCCAAAGAAGCCTCTGTTGTGGTACGGTTCTTTACCAAATCATTCAGATACTCTACAGCCTTAGTCTTGTCATTATTTCGGAATGCACACTCAGCAGCTGTCAAGTATACCTCAGAAAGACGGATAATAGGGATGATAGTAACATTACGATTATTACCACCTTGACCACGCAATTTGTTCAAATACACCTTGTTGGTACCATAAGTTGCCACCTCTTTGGCTGCAGTTGCAGGCAAGAACATATCGTTACGAACATCTCCTGGGTCTGAAGTAAGCATGTCAACAAACTTCTTAGTAGCAACCATTTCCTTGTAGCCATCACGCTGCTGAAGGTTACCAATACCATTTAAGTCATTGTTATCAGTAGAACCTGTTACATTGAGACGGAACAAGAACTCACTTTCATTAGGAGTCTCAGCAGACCAAGCCTTGAAATACTGGTCACGAGTCCACAAAGAAGCACCCGAGTTTTTGATAATATCCTCTGCTACAGACAAAGCATTAGCATAGTCACCCATATTCAAATAAACACGAGAAAGGATTGCCTTTGCTCCCCAAACGCTTACATAACCTGGTTTTGTCTCTGTAGCAAGAGCATTAGAGCTGATAGCCTCAGTCAAATCCTTCACTACTTGGGTGTAAACCTCAGCAACAGTGCTGCGAGCTGGCTTTGCATTAGATTCTAACACCTCTGTTACCAATGGTACACCAAGAGATGCACCCTGATCCTCTGTATATGGCTTACCATAGATACGAACAAGGTCAAAATGAGCAAGCGCACGGAGCACCTTTGCCTCTGCCGCATACTGGTCGATAGTAGCCTTAGCCTCTGCTGCATCGCTCAAAGCACCACCTTCTGCAGCAGCAATGATACGATTAGCACGGCCAATAACAATATATGGTGATTTCCAAGTTACTGTACTGGAAGAAGTACTTGATGTAAACTCAGATGCTGTCTGATAGTTCATGTCATAGTAGAAACTTGCACGGTTAGAACCACCAATGTTATTATACTGGTAATCATCACCCGCATGAACATCACCATAAACAAAGAACTGCATACCATAGTAATCTACCAAGCTGCTAGTTCCCTTCAAAGCCTTGTACATACCAGTTCTAGCTGCATCTAAGTCTGAGCTGTTGGTTAAGGCAGCACCTGCGTCAGCACCATCAGAAGGAGCTACGTCCAACCAATCGTTAACGCAAGATGAAAGGCTGGCTGCCAAGATTGCGCAGCCCATTACCTTATATATTGATTTTAATACTTTCATTGTATTTTTTCCTTTTATAAATTAGAAACTAAGTTCGATACCGAATGTATAAGTTCTCAAGGCTGGCATCTCGAATGTGCACAAACCATCAACAGGAGTCTCTGGGTCTACATAGAGATCCTTTGACTTCCATGTCAGCAAGTTGTTGGCAGAGAAATATACACGAGCCTTGGTAATACCGAGATTACGAACCCACTCCTGTGGAGCAGAGAAACCTAAGGTAAGGTTCTTCAAGCGAAGATAATCGTTTGGCATCAACCAACGAGAAGACAACACACGCGTACCATATCCAGCCTGGAACTTAGGCAACTTCGCATTGTCGCCTGGTTTCTGCCACATATCCTCCAACTTGTAGTAAGAAGGAATAGCACCATAGAGAGCGTAGGTACCACCATTATCGTGCAACCATGTAGCATAGTCGTAAGAGTCGCCACCCAACTTATAAGTCAAAGTGAAGTTGAAATCGATGAACTTCCACTTGATGAAGTTAGACAAGCCGCCCTCCAACTTAGGCTCATGATGGCTTACAATAGTCTTATTTGCCTCAGCAACGTTTGTAGTTGTCTTGCGAGCATTCTCTGTTCCATCATTGATATAGTAGCTCTCCAAGCCCGTCTCAGGGTCTACGCCAGCATACTCATACATATAATAAGAATAGTAAGGCTTACCTACCTGATGAATCATGGCACCGCTGATAATCTTGTCATCATCACCAGTCAACGATGTAACCTTGTTTGAGTTATGACCGAAGTTCAAAGATGTAGTCCAAGTGAAGTCTTTCTTCTGAATGTTGGTAGAAGAGATTGTTACCTCAATACCCTGATTACGCATAGAACCTACGTTCTGTGCCATAGAAGCCAACAATGAAGAAGAATCATAATATCCTGGAACCATAGAGATTGGGCGGTTCATAATCAAGTTGCTTGTATTACGAACGTAGTAGTCCAATGTCACAGAAATACGGTTGAGGAATGTCAAGTCGAGACCGAAGTTCCAAGCCTTGTTCTGCTCCCACTTCAAGTCCTTATTGGCAACACCTACGATACCCATACCATTGCTTCCATTATAATACTCACCATACTTGTAGAGATTCATATAGCTATACAAGTCAGAAGGAAGAGTACCATTCACACCATAAGATACACGAAGTTTAGCATCACTCAACACGTTCTTGATAGAATCCATGAACTTTTCTGCACCAAAACGCCACGCACCAGATACAGACCAGAAAGAACCCCAACGGTTTTCACGAGCCATACGAGAGCTACCATCACGACGATAGCTTACACCTGCATAATACAAGTCATTATAGTTATAGTTTACACGACCCAAGAATGAAGTCATCTTAGAATCATACTTATAACTTTCCATAGATGTATCCCCGGAATTAGAAAACTCATACAAATCACCTGGGAAACTGGTACCAGAAGCATAAGAATTGTTATTATGCCATGCCTCTGTCTCGAAACCGAGTAAAGCATCAACATTATGAGCACCAAAAGATTTGTTGTAAGTCAACTGTGTTTGGGTGTTCATAGTTGTCCACTCATTATAAGTACGCTGCATCACACCATTAGAGCCAGAACCATTACCACAGTACTTGTCCCAAAGCACATCCTCTGTAGAGTTTATATAGTCGTAAGCTACCTTTTCACGAAGTTTCAAATTGTCCCAAATGTTCCATTCGAGAGCCAATGTGCTATAAGAACGAGTAGTGTTGGTTCTATCATACATGTGCCGGTTCTCATAGATAGGGTTATAACCATTGTTATAAGCACCATCTGTCTCTGTCAGCAAGTTGCCATTCTTATCATAGATGGCATTAGATGGACCAAGGAACCATACTGCACTTGAAATAGCACCAGCGTAAGAAGCACCACCATCCATGGCAGAGTTCTGATGCATAGATGATATCATAGTGCTAGCATCCAACTTGAACTTACCAAAACGATGAGAAACATTTGCATTACCAGTCATACGCTCCAAACCAGAACGTTCTACTATACCTTTTTGATTTGCATATGACAAAGATGCATAGAACTTTGTCTTGTCATTACCGCCAGTTACACTTGCCTGATAGTTCTGGTTAGAACCATTTTTAAAGAGAGCATCACGCCAATTAGCCCAACCATTTTCAGGTTTTGCTGCATAATCATCAATATTGGCATCAGCATAAGCTGTTGCAGAGGCATCTGTTGTACCTTCAACATTGTCCCAGGCATAGTTCTTTAAACCCTGATAAATCAAGGCACGACGATCATCACCACTCAATGTAGGGCGATAGTTGATAGCCATATTAGAGAAACCCCAGTCGCTACGGAAATCAACCTGGGTCTTACCTGCACTACCACTCTTGGTTGTAATGACGAGCACACCATTGGCTGCACGTGAACCATACAAAGAAGCTGCTGCAGCATCCTTGATAACTGTGATAGACTCAATATCATTACTGTTCAATGTAGAAAGAGCATTGGTACCGGAACCATTGTAACCATTTCCAGTACTTCCATCATTGAAACCACTCAAGTTACCCGAATTCATTGGAGTACCATCGATTACTATCAATGGATCGTTACCAGCATTGATAGAACCCATACCACGAATACGGATATAGTTCATTGCACCTGGCTGGCCAGAGAAAGAAGAAATAGAAACTCCCGGGATATTACCAGAAAGTTTATCTTCTACAGAAAGTGAAGGTACATCACTCAACTTTGCAGTTGACATAGATGCGGCAGCACCCGTGAATGAAGATTTTTTAAAGTTACCATAACCTGTAACAATCACCTCGTCCAAGGATTTGTTGTCAGAAGTCAAAGCAATCTTCATGTTAGAACTTGCTTTAACAGTTTGAGGATTCATACCTATATAGGTAATCTCCAACTTGGAGCCGGCTGGAACATTCAAACTGAAGTTTCCATCGACGTCCGTAACAGTACCAGTATTAGTACCAGCTACTTTGATTGATGCGCCAATAACTGGCTCACCATCCTCTGAAGCTACTACCTTACCAGTAACGGATGTTTGAGCAAAGGCAACTCCACAACTGAGAATTACCCCCCCCATAAATAAAGCGATTCTTTTAAACATAATCTCTCTCTTTATTAGATAATAATTTATAAATTTATAATAATCGGCTGCAAAATTAGATTATTTTTCGGATATTTGCAAATATTTTGAAAGAAAAATTTAATAACGCACATAAAAAAGTCAGTTTTTAACACTTCAACCTTGTCATATTGCAACAAAAAGGATATTTTTGCAACAATAAGGCTACAATCTGTAAGAACACAAATAATAAGGTTCGGAAGTTAACAAATCCGATATCTGACTGGTAAGGCATATTGCTTAAATACATAAAACATATAGATTAAGTAGTCACAATTCTACGATTAAACGGTTCTAACAATTAGTTCCGTACGGTTGCCGGCATATGCCAACAACATTGCTCCCATATGCCAGCAACATTGCTGGCAGCTGCCGACAGCGTTGCTGGCATATGCCGACAACCGTATAAATCCAGTTCCTCAGACCAACAGATACGTTATCTGTAAGCATAAGATATATCTGTTTCAGGCTTATTATCTGCAAAGAATAAATAGAACATCTTACTGTGCAGCAGGGACCAGATTACTTGACATACCACAAAAAAGGAAACGTTTACGATACTTTTTAGTTAAAAAATTTGGGTATATTGCACATTTTTCGTAATTTTGCGCACGATTTCAACGACTAGAACAAAACAAAATGGTTTTACACCTTATTATATATATAGAGAATGATATATGTAGGGGATTGTCGTTAGTATAAACAAAAGTATTAAGATAACAATGACTCACAATTTGTTAAAAGGCAAGCGTGGCATCATCTTCGGTGCCCTCAATGAGGAATCAATCGCTTGGAAGGTAGCCGTAAAGGCTGCTGAAGAGGGTGCTACCATCGCACTCAGTAACACAGCTATGGCTTTGCGTATGGGTACGCTGGATAAGCTCGCTGAACAGATCAACGCTCCTATCATCGCAGCTGATGCGACTAGCGTAGAAGACTTGGAAAAGGTATTCACTGAGGCTCAGGAGAAGCTCGGCGGCAAGATCGACTTCGTTCTCCACTCTGTAGCTATGAGCCCTAACGTTCGCAAGCATCGTACTTACGATGACTTGGACTACAACTTCTTGAACAAGACATTGGACATCTCTGCCATCTCTTTCCACAAGATGTTGCAGGTAGCCAAGAAGTTGGATGCCATCAATGAGTGGGGTTCTGTAGTAGCCCTCACATACGTGGCTTCACAGCGTACATTCTTCGGTTACAATGATATGGCTGATGCCAAGAGCATGCTCGAGAGCATCGCCCGCAGCTTCGGTTACATCTACGGCCGTGAGAAGCACGTACGTATCAACACCATCTCTCAGAGCCCTACAGCTACAACAGCAGGTAAGGGTATCAAGGACATCGAAAACATGATGGACTTCGCCGACAAGATGTCTCCACTCGGAAACGCCGTAGCAGAGGATTGCGCTAACTACTGCGTGATGATGTTCTCTGACTTCACCCGCAAGGTAACTATGCAGAACCTCTTCCACGATGGTGGTTTCTCATCTATGGGTATGAGCCTCCGTGCCATGAACCAGTATGCCAAGGACTTGGCTCCTTACGAGGATGAGAACGGTAAGGTTATCTATGGATAATCAACAAATTCACCGTTACGGAGAATAGCTAGAACTCACAAGCTATAAAAACAATAAGAGGGTGTGTCGCATCACGTGACACACCCTCTACTTTTTTACTAACTAAAGCAAACTATCTATACTAAGATAGAGACTGCCAAATTTTAACTTCTTTTCTTTATCCCGAACTGGGGTAGAGTTCTTTCCTTCGTTTCAGAACATCTCAAATTTTTGAGATAATGTTTGTATAATAATCTATAAAATATAAAAGCAAAATATAATTTAACGAGATAAAAAACTTACCTTTGCAATCACAATATTGGTAATGATTCTGACCAAAAACGAAACATAAAAGAAAGCAACAACAAAATAGATAATAATATGGACTCATTATATCTTCTCCAGTTCGCATGTTTCATCTTCATGCTCATCAATGCCCTTATCCTCGGCATCACCCACCTGCACATGAAGTGGACCAACCGACGCTATGAGTGGTCACGTTGTCTGATACTTGCAGGTATGACGGGACTTGCCATACAATATCTCTTGCAGATGCTCTTGGGTTTTCGTGCGAAAAGCGATGACTTGGGAGCTGTCTTCAATATCTTGGTCTATACCCCATGCATCACCACTATCGCCATGGGCATATACAACATTGAGGCGACCCATGCCAACCGCCGAAAGATGAACATCGTCTGCACTTGCATTTATGCCGCCATCATAGCAACTTTCTGCATAGGCTACAGCAACTGCGGAAGCCTTAACATCGGCAACTGGCTCTATGCGATGCTCGTATTGTTCGGTGCAAACGTAGCGTATTGCATCTGTATGATTATGATTGAGATGCGGAAACGCAAGAAAATGTTAGAGCTGATGACTGGTGGCGACATGCTGCCCTACGTGCGATATGCCCGAGCCAGTGTCTTCACCCTATTCCTCTCTACCCTTGCCATGCCTTTCGCCATCCTCTCCACCACCTTATTATATATAATAGGACCGTTGGCTTTGCTCTCTATCCTTTTCTTCAACCTGAGTTTCGTGGCATTGGGCTACAATTACGTTCCTACCGAGGAACTCTTGGATAAGGAGGAAGAAGAAAGCGCAGCCATAGCAGATGAAGAAACAGAAAATGGGGGGGCATATTTGGAAAGCTCCAATGGGCAGGATGCAGAGTCTGCTGATGGTAAAGAAACATTACAGCCGTTTTCTCAGGAACGTCAGACCTTCATCAAGGAGAAGCTCGACAAGTGGTGTGCTGATTTGGGCTACAAAGACACCACAGTAAACATGTTCACCCTGTCACGCTCGCTGAACATCTCCAAGAACGAGTTGTCACGCTACTTCACTTCATGCATGAACTCCACCTTCCGCATCTGGCTTGCCGAGGTACGTTTTGAGGCAGCCAAGAAGATGATGCTCGACTATCCCGACTATAGCAACGACATCATTTCAGCCGAATGCGGCTTCTCTTCACGCTCCTATCTCTACCGCATATTCAAAGAGAAAGAAGGTTGCTCCCCAACTGTCTGGAGAGCGAAAATACAATAAAATCACGCCTTAGGTGTCTACTTCCCCCACCAAGTAGACACCTATTTTGTAGGAAGTAGACACCTAAGTGGGGCAAGTAGACACCTTTTTCCGATGAAAAACACTATCTTTGCACCATGGAAAATATAATTCAGACTTTCACGAAAGAGGAACTGGCTATATTTATTGTGGCATTGTTTCTTCTGTTGTTCGCCCTAGTCATGAGCTATGCCATGGTTCAAGACTACAGGATTTATCTTGATGAGAACTACAAGGCTCGCTACAGCTTCTGTGATTTCATCAAGAGGGGGAGATACTATATCTATCTGTTTCTCGGACTGACTTTCGTCATCATCCTGGGATTTACAGTATATCTGATGGCAATGAGAGAATATATGTAAGAAAGTAGAATAACAAAAATAATTTACAGATATGAATAACAAAAAACAAAGAAACAGGCTATTCACGATGCTGATGCTCGTGATGGCTATCCTCATGCCTTATGGGGGGGCATGGGCACAGGAGACTAGTCAACCGTCAGTGGGTAACGGTAGTAAAGGCAATCCTTACGAAATATCCACGGCTGCGGAACTGGCATGGTTTCGTGATTATGTAAACGGAGGAAAACTTTCCGTATGCGCCAAGTTGACAGCCGACATAGACCTAAAGGACTTCTGCCATGCGGCTGATGCATCTAAAGAGGAACAGAGTTGGGAACCAATAGGCAATGGCTCTAAGAGGTATTCTGGCACTTTTGATGGCAATGGTCATACTATCAGTAACCTATATATTAAAGTCCAACGAGTTGGTGTTGGCTTCTTTGGTTATATGGAATATGGTACTATTAAAAACATCGTATTTGATAACGCACAGGTAGAAAATACAGGAAATAATTATAAATATCCTTATACTGGAATAGTAGTTGGTGCAGCCTTTGGAACTTTACAAAACCTCAAAACCTTAAAAAACTGTTCCGTAAAATCAAGCGTAAGGGCGCTTGGCGGTATTGCTGGAACAATAACTCAAAGCTGCAGTAATTTAGAGAACAACGCAACTGTTAGCGGAATTTATGAAGTAGGTGGTATAGCAGGGTCATTTAGTCAATATACGCTTTCGTCTTGCGTTAATAACGGAATGGTTACAGAAAATAGTTCCGGAGAATGTGGAGGTATTGTTGGTTTCCTTTCTTCGGGTACCATTGAAGATTGTGCCAACTATGGTAATGTTACAGGTACTAACGAGATAGGAGGTATTGTTGGATGTGCGCAAGATAATTCTACAATAAAGAGAACTCTTAGCAGCGGCGATATTACATCTCAAGAATCTAGTGCTGGAATAATCGTAGGGAATGCTGCGTCAATAAAAGCCAGCAATATGCTAGCTTACAGCAACAATGCCAAACTTACCATCAAAGGTACTGTACAAGAAGGAGATAACATTAAAACTGTTGGAGAAGGATATTTGGGAATAGCTTCAGGAAGCACCTTAGAGGAAATAATAAAAGGCTTCACCCAAGAACAGCTTAAGAGTGGTGAGGTAGCATTTTCCCTAAACAGTTTCAAACCTAGTGGTAGTTGGGCTTGGTATCAGAAGTTGGGTGAGAATGGCGATGCATATCCTGTCTTGACTTCAACCGGGGAGAATACAGTCTATGGAGCTTATCATCATGGTGAAAAAGATCGTTTCTTTAGTAATACGGTTGCCAATCAGCATTCTGTAGCTTACAACGCTGAGGCAGAAGACGAGGCGAATGGTAACCATGACTTGAGCTATGAGGCTGGTGAATATACTTGGACGGAAGCTGAGGATAATACACAAGTACCTTCGGTGGCTGTAACTTATACTTGCAAGGTATGTGGAAAGACCGAAAAACCGCAAATGACTGTGGAGCATGATGCAGAGCATGACGATGTTGAGGCTACTTGTACAGAAGATGGTCATAAGTACTATAAGACTTCTTATACCTTCAATGCCAAGGCTATCTTTAGCAATGCCTATACACAGACATTGCCAGCCCTTGGACATAACATGTCTGAGGATGTTACCTTCAATGATAGCAAGAGCATCTATCAGAAAGGATGTACAAGAGCAGATTGTGACTATCATGACTATTACGCTACAAGCGATGGCAGCATCGAGGCTAAGCCAAACGATGATGCAAGTGCTTTCACCGTGGAAGCATTCACATTGAATGATGCCACTGTATACAATAGCAAGGCGAAATTTACCGTAAAGGAATTGACCTACAACCGCTCCTTCGCCCACGACAAGTGGCAAGCGGTATATGTGCCATTCGAACTTAAATGCGATCAGATACCTGCCGATTATGAGGTGGCAACCATCAACAACTTCCATGAGTTTGAGCAGAAGGATGGCAGCTTTAATACTGTGTTGGAGGTAAAACCAGTAAAGAATAGCATCACCATACCAGCACTTACCCCTTGCCTCATCCGCTTGAAGCAGGCACCAGAAACTGCTGAGGCTAAGACTTTGCAATTTACAAATGTATCGTTTGCCGCTGCTGCTGACAAGAAAATAGACTGCGCCAGCGTTACACGCTACTATCAGTTCTTGGGTACTCTCAATGCAAAGACTGGCTTTGACTCTACAAGTGACTTCGTCATTAATGAAGGTGAACTGTGGAAGGCTGGAAGTGATACGGAACAATCCACAGAGATGGTATCTCAACGCCAGTGACAGAACAGGTAGCGAGCTGAATCCATCAGTCCAGTTGAGCCGTATCGCCATCCATGTAATTGGTGGTGATGAGACCACAGACATTGATGGCATCTATGTCAAGACCGACACGGAGGATGTATCATCTTCTCGCCAAGGCATCTACGACTTGCAGGGACGCAAGCTTAGCGAAGAGCCTACGAGTGGTATCTACATCAAGGATGGTAAGAAGTATGTAAAGTAATATGAACCCATTAATAAATTGATAAGTATGACAAAGAAAAATTATATGAAACCAGAGATGCGCAGCTATCAGATAGAGGCTGCCAGCATCTTGGCTGGTTCTCCTAATTATGCAAATCCGAAAGATGATCCTGGAGAATTGTACGACCAGATTCCATTTCATGAAGGTGGTTATTGTAAAAAACCAGAGTAATCAACTCTCCTAATTCCCCGAAATCTGAATCGGGGAAATGATAAAAGGCAGCAATCAACGAAGCGATGTTGATTGCTGCCTTTCTATATAGAATTATTAGCTATTTTAAACAGAATGGCACCAAGGCTGTCTTTGGCGATGCTTATAATTTCCTAACTACCAAAGAAAAAGATGAGAAATCACGCTTTATCTTTTTTTCTCCTCACCCAAACCTTGTGACTGTGCTGACCCACAGAGCGGATGGGGGCTTCCTGGTCGCTATCTATCTCCTTCAACTCCAAAGAGGCGGCGGTGCGGCTCAGGTTGTTGATGTAGGCATAGACAGAGAGAAGGTACCGAGACCCTCCAGATTCACATTATAGCCCATGGAGAGCATCTCAACCAGCATATCTTCCACATCCGTCAGAACGGCTTCCGTGGTACTTGCCGAAATGCCACGATGATAACCTTGCATCTTCTCGATAAACTCCTTGCGAGATAGTGTACGATTGGGCACCATCTTGGGATAAACCTTACGCTTGCCATCATTATTGAAATCAGGCAATTCCTGCAACTTGTACTTTGCCATATTGTTTCCTCTCCTAATAGTAATTGATGTTATTACGATTGATAATTGTTTCTAATCCTAGAAGAAAACTTCGTTCATAAGCCTTGAACCTATGTTCAAAGGCTTTGAATATAAGTTCAAAGGCTCTGAACTTAAGTTCAAAGCTTATGAACATAACTTTCTCCACGGCAAAGATACAATTTTACTTGGATATAAGCAAATATTTTTAGCTTTTATTTCATTTATTACGATTATAAATATTATCTTCTTCCCCACTCGACATGGGGAAACTTTACATGCGCCTCATTCTTCAATTGCACGACCAGCGGCAGATGGTCGCTATAACCACCAAGGTATCTAGGACCAAGATAGGTGCGATAAGGCTTCTTGCCACCATACTTCTCGTCATCCTCCAGGAGGAATGGCAGGTCGCCTATCACACTGCTCTGCTTTCTCGCTGCCAAGGATGGGCTGCATAATATCTGATCCAAACTGCGCCATTCTCCATGCCAGCGATAAGTAGCCTTGGCTCCATGGCTGCCCTGTGCATCTGCTGACATATTAATAAGGTGGTGCTCATAGAGATACTGCAAGGCTGGCGAGTCGGCATAATCATTGAAATCGCCGGCGATGATAATCTTTGCATCCCTAGAAATGGCATAAACTGAATCCACTGCCTCTGCCAATTGGCTAGCCACCAGCAAGCGATATGGACGGGAAACCTGCTCACCTCCCCTGCGGCTCGGCGCATGAACCACGAAGACATGCAGAGTATCGCCCGTGATTAACAATCCCGAAGCATAGAGTATATCTCGCGTAGGACGAGTATCAGGCAAAGGCTTAATGCGGATGGAATGGGAATGAAGCAGGGCAAAGGAAGCGGGCTGATACAGCAAGGCTACATCAATGCCACGCTCATCGGGCGAAGAAGTCATCACATACTCATAGCCTGCATTTCTGAGCAAGGAACGCTTGGTAAGGTCAAACATCACACTATCGTTCTCCACCTCGCACATAGCCACAAAATCAGGCACTGGGTCAGACTGCGCTACTATCTCCTGCCCTAGATGATTCAACTTTGCCCAATAGCGGTAAGGCGTCCACTTATAGCTGCCATCAGGCAGGAACTCCTGGTCGTTTTTGAGCGAATCATGCCTCGTATCGAAGAGGTTTTCGCAGTTCAGCTCCATAAAAGTGAGCAAACTTGATAGGATAAGCGTTAAAAACATAGCCAATTATTTTGTCGTGTCAATGATTTGATGTATCTTTGCAGTCAAATTGCAAAACGCAGAAATATCTGACTGTTTTTGCAAGGGAAGGTCCCATAGTTTAATGGATAGAACGGAGGTTTCCTAAACCTTTGATCCGAGTTCGATTCTCGGTGGGACCACTTCTTCTACTACAAACCCTATTTACCGGAATCATCTGGTAAAAAACATAAAAGGTCGCTCCTATCAACTAGGAAGCGACCTTTTGTTATTTATAGTCTTTGTCGTTATCCATTTCCATCCAGTTTTCACCAGATGGAAATAAGATAAAACAACTTTTTACTTAACTTCTGCAACAGCAACCTCCTCAGCAGGCTCCTCCTTAATCTTGCGACCAAGAACGATGTAAGCCATAGGAGAAGCAATGAAGATAGAAGACAATGTACCGAATACGACACCGAGAATCATTGCGAATGAGAAGCTACGGATGCTGTCACCACCAAGGATGAAGATACAGAGCAACACGAGCAATGTAGAGGTTGAGGTATTGATGGTACGAGCCAATGTCTCATTGATAGATGCATTGAAGATCTGCTGACGATCTCCCTTAGGATGCAACTTCAAGTTCTCACGGATACGGTCGAATACTACCACCTTATCGTTGATAGAGTAACCTACCACAGTCAGGATAGCACCAATGAAGGTCTGGTCAATCTCCAATGAGAATGGAACGATGCCCCACAACAATGAGTAGAAACCGATTACTGTCAAGGCATCAAATGCCAATGCAACAGTAGAACCTACAGAGAAGGCTACGTTGCGGAAACGGAGCAAGATGTAGAGGAAGATGGCAATCAAGGCGAAGAGCACACTATAGATAGCACCCATAGTGATATCCTTAGCCACTGAAGGACCTACCTTTGTACTACTGATGATAGAACCACCCTGACGAACGTCTGGGTTCTTGAATGCCTCAACACTCTTCTGAGATACCAAGCCAGCCTTCTTCAATGCGTTGTAGAGGATAGTCTCTGCCTCGTCATCTACAGTAGGGCTGTTGCTCTCTATCATATAGTTGGTAGATACACGGATAGTCTTACCGTCGGTACCGATAGCGATGGCGCTGGTGTTAGCCTTGGTGCCGTCAGCATTAACGAATGCATCACCGAGGACAGAACGAATCTGCTCTGGCTCTACAGGATTCTCGAACTGTACTACATAGTTGCGACCACCAGTGAAGTCGATACTCTTGCTCAAGCCACGTACTACGAAGCTACCAATAAATACCACAGCTGCTACGATGGCAACGGTGAAGGTAGTCTTGTACATAGACATGAACTTATACTTCTTGCCCTGCATCAAGTTGTGAGATACTGGAGTGTCAAACTTGCAGTGCATCCACTTGTCGTGGTTCAACTTGTAGTCGTAAACCAAACGTGTCAAGAACACAGCTGTGAAGAATGATACGATGATACCGATAATCCAAGTGGTAGCGAAACCACGGATAGGACCAGTACCTGTAACGAGCAGGATAACACCTGTAATCAAAGATGTCAAGTTAGAGTCGAAGATGGCAGAGAAAGCGTTGCCATAACCAGCGGCTACAGCCTGCTTCATACCCTTGCCAGAGCGAAGCTCCTCCTTGATGCGCTCATAGATAAGCACGTTGGCATCCACCGCAGTACCCAGAGACAAGACCATACCGGCAAGACCAGGCAAGGTAAGCGCTGCTTGGAACGACGTCAGAATACCGAGCGTGAAGAATACATTGACGAGCAATGCCAAGTTGGCCATCATACCAGGAACGAGGTTGTACATCATCACCATGTAAACCATCAAGAGTACGAAAGCCACTACGAATGAGATGATACCCATCTGGATAGACTGAGCACCGAGGGTAGGACCTACGACCTCCTCCTGAACGATACGAGCAGGAGCTGGCATACGACCAGACTTCAATGTGTTAGCCAAGTCCTTGGTATCCTCGATAGTGAAGTTACCAGAAATCTGAGAGCTACCACCATCAATCTCGCCATTGACACGAGGAGCAGAGTAAACTACACCATCCAATACGATGGCGATAGCCTTGCCCACGTTGGCCTTGGTCATCTGAGCCCACTTGCGGGCACCTTCTGTATTCATCTTCATGCTTACTACAGGAGAACCCATCTGGTCGAACTCGTCCTTAGCATCGGTGATTACATCACCCTCCAATGGAGCACGGCCTGTAGTGGTAGTAACCTTCAAGGCGTGAAGTTCGAAGATATTCTTAGCCTTCAGGTTATCAGCTGGCTTAGCACTCCAAAGCAATCTCAAGTCAGATGGCAATACGCGCTTAGCTACAGCAGAGTAGATAATCTTGTTGATAGCGGCTGTATCACGAACGCTAGCATAACCTACAGTGCTCAAGCCACCACCGAGCTGCAAACGAGCCAACAATGGGTGAGCCTTGATAGCGGCAGCATTCTGTGCATCCTCGCCTACCTTATCAGCAGCATTGTCCTTGGTCTTGATAGAGAACTTAGCCTCAGCCTTCTTAGGCTCAGCCTTGGCTACTTCCTTCTTGGCGGCAGCAGAATCAGCTGCTACGCTGTCGCTCTTCTCCTCGCCATTGTCGCCATTGGCGATGCGGGTATCGAGCTGCTGGAGGTAAGGAGCAATCTCCTCAGAGTTATATGTCTCCCAGAACTCAAGGTTAGCACTACCCTGGAGCATCTTACGCATACGCTCTGGCTGGCTGATACCTGGCATTTCTACCATGATACGGCCCTGCTGACCTTCCAACTTCTGGATGTTAGGCTGTACAACACCAAACTTATCGATACGGGTGCGGACAACGTTGAAAGAGTTGTCGATAGCATCCTGTA
>ERZ1034687.603-NODE-603-length-22288-cov-77.664553_pt1 | contig 22288 bp, 31 predicted proteins | sample MGYA00520704_ERZ1034687 | MGnify/ENA primary metagenome ERZ1034687 (study PRJEB33766, sample SAMN09781762) | gut metagenome | biome: gut microbiome | host: Homo sapiens | place: Madagascar | study: EMG produced TPA metagenomics assembly of the PRJNA485056 data... | reverse complement strand
GCGGGGCGGATCTACCTCGCCGCAGCAGAGTGCCTATCATGCGACAAAACTCGGCCGCATGCAGCCGGGTTCTACGGCGGTCAATGCAGGCAAGGAGGCCAAGCGTCTCGACCATAATGCTCGGGTGTATCACCGGACAGCTCGGAGAGCAAGAGAGGCGTACAATGCAAAAATGGATAAGGCTGGAGGCGAGCCAAATGCGATCGAGCAGAAAAAGAGTGCCTATAAGGCGAAGTCCGATGCGAATGTCAGCCGGCGTGACCAGGCTGCCGCAAGTGCCAAGGAACGGCTGTCTAAGTTGAGACAGCTCGCCAATTCCCTCAAGGCGCGTAACCCCAATGCATTCAAAGGCTAAGGAGAAAAGTTGTACACAGACAGATTCAAGCCGCGGCGATCGGTAGAGAAACGGTATGCCGCTGCGATCAACCGGATCATGGAAGGACTGCGAAGGCGCCTCACGGGTGCCAGCAGTCCTTTTCAAATGCTCCAGGTGCTTCGCGGCTTCGCGAGGTCGCCGACTCTGGATAAGGAAGCCCGCGAGGCAGCAGGATCTATGGCCACCAGTCTCTTCCACGATGGGGCACGGAGCTGGCGTGAGGCCGCCAGACGCGGCTCCCGGGGCAGGGCTATATATTTACTCCTGAAGAAGGAGCGAGCCAACAGGAGCGAAATCAGCGCGATCGTGGAGCAAAATTCCAAGCTCATCAAGTCCATGACATCGAGGGTGGCAAGCAAGGTCGCCCACGAGATGGACAAGGGGCAGATGGAAGGGAAGCGACCGGAGGAGCTCATGCATCAGGTGCTGGCGCGATGGCCACAGCTGACGAGGGCGCACGCACTGCTGATTGCTCGCACGGAGTCCTCAAAGGCGACCACTGCATTGACGCGCGTCCGAGCAGAAAGCGCGGGGCTTTCGTGGTATGTCTGGAAGACGAGCAAGGATGCGCGGGTGCGAAGCTCGCACAGCCACATGGATGGCGTTATCTGCAGCTGGAAAGACCCGCCGTCCCCTGAGAAGCTCCTTCATCAGAAGGACTATGGGCATTATGCCCCCGGGGAGATATTCAACTGCCGCTGCTATCCGGCTCCTCTCCTGGACTATGAGGACGTGTCGTGGCCGCACAAGGTCTACATGAACGGCCGCATCCGCATGATGACGCTGGCGGCATTCAAAAAACTGAATGGAGGAGGCAGCCTATGAGGGCATACTTCGGGAGCCGTATCTCCGACCATATGATTCGCACCCCGGAAGGGTATCTGGTATGCAAGGATGTGCCGATCGCGCGCACCGGCATCCAGAATTACCGCGGGATGGAATTCGGCGGGACGGATCCCAATAAAATCTATAACATAGAGCGCCCGGAAGCTGAGGTGTTCAGCAAGGCAGCGCTCGCATCATTTGAAGGAAAGCCCGTGGTGGATGAACACCCGACGGAAGACGTGAAACCCGGGAATGTACTTCAATACCTGAAGGGCACCTGCCGCAACGTACACCGCGGCGAGGGTGCCCTTTCTGATTGCATCGTTGCCGACCTCATTATCTATGACGACGATCTGATCAGAAAAATCGAGGATGGGAAGCGCGACGTTTCCTGCGGGTATGACTGCCTGTGGGATCCGAAAGACAGAGACACCTACGTGCAGCGGGAGATCCGCGGCAATCATGTGGCTGTCGTCAATCGCGGTCGCGCTGGCCATAGAGTTTCTATTCGTGATTCCAAAGGAGGAATGAAGAGAATGAGTACAAAAAAGAACAGCCTCTGGGGCCGTGTGCTGGCGGCCTTCGCCAAAGACGAAGATACCACCCCGGAAGACTTGGAAGCTGCTTCCAAGCTGAACCCGAAGGTGCAGGACGAGGATCCTGAACCGCCCAAGGATCCAGAACCTCAGCGCACGCCGGCGTATGATGCTCTGGATGCACGCCTCCGTCGTATCGAGGATGCGCTGGACGCGCTGGCAGCGGAACCGGAATCGGAGGATGAGTACGAGAATCCGAGATCGGCAGAAGATGATGGTGAGGATTATCCAGATAATCCGGATGATGAACCGACGGCACTGGATGCTCTGGAAGGGGAGCTGACAGGGGAGAGGAAACCAGAAGGCGCCGAGGATGATGGCGAAGAAGACGTGCCGGCTGAAGAAATCAACGCAGCACACGGCGAGGAAACCGAGGATGATGCAGACTGCATTGATCCAGGAGATGAAGACGATGATGCACAGGCTGCCAGAGACGCGGCGCTGGATATCATCGACGGGATGAAGCCGGTCATTGCAAAGCTCCCTTACCGCCAGCGCCAGAGAGCGGCGGACTCCATGGCGGCGCTCCTTCGCGCTAACCTTCCGGACAGACAGTATGCCGGCCTCATGCGTGCGCAGCAGAATGGACACAGCGCTCGCGATTCTGATCCGATGATGGACGATGAAGAGTACGGCCGCATGATCCGCGACAAGTATAATCCGCATTATAAGAAAGACTAAGGAGGATATCACCATGAGTGGAAAAGCAATTGGTATTTCTATGAATTACGGGTTCCCAGGCACCTATGCCCGAACCCCAGATCTGATCACTACGTCCCGCCAGCTGAAGGCAGGATCTGCCGACGTGCCGTTCGGCACTTGCCTGCAGGCGAATGATGACAACACCTATTCCCCGATCGGCGCTGATTTTACGGCGGACAAATTCGGAGGGGTGGCGCTTCGAGTCATCAAACAGGCGGTAGCCTATGATGATCAGAATCACACCGCATATCATGCAAAGGACATGATCAATGCCCTGAACCGCGGCGCGGTCGTCGTGACCTGCAACAACGGAACCCCGACCGCCGGCGGTAAGGTATACGTCCGCATCAAGAAGAATACTTCCGTCGTGGACGGCGTGATCGGCGGTTTCGAAGCGGCAGCGGATGGCGAAAACTCCATCCTGCTCCCGAATGTCCAGTGGACGAACGGCTATGTAGACGCGAACGGCGTGGCAGAAATCACCATTCTGACCCGTGCGAACGCCTGATTATGCAAAGGAGGATAACTGATTATGGGTAATGGAGTTTCTTTTTTCACTCCTAACAAGGAAATGGCCGGCCGTGCCAGCATGGCGATGATGCAGGGCGGACGTCAGGTATACGGCATGCCGGGCGCTTTTTACGGTAAGGGCTTCGACTCCGCCGTGGCTTCCGGCATGGCCTACATCACCGGCGAGCTCGAAAAGATGGATCCGAAGGTACGCGAACCTCTCACCAGTGTCACCTGGCAGCGAGACATGGTGGCTAAAACGGGCGGCGGATGGGTAGAATACACCTCCACCTACAATGTAGACTACGGCACCACGGGACCGAATGACCTCTCTATCGTAGGCACCGCGTCCAATACGATCCCTGTCATGCAGGTCAGCACAGAAAAGAATCTGTACAAGGTATTCACCTGGATGCACATGATGCGCATCAACTTCGTGGATATGGCGAAAGCCAAGCAGATCGGCCGCAGCCTGGAAGACATGCTGAATAAGGGCATCCGCCTCAACTACAATAAGTCTCTGGATATGAACGTTTATAAAGGCTTCGAGAAGCTCGGCACGACCGGCCTTGTAAATGATCCGAATGTCGTGGTCGCAACGGCAGACAATGGTGCATCCGGAAAGGCGACATGGAAGGATAAGACTCCGGATGAAATCTTGGACGATATCAATCAGGCAATCACCGCAGCATGGGTGGCTTCCGAATACGACCTCGATGGTATGCCGAATCATATCCTGATCCCGCCGCAGCAGTACACCCTGCTCGTGACTCGTAAGGTTTCTGAAGCCGGCAACTGCTCGCTCCTGGAATACCTGATGAACAACAACATCGCGAAGAATCAGGGGCGCTCGATTTCCATCTATCCATCCCGCTGGTGCATCAAGGCGGGCGCCGGCCAGACTGACCGCATGGTGGCGTATGTGAACGATGAGGACAAGGTCAACTTCGACATCACCGTGCCGATCACCCGTGCCATGTCCTCCCCGAACCTTTCCGCTGCTGCCTACGATACCCTCTACGCAGCGCAGATTGGTCAGGTGAAGTTCAACTACTACCAGCCGGTTCGCTACATCGACGGCATCTGATTTCTATTACCGGAGGAAACCATGCTTATTATTTCCAAGAGAAAGTTCATGTTCAAGAATGTCATCGGTGGTTCCTTCATCACCAAGGGCGGCGGCATTCTGGAGGAAGCGCCGGACTGGATCCGCGAAACCATCCTCTATGACCTCGCCCTTTCTGATGGAGACATCATCGAAGTCAAGGGGAGCGGCAGCGACAAAGAGGCTGAAACGGCTGTAGCCAATGCCAAAAGAACACACTCCAAGAAAGCTAAGGAATCCGCTGAAGGAGAACCTGCAGAATAGGGGGGTGACTGTCAATGATCGGGATCATTTCGCAGGCTTCGAACATCAAGAAAGAAGAGCACCCGGAGTACACCAAGGAGACATTCCTCCTGTTGTATCCGCAATTCAGAGGCGCGATTCCGGATGCAGCGCTGGACATGTACGTAGACCTCGGACTGTCCTGTGTCAATTACAGGCGCTTCAATCGGATGTGGAAGGCGGCGATTGGTTTATTTATCGCCCACTTCTGTACTCTGTACCTGCAGTCTATGCAGCCGGAAGGGACGGACGCCTCGCAGGTGCTGGCATCTGCATCCTCAGCCGGTATGGTCACCAGCGAGAGCGCTGACGGCGTATCCTACTCCAGGGACGGATCGGCACTCAATGACCTGAATGGCTGGGCGGCCTTCAAGATGACGACGTTCGGCGTGCAGTTCGCCACCATGGCGAAACTCGTAGGGAGAGGCGGGATGTATGTATGGTGAATGCGAAAGTGGAACACAAGGAGTACAACGGCGGCATCGCCGGGCTCTTTGCCCGTCTGCTCGGCCTACAGAAACGGCATATCTATGTCGGTATTCCGCAGGCAGCGAACAACCGTAAAGATGAGGAGATCGGCAATGCGTATCTCCTTTACATCCATACCCACGGCATCCGCCGCCGTCCCATGATCGAAGAGATGGATCAGAATATGGCTCGGGGGCTCAAGTATTCCGCAGCCTTTTCCCTATACATCCAGTCTCATGGCTCGCCTCTCTGGCACTCTCCGCCTCGCCCGGTCATTGAACCGGCGCTTGCAGCCAACAAGGTCAGGATCGCAGCCGAATTTAAAAAGATATACCAGGCCACGGCAGCCGCCGATGGCGATGGGGTGGAGCGTGCCATTACACGGACGGGACTTCTCGCGCAGAATGTATGCCAAGAGTGGTTCTATGATCCGAGAAATAACTGGCCAGCCAATTCGCCCGTCACCATCGCAAAAAAGAAGAGCGATAAGCCTTTGATTAATATCGGCGCGATGCGAAAGGCCATTACCTATGTGGTTAGGAGTGATTGACTATGATTAACCTGGCCACTGTGATACACTCGCCGATGCTCTCGCAGGGCATCACTATCAAGCGGTCCTCCGGTATTTGGGAAGATGGGGATTTCGTCTCTGACAGGATCCTCCCATCGACCCTTCATTTACGAGGAATCGTGACGGTAGCAAGTGCCCGAGACCTCAGCATGGTTCCGGAAGGCGACCGTCAGTCTGGCGCTATGAAGGTGCTGACGACGGAGCGACTGTACGTGACGGGTGAGATCAATGATTCTTCGAATTTCTCTGATATCCTCGTATGGCGCGGAGAGGAGTACCGTATCTATTCGGTGACGCCTGACGCAGACTATGGGTTCTATCGATCGATCGCTATGAGAGTACTTGGGGAGGTGCCTGATGCCTAACCTTACACGGAAGGAAATCATGCGGCTGTTCTATAGGGCGACCATGGCCGCGATCGGGGAGGATCCGGATAAGAAGTACGGATCCTCGAAGCCGCCTGTCCGCTTGACCTACAGCACCTTTGGAAAGCCTGACTGGACGGTGAACGATGATGTCATTTTTCTTACGTTCCGTGATGCCGGCGGTGATGAGACCACCCAGCCGATCCATGAAGTATGGGAAGACGCTGGGCGTGATCTCATATGCCGGCATTATATGAACCGTGTGCTGCAGATTTCTTTCACGGCCTATGGGCCGAATGGATACGATCATCTTCTGGAGGTCAAACATGCCTTCCTTGACGGCTCCGACGTACTGCGGAAAGCCGGCATCATGATCATCCCATCTGCAGAGACACCGCAGTACGTTCCCGAGAATTACCAAAACATGTGGTGGGACAGGGCAGACCTGACACTCCGCTTCAACTACCTCATGCGTTGGGATGAGGACGTGAAGGCCATCGAGAAGGTGCCGGTGACTATTCACGCCAATCCGCCCGGCGAATCGCACCGCGTCCAGACGGACAGCGGAATTATCATCAAGAAAGGATAAAATATGCAGCTTGATTTAAAAACAATCGTCAATGTGAAGGTCAATCTGGCCTCTCGCTCGGCTGCCAGAAAAGGTTTCAATGTGGCGCTGATCCTTGGCCCTAGCACGGCCATCAGTACAGGCGAACGCGTCAAAATCTACACCAGCGTTGCCGCCATGCTGCAGGATGGATTCACTACGGATACACCGGAATATACGGCAGCGTCGCTGTACTTTTCCGCGACCTCCGGCCCGACCAAGCTGGCCGTCGGCGTCAAAGGGGAAGAAGAATCGTTCCTCGCTGCGGCTAAGGCCTGCCGAGAAAAGAATGGGGAATGGTATGTGCTAATCCCGCTTGAAGCCAAAGACGCTGATATCCTGCAGTTGGCAGAATGGGCAGAGGCAGCCAGCCCGGACACGCTCCTTGCCTATACCACCTCTGATGATTCGAACCTGTCGAACACCGTAACCGGTGACGTGGGCGAGCAGACCGACGCCATTTTCAAGCGCCTGAAGGCGAAGAATTACCGCCGCTCCTTCGGCATGTACAGCGGCACCAGCCACGCCGTCGCTGCCGTCATGGGCTATGCAATGGGACAGAACACCGGTCTCAACAATTCCGCGTTCACGCTCGCCTACAAGAAACTGCCCGGCGTCGTGACGGATGACCTGTCTGAAACGCAGGTGCAGTATGTGTGCGGGGATAGCGAGACTGCAGGCGTGAACGGCAATGTATATGTGCGCCGATCGGATGCATATGACGTCCTGCAGGAAGGATGCATGGCGGACGGTACGTACTTCGACGAAGTCCTGAACCTCGACATGCTGAAGAATGAAATCGTGCTGTCGGTCATGGATCTCCTGACCAGCCAGCCGAAGATTCCTGATACGGAACCCGGTGTAAACAGCATCGTGGCGGTCATCAATACCGCTTGTGAGAAATTCGTCAATTCCGGATTCATCGCACCAGGCGTATGGAATGGCGGCACTGTGCTCACCCTGAAGAATGGCACCACGCTCGATGCTGGCTATATCGTCCTCTCGGAACCGGTCGCCGACCAGTCGCAGGCCGATCGCGATGCGCGCAAGGCGCCTCCGATCTACGTATGCATCAAGACTGCCGGCGCTATTCATTACGTGACCATCGCGGTCAACGTCAATCGCTAGGGAGGTGAAAAAGTATGAATGGAGCTTTATCTACCTACTCCTTCTCGGACGTGGTCGGATCGATCCATTGCGGACTGATGGAGGACTATGTATTTACCGGAAACGGCGTGGGATCGATTACCATTTCCAAATCAACGGAGCGCACAGCGCATGATATTGCGGCTGACGGATCGGTCATGGTATCCAAAGTGCCGGGCAATAACGGGACTGTCACCATCGAGGTACAGCAGACCAGTCCCCTTAATAAATGGCTGAATGAATGGTTCCAGAAATTATGGAATTCTCCCACCGCTAAGTGGGCCAGCACCACCATCCTGATCCGTAACGGCCATCTGGGAAATACCCATGTGTGCGTCGGTGTGTCCCCATCCAAGGAACCGGACACACCGTACCAGGCACAGGGCGGCCGCGTGACGTGGCAGCTCATGTGCGCAGATATCGTGAATAACCCGATCTAATGTGAAGCATTTTTTATACCGGAGGAACCATAATGCTGAAACAGAAGACAAAAGTGATCGAAGCAGGCGGCGCTAAATACCGTCTGGGGAAAATGGACGCCCGCTCGGCATCCTATCTGGCCATGAAAGCGGCGGCGATCATCGCGCCGTCCCTTTCCAACATCAAGGGCATGAATAAGCAGGATGCCATCAAGCTGGCGGCCAATGCCCTGCCGTCCATGCCCCGCGAGGAATTCGATGAAATCCAGACCATGCTGCTCCGCACCGTCGTGAAGCTGGTCGAGACGAATGGCGTGGATATGCCTGTGCCGGTCATCAAGGCGGACGGATCGTTTACCGATGAGGATCTCTGCTATGATGCCGTGACGGTCATGCAGCTCTCAGCGCAGGCACTGATGTTCAATATCGGCGATTTTTTTCAAGGAGCCGGCCTGATCCAGAAACCGGCCAAGTAACAATGCCCTTCGAACCATACCCCTATCCGACCATCGATGCCTTCGCGTATGCGCCGGTGGCCGCCGGTATGTGGCGACAGCATGAAGTGTTTGATGGGACATATGACTTTGATGATTTACTCGACGCGCATGAAATCATGGCAGTAAAAGCCATCAATGCCAAGAGAGCCCAGGAAGCGGCAGAAAGGAGAAATCGATGAATCCAGTCGAAACGATGGGCGAGTACCTGGTCAAACTGTCTGCTGACATTGATACCAATTCCTTTAATGCCGCCATGGCTGCTCTGAATCAGCTCATGAACGCCCTGAAGAACATCAAGGGACTCGCGGCGGCGGCCGCGGCAGTGACCGGATTTGCGGCGATCGGCAAGGCGGCCATCGATACCATCAAGAGTGTGTCAGCGGCCGACATGCAGTTCAAGCGGCTGGCGAATCAGATGTGGATCACCAAGGACAGCGCCAAGGCACTATCTACGGCCATGAAGGTCATGGGTGTGTCCGAGGAGGATTTGGCATGGATCCCAGAGCTTCGCGAGCAGTTCTTCCGTCTACGAAGTGAGATGAACCAGCTGGCCACGCCGATCGATGCCGACCGGCAGCTGAAATGGATCCGAGAAATCGGATATGACATCCAGTCGCTGCAGGTGAAGCTGAAAATGCTGAAGGAGTGGATAGCCTACTACCTCATTAAATACCTGCAGCCATTCATCAAGGAGTTTCAACAGTTCATCCAATGGCTGAACGACAAACTCGGCAAGAACATGCCGCAGATCGCGAAGAAAATCGCGGAGTTTTTAGGGCACGTTGTATCCGTCGGGCTGAGTGCGCTTAAAGTATTGAAGTCGGTCATTGGCACCGTCTATCGCTTTATCGACGGCCTCCCTGCAAATGTGAAAAAGTGGGGAGCGATCTTTGCGACGGTCGGGGCCTTTATCATGGCCGGGCCTTTTGGGAAATTCCTGATCGCGATCGGCGGGGCTCTGCTGCTCCTCGAGGACTTCGTCTACTACATGAATGGGTGGAAGTCGTCTAAGACGCTCGCTCCCGTGTGGGAGAAGCTGCTGAATTTCTTAGAGGGGGATACGCTCTCCACTATCTCTGATTCCATCAAGGAAATCCTGAAAGTCATCGCGGATGCCCTTGATTACATCGTGACAAAATTCGTGGAAGGCATTGATTGGGATGGTATTCGTGAGTCCTGGTCAGATGGTCTTTCAGAGTTGAAGGACGGGGTGGGCGATTTATTTGACGCCATTTCCGACCTTTTCGATACCATCACCAAGAATACCGACGAGAAGGCGAAGTCTCGCCAGCGTTCATTCTGGACGTCCATCGGAGAATTCATATCTTGGGCTTTGAAGGACCTCGGCAGAATGGCCGGGATGGTCGGGAAGCTCATCGCCTCCATCGCGCTGTGCCTTCGCGGTGATTTCGTGGGCGCCGCAAAGCTCTTGGGCGTCGTCGTTCAGTCGGCGGCCAAGAACAGCCCCTGGGGGCACATTCTGAGCGGTGTATTTGGATCCTCAGCCGATGAGAAAGCGAATACCGCGGCCGCGATGAACATACTCACGAAGGACGGCGGCTTCACGAAAGAGGCTGCGGCCGCGGCCATCGGGAATTTCTCGGCGGAGTCGAATGTAGATCCGAATAACGTGCAGAAGGGAACACAGGAAGAAAAGGAAATCTACCTTCGCCGCCTTCTCAATGGAGATATGAGCCGGGAGGAATTCGTAACCGACGGCGTCGGATTTGGCCTTGCGCAGTGGACAGATGCAGGAAGAAAGGGAGCACTCTACGATTTCGCCATCGAGCAGGGGCGGCCCATCAACGACCTGCGCCTGCAGCTGGCCTTCTTCATGAAGGAGCTTGAGGAAGATTACGGCGACCTGTACCAGGAAATGAAGACAACGGACGATGTGGACAGCATGACGCGACGGCTGCTTCATGAGTACGAAGGACCGGAGGATCAAGGTTATGGCGTGCAGGTGGATCGCGCAAACAGGGCGCAGAGGGCATACGATAACAATTTTGTAAGTACAGCCTCCTTCGCAGTAAATCCTAACAGCTACGCAGCAACGGCTGGTGCAGGAAGTAATGGATTCGTACAGACCGGCTATAGCGGCGGAAGCAGCATTTCATTCGGAGATATCCACGTGAATGTCACGAATAGCAATGCCTCAGCCAAGGACATCGGGAATGCAGTCGCTGATGCCATTTCTACGAGGTATCAGAGAGGGGTGCTGGTATGAATATCTTAGGATCTCTGGGCGGAGGCGCGCATCTCGGTCTGGGTAATCTGACCGGCATGACACTCGGGAACCTAAATTCGGTTCTGATCGGCGGGACGGCTACGCTGCCGTCCAAGGAAATGTTTCTTGGAGCCGCGTTTCAAGATGGGTATTTTCCCCGCCAGTGGGCGGCCGGGACGCATGAACAGGGCGAGCTCATCTACTGCAAGACGAACATCGCCGGATTCTTTTTTGACGCCGTGCTGAACGTGTCCACGGAGCATACCGCTGTCGTGACATCGCATCCGGTACAGACCGGGGCGAATATCTCGGATCACATGTACTTAGAGCCGGTACAGATCACCATGGAAATCGGCATGAGTGACTGCATGGCTTCCATGGTTCGCGGCCAGTGGGTGGGCGCCTATACGAAGTCCATCTCGGCTTACCGCAAGCTCTGCGAGCTGCAGGCAGCGCGGATTCCCTTCACGGTGCTGACGCGTCTCAACCAGTATCAGAATATGGTCATCCGCTCGATTTCCGTCAACGATGACGCCAGTACGCTGTACGGCCTGCGTGCCACGGTCAACCTGCAGCAGCTGATTATGGCGAATGTGACAACAGAGAAAGTCTCCGCTCGCGAATGGACGAGCGGAGCGGGGGCGAATCGCGGTGAGGTGCAGCCGACACCGGAACCGACGTCGACCATCCGAGCTATGGAAGACGCATCGAAAGGGGGCGAGGGCTGATGGCATACTGCAGAATACCATTGACTTGTCAGCCGCAGTCTGTACAGACATTCAAGCTTACGCTTGAGGGCGGCAAGCGGAACATCAACATCAAGCTCGTGCTCCGGTATATGGATCTGTATGATACGTGGATCGCCGCGATCTATGACAACAGCACGGGAGACCTTCTGGTGGATATGATGCCTCTGGTATGCGGAGTGAATCTCCTCGACCAGTATAAGCATCTTTCTATCGGGGAGGCATACATCGTGCCTGTTTCCGACACGCTCATTATGCAGCCGGACAACAAGACACTGGGGACGACCTTTGTTTTAATCTGGGGGGACGCATCATGAGTTTTGCGAGTGCTGCCCTCGGGGCAGCGGTAGAAACCACGCTGGCCAAGCAGTGGGGCGCAGACAAGGCGAATCCCAACGCCAAGCCGACACTGACGCGGCCTAACGGCGCGCTTTGGCTTAGAAAGTACAATATTCTGGTCACGGACAAGAATGATGAAGAGGCACTGAACGTGTCCGACCTGCACTGCACCTTCGAGGTGCACAAGAAAAGAGACCGGGGCGGATTCTATGCCATCGTCCGTATCTATAATCTGAATGCCGATACCGAGGATAAGCTGGTCATGGAAGGCGACCGGCTGATCATCGAGGCGGGGTATCAGGCGGAGCAGACGGAGACGTCCAAGGATGAGGCAGGCAATGAGGTCAAGACGACCGTCGACCTGCAGTATGGGAAAATTTTTGACGGAAAGATTATTTGGCCATCCCGATCGCGTGATTCTAATGTAGACTACGTTCTAACGCTTATGGCCATCGATGGGGATCAGCAACTGAACCTCAATTTCATCTCCAAGACCGTGAACCGCGGCCTGAATTCTCGAAAAATCATCGAGACCGTGGCGAATGACAGCGAAGAGAAGACGCCCGTGAATCAGGTATCGGACGGCCTGTCGGATCAGGCGCTGCCAAGGGGCAAGGTGTTCTTTGGCCGTCCCTATGACTATATACAGAATGTGTGCCGTGGGAACGCGGCCTCTTTTTATGTAGAAGATGGAAATCTGAACATCGTCCGCCTGCAGGATGTGGGGCAGGACGAGGCGATCGTCGTATCTCCGGAGACGGGACTTGTCGGGACACCGCAGCAGGTGCAATTCGGGTTGTCATTCAAGATCCTTTTGAACCCGGCCATCCACCTGCAGTCGCTCATCAAATTGAAGAACGTGCAGGCAAATGAGGCGAGCGTGACACCCGGCCAGCAGCAGGCACCACTGGATGATGAGTGGATTTATCAGGTTATGGAGCTGACGCACGTCGGGGATACCCGGGGGAATGACTGGTACACGGAAATTCAAGGGATATCCCGCTACGGGAAGGGCTCACTGGCGGCCTTATTGGGTAACAGTGGACAGAATGGGAATGGGGTGTGATCAATGATACCTTTGACAGAGCTTTCGCCTGACAGGCGCCAAAATAGCGAAAATTTCGCTCGCGAGCGGGAGAACAATCTGCGCGTGGCCTGCCCCGGGATCATTCAGTCGTTTGATCCCGCCGAGCAGACGGTCACTGTGCAGCCAGCCATCCGAGAGAAGCGGCTGACCCCGGAAGGAGAAGAACGATGGGTGGATCTCCCCCCGCTCGTTGATGTTCCCGTGGTATTTCCGAGAGCGGGCGGCTATGTGCTGACCTTTCCGGTGAAGTCGGGCGATGAATGTCTGGTCATCTTTGGAGACGCCTGTATGGATGCCTGGTGGCAGTCGGGCGGCGTGCAGAATCAGATCGACTGTCGCCGTCATGATCTCTCAGATGGATACGCTATCCCCGGTCCATGGAGCCAGCCTCGCACCATTCCGGGATACAGTACCGGATCTGTGCAGCTCAGGAATGAATCCGGATCGGCGTATGTGGAAATCGCCGGAGATACCATCAACATCGTCGGCGGCACCATCAACATCAAGGGAGGGACGGTGAATATCAATTGAGTCAGGCGACACGACTGGGCGACAAAGACACAGGACACGATGCATGCCCGCCGACAGGGCTCATCACCGCATCCTCGAACGTGTTCATCAATGGAATGGGAGCTGCGCGCGTGGGAGACATCTATGCACCGCATGGATGCTCTGTACACGCGGCGCACTCCGGGGCGATTTCTTCCGGAAGCAGCACCGTATTCATCAATGGGAAGCCAGCTGCCCGGGTGGGGGACAGAGTCTCCTGTGGCGGGATGGCTGCCGAAGGCTCTTCGAATGTGTTTATAGGAGGCTAGCTATGATTTACCGCATGTTAGACGCCGACGGTGACTACGTATTCGGGAGGAGCAAGCATGCTTATCTCGAAGGCGTGGAAGCTGTCGCGCAGGCCATCAAGACACGACTCCGCCTGCTCTATGCAGAGTGGTGGGAGGATCGAGAAGACGGATTGCCACTATTTGAGAAGATTTTGGCATCGTCGGGCAGCCAATCCAACACAGAGGCGGTGGATTTTCTTTTCAAGGAACGCATCTCCGGGACGAAAGGCGTGCTCTCGATACTAGGCTATGATTCCAGCTATGACAATGACACTCGAAAATACACGTTCCGCGCTGTGGTGGAGACCATGTACGGATCGCTCATTATATCGAATCTGGGAGGAACAGAATGAGTTACTTTTCTCCTTACGTAGACGGATCCGGACTTCACATGCCGACCTATCAGGATATTTTGGACGACATGATCGCAAGCATGAAAAAGATCTACGGATCGGACATTTACCTTGGGAACGATAGTGCGGATTATCAGTTTCTGTCCATACTCGCATTGAAGGTGGCCGACAGTTACCAGGCGGTGCAGTATGCGTACAATTCCCGAAGCCCGACGACTGCGATTGGCGCGGCGCTCGACTCCGTAGTCAAGCTGAACGGCATTTACCGGAAACCTGCAGGGTTCTCGACCTGTGAACTCTACATCACGGGCACGGCCTTCACGGAAATCAAAAATGGTAGCGTCAAAGATGCTACTGGGAATGTGTGGAATCTGCCGGCGTCTGTGGTGATCGGATCGGACGGTAGCGTGCTTTCTACAGCCACCTGCAGCGTGGCTGGCGCTATCACAGCACTCCCGGGAGATATTACGCAGATCAACACACCGACGATGGGATGGAAGGCGGTCGAAAACAAAGTGTCAGCAATCCCCGGAAATGCCGTCGAAACGGACGGAGAGCTTCGCAATCGGCAGACCATTTCTGTATCGAACCCGTCTCAGACCATGCTGGCCGGGACGCTCGGCGCACTCCGTGCGCTGAAGAATGTGGCGCGCGTGTCGGTCTACGAGAATGACACCAATCTCTCGGTCGTGGATGAGGAGAATAACCCCTTTGGTCTTCCGCCGCACTCAATCACCTGCGTAGTCGAAGGTGGCGATGACAACGAAATCGCGGAGGCGATTCTTTACCATAAAGGGATCGGCTGCTATACGAATGGCACGAAGGTGGTCAAGGTCAAAGACCAGAATGAATACATCAATACTGTCCGATTCTATCGGCCAAGCTATGTCCCGATTCATGTACATGTAAAGATTAAAAAGTATACCGGCTATATCTCCAGTCTGTCGTCGACGGTAAAAAGTGCGATTTACGATTATATCAAAGGACTGGAAATCGGACGTGACGTGTCCATTTCTATGCTGACCGGCGTCATCGTAGGATGCAACCCGATCCCGAGCAAGCCGCTGTTCGGCATCTCTTCCATCACGATCGGCCGATCGGCCGGATCCATGGCAGCGGGAGATGTCGACATCAATTACAACGAAGTGGCTAGCCCTGACTACGACTTCCTCGAGGTAGAATCATGATCACGCCGACGAAGGAATACTACAGGGAGCTCATCACTTCGGAATACCGGCTTTCTCCGCGCTTCAATGACATGGTACGGAAGATGGTGGACTATAACTGCAATCTGGATACATTCATCTTGAAGATCGTGGAAATGTTTGACATTGAAACGGCCCACGATGACCAGCTCGACATCATCGGCGACTGCGTCGGTGCGTCCCGCGATCTGGACTTCGAACCGACACCGCTTAGCCGAGGGGACATCATTTGCCCGACGCCGACAGAAATGGAAAAGGACAGCGGCGATGAATCTGTTTATACCTTGTATCCGACACCAACACCCGTGAATATGGATGAATCGGACTTTATCAAAGGCTATGCCCCGGCGGATATCGAAGATGCGCCCCTGATCACAGACTCCGTCTTCCGCACGATGATCAAGGCAAGAATCGTGCAGAATGTATGGAAGGGAAACGTGCTCGATCTTTATGAAATGTGGGCGAATCTGTTTCCGGAGAATCTGGGTATACAGATCCAGGATCTGCAGGATATGTCTTACAATATTGTGCTGGTTGGTCAGTACACAGGGCTCATGCGAGAGCTCGTCATGCATGGTTATATCATGCCGAAACCGGAAGGCGTCCGGATCAATGCGCTCTCCTTTATCGATACCAGCGGTATGCCGATCTTCGCATACGATTACAACACTCTCAACTATAGCGGCTATAAGTCACACTGGCTGCAGGTCAAGAAAACGGAGGGGTAATGAATGGCAAAATCTAATTTCAGGGTATTTGCGGAAGGCGTCGCACCTGCGAATATCCAGTCAGACAATGAATACGAGACAGATTCGCAACGCGTCTCCGGCGTGGTGCCGGGCATTGCTGTCCCTGCGCTCCACAACAAGCTCTATAAGCAGGCGACGATCATGGTTGCGGCCATAGCGCAGGTCATCGTACAGGCGGGGCTTGATGCGATGGATGATGACTATGCCGGTCTCGTCGCGAATCTCCGTAAAACATTCGCAGGCTCGGTGAATGGCGTCAAGCCGGATGCGCAGGGGAATATCGACCTCACGTCTGTCCTTGAGAACATCCGCCGGATGACATATCCAAGGATCGGCGACGTCATCATGACAAAGAATTCTGAAAATCCATCCGTCAAGTACACTGGCACCACCTGGGAACTTCTCGAAGAGAAGACATTCATCATGGCCGCCGGGAATACCGCCAAAGTCGGAGAAAATGGCGGGAGTAATACCCACGCAAATACTGTGGCCGAGATGCCATCCCATACCCATGGCTACACTATGAGTGAAGCAGGCGGGCATGACCATGATCGGGGGAATATGGAGATCGCAGGTGAATTTAACGCGGATGATTCAGCATTTGGACGGCATGCGGATCCTACACCCACTTCAGGCGCGTTTTTTCAGGGAAGAGACGTTGATTTAGATCAAGAATCCAGCGGCGGCGGTGGCGGTGCTCGTATGCGTTTCTTGGCTTCCCGTGCTTGGACCGGGCGTACTTCTTACGCCGCAGCACACAAGCACTCACTCTCGATTTCCTCGACTGGCAGTGGACAGGCATGGGACAGCAGACCGAAGTACATTGCATTATACATTTGGATTCGTACAGAATAATAAGGAGGAATCATGGCAGTAGAAACGAATGCGCGCATAGAATTTTCCGTCGCATCTGTGGAGGAATGGGAAAAAGTAAACCCCAAGCTCCACCAGGGCGAGCCCGTCTTCGCAAAGAAACCGAGCGGCAAGTATATTCTGAAAGTCGGTGCCCCCGGCGGGAGCACCTATAAAAATGCCGTCGTCGTATGGGATCAGGACGATGCAGAAACAAAAATGACAAGCACACAGGAAGCGGCTGCGCAGGCGCTCGCATCAAAGAATGCAGCGTCCGCGAGCGCGAGGGCGGCTAAGGCGAGCGAGAACGCGGCAGCCACGTCCAAGAGTGCAGCGGCCACGAGCGAAGCCAACGCCAAGACCAGCGAGACGAATGCTGGCAATAGTTCAGAACTCTCTAAGAGGTGGGCTATGTCTTCTTCTAGTCCAGATGGTGTATATGGCAATAAGTCATCTAAGACATGGGCAGAGGAAGCAAAGACTTCTGCTAGTAACTCTGCTGCTTCTGCTAGTGCTTCTCAGTCTAGTGCAGATTCTAGTGCATCCTATGTAGCTACAGCTTCTTCTAGTGCAAATGCAGCAAAGCAAAGTGCATTATCCAGTGCTAATAGTGCATCGGCAGCATCTTCTAGTGCTTCTAATGCATCTATAAGTGCTTCTAATGCAAAGATAAGTGAAACTAATGCAGCTAAAAGTGCTACCGCAGCAGCTCAGAGTGCTATTGATGCTGCTAAGTTTGATCCTTCTAGCTACTATACGAAGACAGAAACTTACACTAGAGCAGAAGTAGATAATAAAATTGCTGCTATTCCAAAGCCAGACATGTCTAACTATTACACCAAAGCGGAGACCTATAGCATTGATGAGACAGATAATAAGATTGCAACTATGCTGATGGCTAAAGTACCTACAAAGACCTCGCAGCTGACCAATGATAGTGGTTTTGCAGTAATCAGCAACGGACATCTTAGTATTAACGGAAGCGAGTTGTGGATAGAATGAGTGACTTAGGAGCAATCTTTCACGTCAAAAAAGATGGAGTGCAGTATGATGCCCATGCATATACGACCACTGATGAGTGTCCAGAACCGAACTTGAAGATAAACTTTAAGGGGACAGCTGCATATATTAAGCTGGAAGCTAAAGGTAGTGGAGATGTGCCTTGCTATGTCAAAAAGAGTGATGGAGGAATCTATCAGATACACAAAGAAGCTATTTCTACAGGTTCAATGACAGTGCCGCGTAAGACGAATGTTACCTTTACTATACCTACAGGAATTAAAGTTATTAAAGTAGAATATAAGCAGATCTTTGAGCATCAAAATATAATAACAAACTATATAGGTGTAACTCCGGGAGCAACACATTCCCTTGTATGGAGACAACAAGGTGCACTTAAGGCATTCTGCTTACGGTGTGCTACACACAGTATAGAGTGGGCGAATATTACTATAAACAATGTAACATTGTCATGGTCTCCTGAAATCAACAAACAAACTCCTAATATAACTGACTATTAAAAAAAAAGGAAAGGTGATTATCATGTTCGCTTATCCACCAACACCTCCAGCTATCAATAGCTTCGGAGGTGAAGTAAATAATGTCGAAGAAGTAAGGAGAGCTAGAGTAGACCCTTGTGGCTCTCTCACTTTCTTTATTTCCAAATAGGTTAGAAAAAGGAGATGATTATCATGAGCCCCGAACGAAGGGTGGTCAAGGAATGGCTAAAGACGGTTGACCGTGAAGAGCTTGATGCGATGCTTCAAGCCGCCATCTTTACACCCGACGAGCAAAAATATATTCACATGAGACTTATCGAAGGGATGACGTTCAAATAGATAGCTATCGACCAGTCGCTTACAAGGAAGAGCGTGGCTAGGATTGCACGGCGTATCTCTAAAAAGATGTACAAATCAGGCAGAAAACTGGGATTTTTTTAGGGATTTTGTGGCACCATTCCATTTCCCGTTTCATCTACAATGGAATCGTAAGGAGGGGATACCATGTACGGAGAATTCTATCCAACGGGTTACTACGGCGCTACGCCTCAAATGCAAGACAGGCTGGCCATGCTCGAACAGCAGCGGCAGATGCAGCGTCCGCCTCAGCCCATGACCGTTCGCGGGCATTTGGTGACAGGCATCGAGGAAGCACGAGCGGCACAGGTCATGCTGGATGGGACACCGTCCTATTTCCCCTCCCCGGCTGAAGGGAAGATCTATGAGAAGTCGATAGATCTTAACGGGATGCCGGTATTCAAAGTCTACGTTGTATCCAAGGAACCACCCAAGCAGGAAGCAGCACCCGCCGGAGCGCTGGCAGCGCTGCAGGCGAAGGTGGAGGAGATGGAAAAGACGCTGAATTCGATGAAGGAGGAGAAAGACCATGAATCCGTTCCAGTTAATCGGCATGCTGCAGCAGGCGCAAAATCCCGTAGGAATGATCCAGCAGATGGCGGGAACTGATCCTTTGATGGGCCGTGCTATGCAGATGGGCAAGGGAAAGAGCCCTGATGAAATGAAAGCTATTGTTCGTAACCTGGCCCGCCAGAAGGGGTGGAGTGACGAACAGCTCGGTCAGTTTCTTTCTCCATTTGGATTGAAACTCTGATGTGCGCACTCAGATTTCATAGATTCCATGTAAAGGAGGAACAGAAAAAATGGAAGGAATTACACCAGTAATGAATGTCGGGACTCCGGCTGCCACCAATGGCGATGGCTGGGGCGGCGGATGTGGTGCCTGGCTGATGTGGGTGATCGTCATCTTCGCGATGATGGGCGGAGGCTGGGGTGGATTCGGCAACCGCGCCGGGCTGACACAGGCAGAGATGCAGGCAGGTTTTAATCACCAAGACGAGATGGGCCAGCTCCGCGGGGTTACCTACGGACTTGCTGATTCAACCTTTGCTCTCAATACCACTATGCTCCAGGGGCAGGCAGGGCTCGAAAAAACGGTCATGCAGGGCAACTATTCGCTCGGAAGTCAGCTTGCTGAGAACCGCTTCGCGCAGCAGCAGTGTTGCTGCGAAACCAACCGCAATATCGATAGCGTGCGGGCAGAAAACTACAGAAACACATGCGAGCTGAAAACAGCGCTCCATGAGGAGGCTGAGAAGACCCGCGGAATGATGATGGCGAGCCAGATTCAGGATCTCAGAGACAGACTGGCAGACCGTGACCGCGATCTCCAGTCCGCAAACTTCAACCTGTCTCAGGTGATGCAGACATCTGCAATTGTCGGTCAGCTTCGCCCATTTCCGCAGCCTGCATATATTACCGCGAGCCCATACCAGGCACTCGCAGGCTACGGCCTCTGCCACTGCAGTACGGGTACGGGCACTGGAACCGGAACGGTAACCCCTTGATTTAATGATTTCCAAGACCTCCATCGGAGGTCTTTTTTATTGGAGGGCATCGAGCTATGGACTCAGCTTTATTTTCTTTTATTCTGCAGGTCGTGTACTCTGTGGGTGCATTTGTCTTCGGGTACGCCTGGAATAAATCGCGAAGTTTGTCACGGCGGCAGGATGGCATCGAGCATGGGACTCGTATACTGCTGAAGATGAATCTTATCCGCATTCATCGCGTATCGTCGAAAAATGGGTGCATCACATACGATGACGCAGCGCTAGCTGAGGAAATCTATGATGCCTATCACGCGCTGGGTGGTAATGGATCAGGAACCCATATGCTGGCAGATATTAAAAAGATGAGGATGGTGGGCAACGATGGAAAAGTTTAAATGGCTAATTGATCGGATCAATCGTGAGCGGAAGCGTACTCGGAATGCGAAGTCGTCCATGCGAATTGTGTGGTTCTACGGCATCGGTCTTGCACTGATCAGCGCGCTCCTCGTGGTCGGCTGGTTATATCAGTGGATGCTGACAGGGGAACCCGACCTTCAGCTCCTTGTGTCCTATTTCAAAGAATACACGGCAGCTTCCGTAGTAGCTGCCGTGACCTTTCTTTCCGTATTTAATGTCGATAAAAATAATGACGGGCGGCCGGATGCTGCGGAGCTTCAGGCAAAGAAACCCAAGGATCCTCCCAAGGTTCAATTCCCGTCCGTGCCAAAAAAGGAGGCTTCCCATGACTAGAGAAGAGTTGGCTAAGGCCATTGCTAATGGCATTATTGCAGTAGGGGTAGAGGGAGACTTCGATTCAGTTTCTTGCTCGACCGCCGGAGACTATCCGTCGATTGGCGTATCGCAGTGGGAAGGTGACAGAGCGGAGGACTTGCTCAGCCGTATCCCCGGAGGTGATTACTACTCCGGGCGTGCCTACTCAGATATCTACTACAGCGGAGACCTCGCTGGGCTGAAGGAGCTGCTGAATTCTCCTGAAGGCCAGTCCGCTCAGCGAGAGAAGCTGGCGGAGGACTGCTTGTACTACGTAGATGAATTATGGGAGATTCCGAATCTGGATGACACCCGCTGCACGATCTATGCCGGGATGTGGTGCCCGACTTCTACGTCCGTAGTGTGCCGCTTCCTTGCTAACCGGCAGTGGAACTATGACCTTCGAGACCTGGACGTCCTGTGCGCGCTCTTCAAATACCAGTATGCACATGCGGCCGGTTGCGATGAATATGGCGAAGGCTATGCGAATCGCGCAAATGCCACTTACGACTACTGTAAAGAGCTTGATGTGTAAAAAAACAGCTATATCGAAAATATGCGATGGGGTTAAATGGCCCTGACATGCGTTGGAGGACCATTCCTTGAGTGATTTATCAAAAGGGAACCTCGAACGCCTGCTAGGGTAAAAATTCGCAATCCTTAGCGATTTGTACTATAATTGAAGGTGTGAAATGTGGAAGAAGACAAAATGCGTCTCGCTAGTTGCTGCATTGCTGCTGTGCTCCTCATGGTGGCCGGCTATTTCTTATGGCGAGGAGACTACGGAGCCGGAAGTAGTGATGTCGGCGGATCAATTCAGGACATGGAAAGAGACGTCGGCGAAGCTCAGAGCGGAATTGACACTGCAAGAAGAGAGAATCAAAATGCTAGAGATGAGCTCGGACGGATCCGCGAAGGAATTGACCGCGCTGCAGATCGAGCTTACCGATTGCAAAAACAGACTGAAGCAGACAGAGAACTCCTTGGAGAAATCCGAGATGGAAATGAGCGCTGCCAAGATTTCGCTCTCGAACTTGATCGAACGATTAGAGAAATTGAAATCCGAAATAAAAAGGCTCGAGCACAAACAGGTGATCGCGAAGAGGCAGCGGGACGCGTGGGCGGCGATAGCCGTAGTGAGTCTCGGTAGGAGCGTGCTTTCCGACTTATGATTTTGTCAAAAATTTGGCAAAAAACTATCCTAAATTCCCGTTATTTGCTGCCGCATGCCCCCAAAATTTTCACAGAACGAAAGTAAAGAAATTCGATACTATCGAGCTTTTCATAATTAAATAAAAATTTCCG
>ERZ1034687.600-NODE-600-length-22336-cov-21.064046_pt1 | contig 22336 bp, 18 predicted proteins | sample MGYA00520704_ERZ1034687 | MGnify/ENA primary metagenome ERZ1034687 (study PRJEB33766, sample SAMN09781762) | gut metagenome | biome: gut microbiome | host: Homo sapiens | place: Madagascar | study: EMG produced TPA metagenomics assembly of the PRJNA485056 data... | reverse complement strand
TTACTTTCCGATGCAGAAGTGCTTGAAGATATTGTTTAGTGTTTCCTGACTACTGATCTGTCCACCAGTGATTTCGCCAAGTTCCTCCAATACGATTTTCAGGTCTTCTGCAATGATGTCGCCACTCATGCCTATGTTCATCGATTCCAATACACGGGAGAGGGATTCGTTGGCACGGATGAGGGCTTCGTAGTGGCGGGCGCTGGTCACGATGACATCGTTTTCTGATATTTCAGGAATGTCGGCTGCTTCTACCAAAGCTTTCTCCAAGAGGGGGATGTTCTCGCCTGTGCGGGCGCTGATGCTCAGGATGCTAATGCTTGCTGGCGAAGACGAGGGTGAAGAGGCAAGGCTGTTCTTGTCTGCCGACTGGGCAGAATAATGGAAAGGAAGTGAAGTTGGGTCGAACGAGAGTGCATCGATCTTATTGAATACCATCAGCAGTTTTTTGCCTTGGTTCTTTTTCTCCATCTCATCAATTTCTGATTCTGCAGGCTGTTCATCGAGGAGCCAGATGATGATGCGGGCCTCTTCCATCTTCTGGAAGGTACGCTCGATGCCGATGTTCTCCACCACATCGTTGGTCTTGCGGATTCCTGCAGTGTCGATGAAGCGGAAGGTGATGCCGTTGATGAGGGTGGTGTCTTCTATCACGTCACGCGTGGTGCCGTGGATGTCGCTCACGATGGCTTTTTCCTCGTGGAGCAGTCGGTTGAGCAAGGTGCTTTTGCCCACATTGGTCTTGCCCACGATGGCTACAGGGACGCCCTGCTTGATGGCATTTCCCGTCTCGAAAGAGTGGGCAAGGGTATTGATGCGGCGCTCTATCTCTTCGGCAAGAGCTCGCAGGTCGCTGCGGTCGGCAAACTCCAGTTCCTCGTGGTCGCTGAAGTCGAGTTCCAGTTCAAGCAGCGAAGTCATCTTCAACAGTTTTTCGCGTAGTCGTGTCAGCTCGTTGCTGAAATGTCCCTTCAATTGGCTCATTGCCATGTGGTGGGTGGCCTTGTTGGTTGAGGCTATCAGGTCGGCCACGGCTTCAGCTTGCGACAGGTCCATCTTGCCGTTCATATAGGCACGACGGGTGTATTCGCCTGGCTCAGCCTGTCGACAGCCCACTTCTGTGAGCCGTTGCAAAACCTGTTGAAGAATGTATCTGCTGCCGTGACAGGAAATCTCCGTGGAGTCTTCTCCCGTGTAACTGTGTGGCGCCCTGAATACGCTAACGAGCACGTCGTCGATGGTTTTTCCGTCCTTATCTTTGATTTCGCCATAATGTAGGGTATTGGCTTTCGCCCCGGTCAGAGGTTTGCCGCTGGCTGATGTGAAAACCTGGTCGGTGATGGTAATGGCGTTGTTACCGCTGAGGCGTATGACTCCGATGGCACCGCCGGCTGGGGTTGCCAGGGCACAGATACATTCTTCTTGATTCATTTTTTATTGTTTATTTTAAAGCTTTTGCCCTTACAGGGCGATAGGGGTGTTTGCTATTTAACCCAGGGTGTTACCCTGGGCTAGGAGCTTCTGCCCTTTCAGGGCGTGTTGCTGCAATGAGATTCTTGCCTTTCAGGGCGTATTGCTGCAATGAGATTCTTGCCTTTTAGGGCGTGTTGCTGCAATGAGATTTAAATTCTATCGAGCACTACTTTGATGAGGTTGTCGATGGTACTCTTGTATCCAGTATTGGCACTGAGGGCACGTCGGTTGGCGATGACCATGCAGCAGGTGAGCGCCTTGTGTCCGAGGAGCAGCGACAGTCCGGCAAGAGCCGAACTCTCCATCTCGAAGTTGTTGACACGCAGACCGTTATATTCAAACGCCTCAATCTTCGCATTCAGCTCAGGGTCGGCCAAAGGTGCACGCAGTTCTCTGCCCTGTGGACCATAGAATCCTCCACAGGCGATGGTGATTCCTCGCACCATTTCATCGGCGGCAATGCGGTCGAGGAGTTCCGGATTGTTGTCCACGCAGTAGGGATTGCCTATCTGGTCGTTCCATTTCACCTGTCGTTTGAATTCCTTCTCGGTGTCGAGGTCGCAGATTTCATTGCGGCGTGCATAGAAGTTGATGAGTCCGTCGAAGCCGATACTTTTCTGTGAGGCAACGAAGGTTCCGGCAGGGCAGTTGAGCTGCAAGCCTCCACAGGTGCCTATGCGCACGAGGGTGAGTGTGGTGTGTTCGGGCTTCTCAGTACGTGTCTTGAAGTCGATGTTTTTCAGAGCGTCGAGCTCGTTCACCACGATGTCAATATTGTCGCATCCTATTCCTGTGCTCTGTACGGTGATGCGTTTGCCCTTATAGGTGCCGGTAATGGCATGGAATTCACGGCTTTCCACCTCGCACTCTTTCTCTTCGAAGTGGGATGCCACGAGGCTTACACGGCCAGGGTCGCCAACGAGAATCACCTTGTCGGCGAGTTGTTCAGGACGCAGATGGAGGTGGAAACAACTTCCGTCCTCATTGATAATCAATTCAGATTCTGCAAAATACTTACTCATAATCTACATGTTTTTTGTCGTTAATAACGTTGGATTGTTCTCGGTTATTACTGCAAAGATAGATAAAATCTTTTTTAATTCAAAAGCCTTTGTGCTTTTTTATATTGAAAGTTTCTTAAATAAAGGAAATAAGTGCCATTTTTAATATTATTTAGAGTGTGATATTCGTTTTTTTCTCCCTAAATGTTTACTTTTGCGTTCGATTTTGCGCGGCAAGGGCTTTCTGCAGTACCTGCTGGCGCAAGGAAACAGGTAAACCGACTAACGGAATATACAACAAAAACAGAATAGTATTATGGCAGAATCTATTGACATCCGCGAGCTCAACATCCGGATAGAACAACAAAGCCAGTTTGTCACCAATCTGGTGATGGGCATGAACAAAGTTATTGTAGGACAGAAACATCTTGTAGACTGTCTCCTAATAGGTCTTCTGAGCGATGGCCACATCCTGCTCGAAGGCGTACCTGGTCTGGCAAAGACCTTGGCCATCAAAACCCTCTCTCAGCTTATCAGCGCTGACTTCAGCCGCATTCAGTTTACTCCCGACCTGTTGCCTGCCGACGTGGTGGGTACACAGATCTATTCTCAGAAGGACGAGACCTTCCATGTGAAGAAGGGTCCAGTGTTTGCCAACTTCGTATTGGCAGATGAGATTAACCGTGCTCCTGCCAAGGTGCAGAGTGCGCTGCTTGAGGCGATGCAGGAGCATCAGGTCACCATTGGCGACGAGACCTTCCGACTGCCCAGTCCGTTCCTTGTAATGGCTACGCAGAACCCAATAGAGCAGGAGGGAACCTATCAGTTGCCCGAGGCACAGGTGGACCGTTTCCTGCTCAAGGTCATCATCGACTATCCTACACTCGAGGAAGAGAAGCTCATCATCCGTGAGAACATCGCCGGAGGTCTGCCCGAGGTACATCCCGTCACCACAGCCGACGAGATACTGAAGGCTCGCAAGATAGTGGGCGAGGTTTACATCGACGAGAAGATAGAGCAGTACATTGCCGACATCGTCTTCGCCACCCGTTATCCCGAGCGTTACGGTCTGTCCGACATCAAGGATATGATTACCTTTGGCGGCAGTCCACGTGCCAGCATCTCTCTTGCCAAGGCAGCCAGGGCTTATGCCTTCATCAAGCACCGCGGCTATGTGATTCCTGAGGATGTTCGTGCCGTGGCTCACGACGTGCTCCGCCATCGTGTGGGACTCTCCTACGAGGCAGAGGCTTCCAATGTGACCAGCGAGGAAATCGTGAGCCGCATAATTAATAAGGTGGAAGTACCTTGATTTTGAGGAATAAGTAATAAATGGACACACAAGATATCTTAAAGAAAGTACGCAAGATCGAGATCAAGACTCGCGGTCTCAGCCAGAATGTCTTTGCAGGCCAGTATCACTCGGCCTTCAAGGGCAGGGGTATGGCCTTCGCCGAGGTGAGGGAGTACCAGTATGGCGACGACGTGAGAGACATCGACTGGAATGTGACCGCTCGTTTCCATCGTCCCTTTGTCAAGGTGTTCGAGGAGGAGCGCGAGCTTACCGTGATGCTGTTGGTCGACGTAAGTGGCTCGCTCGACTTCGGTACCACACGGCAGATGAAGCGCGACATGGCTACCGAGATTGCAGCCACCCTGGCCTTCAGTGCCATTCAGAACAACGATAAGATAGGTGTCATCTTCTTCTCCGACCGAATAGAGAAATACATCCCGCCCAAGAAGGGCCGCAAGCACATTCTCTACATCATCCGCGAGATGCTCGATTTTCATCCTCAGAGCCAGCGCACCGACATCGGTGTGGCTTTGGAGTACTTCACACGGGTGATGAAGCGCCATTGCACAGCCTTCGTCATCAGCGATTTCTTCGATGACAAGGACTTTCAGCATCCCCTTCAGATTGCCAATCAGAAGCACGATGTGGCTGCCATTCAGGTGTACGATCCACGTGCCAAGGCGTTGCCCGACATCGGACTCCTCAAGGTGTGCGATGCTGAGACAGGTCACGAGATGTATATTGACACCAGTTCCAAGAAACTGCGTCAGGCGCATACACGCCACTGGATGATGCGCGAGCAACTGTTGCGCGAAACCTTTGCCAAGAGCAAGGTCGACTGGACGGCTGTCGCCACCAACGAAGACTTCTCACGTGCTCTGCTCAACCTGTTCATGCAGCGGGGCTGAAAAGCGGAGAAGTAAACCAATAGGGAAAAGAAAAATGACGAAACAGAAGAATATTATCATCATGATGCTTGCCTTCCTGATGCTGTTGCCAGTAGGGGCGACAGCCCAGGAGGTGGTGCAGAAGCTCGACTCTCTGCAGATCTTGATAGGTGAGCAGACGAAGCTTCATCTCAAGGTCACCGCTGCCAAGGGTGCCAAGGTGGTGCTGCCTTCGTTCAAGCCGTCACAGATGCTCATTCCGGGCATCGAGGTGGTGGAGCAGAGCGATGCCGACACCGCCGAGCTCGACGGTGGCAGGCTACAGATAAGCCGCGACTATACGCTCACCTCTTTCGACGAGAAGGTCTACGCTGTACCAGCCCTTCAGGTCAAGGTCAACGGCAAGACCTGTCAGGGCAACCCGTTGGCGCTCAAGGTGCTCACGGTGCCTGTGGATACGGTACATCCCAACCAGTTCTATCCCCCCAAGGACGTACAGGACAATCCCTTCCTATGGAGTGAGTGGAGTCCTCTGTTCTGGCTCAGCATTCTGGTACTCTTACTCTTCGGTGTCATGCTGTGGCTCTGGCAGCGCCTCCGTCAGAACAAACCTATCGTGATTCGTATGCGCATCGTGAAGCGTGTGCCAGCCCACGAGAAGGCGCTCAGCGAGATCAATGTCATCAAGCAGCAGCACACCGAGTCGCAGGAGACCCAGAAGGAATACTACACCCGCCTCACCACCACGCTGCGCGAGTACATAGAGCAGCGCTTTGGCTTCCGTGCCATGGAGATGACCAGCGGCGAGATTATAGAGCATCTGCAGTCGGCTGGCGACCAGAAGATGATAGACGAGTTGAAACAGCTCTTCCGTACAGCCGACCTCGTGAAGTTTGCCAAGTACGAGACCTTCCTTGGCGAGAATGACGCCAATCTGGTCAACGCCATCAACTTCATCGACCAGACGAAGACCAACGAGCAGACCGTCGAGGAGAAGGTAGCTCCCGAGCTTACCGACCAGGATCGCAAGACGCGCAGTCAGCGCAAGCTCATCAAGGCTTTGCTCTGGGGTGGAGCGATTGTCATGGCAGCCATCACCGCCTACGTGATCTATGGTGCCTGCATGCTGCTGATGTAGGAGTATAGAATAAAAAAGAATAATATTATAAAAACATGGAATTTGCAAGTAAAGCATATTTTCTGTTGCTCCTGTTGCTGATACCTTATATATTATGGTATTTCCTGTACAGGAAGAAGAACGAGCCTACCATGAGGCTGAGCGACACCCGGCAGTTTGCCTATGCTCCCAAGAGCCTGCGCCAGCGCCTTGTCCATCTGCCCATGATGCTCAGATGTCTGTGCTTCGTGCTCATCGTCTGTGCGATGGCTCGTCCGCAGACCCACAACTCCTGGGACAACAAGACGGTGGAGGGCATCGACATCATGATGGCGATGGACGTCTCTACCTCTATGTTGGCAGAAGACTTGAAGCCCAATCGTATGGAGGCTGCCAAGGATGTGGCTCACGAGTTTATCTCGGGCCGTCCCAATGACAACATCGGTCTTACCATCTTTGCTGGTGAGGCCTTCACCCAGTGTCCTATGACCACCGACCACGCCAGTCTGTTGCGCCTGTTGCAGGACACCCGTACCGACATTACTGCCCGTGGACTCATCGACGACGGAACGGCGGTGGGTATGGGTCTCGCCAATGCTGTCAGCCGACTGAAGGACTCCAAGTCCAAGAGCAAGGTGGTCATCCTCCTGACCGACGGCAGCAACAACACCGGTGACATTTCGCCTATGACGGCCGCCGAGATAGCCAAGAGCTTTGGCATCAGAGTCTACACCATCGGTGTGGGAACCAACAAGGTGGCTCCTTACCCTATGCCCACAGCGGCTGGTGTTCAGTACGTCAACATGCCTGTGGAGATTGACACCGAGACACTCAGGGACATTGCCCGTACCACTGATGGTAACTTCTATCGCGCCACCAACAACGCTGAGCTGAAGCGCATCTACCACGACATCGACAAGTTGGAGAAGACGAAGATGAATGTCACCCATTTCGCCAAGCGCTACGAGGCATATCAGCCTTTTGCCCTTGCAGCCCTGTTGGTACTGCTCGCAGAGATATTGCTTCGCATCACCTGGCTCAGAAGAATCCCATAGGGAAGGGACGAGCCGAAGTTCAATTAATATCAAATGAATATGCTAAGATTTGAAGATCCAATATATTTGTGGCTGCTGTGGATGTTGCCGGTACTCGTACTGGTGAGGTTCATAGGATGGCGAAGGAGAAGGGCCAAGCTCCGAAAGTTTGGCGATCCTGAGCTGTTGAAAGCCCTTATGCCCAATGTGTCATCTTATCGCCCCACGGTGAAGTTCGGTTTGCTGCTTGCAGCCTTGGCCCTGCTCATCCTCATGGTGGCGCGTCCACAGATGGGCAGCAAGATTTCTCACGACAAGCGTCAGGGCATTGAGACCATCATCTGTCTCGACATCTCCAACTCGATGTTGGCAGAGGATGTGGCTCCTTCGCGACTCGACAAGAGCAAGATGCTGGTGGAGAACCTGGTCGACAAGTTCACCAACGATAAGATAGGTCTCATCGTCTTTGCCGGCGATGCCTTCGTGCAGTTGCCTATCACCAGCGACTACGTGTCTGCCAAGATGTTCCTGCAGAACACCACACCAGCCCTCATCCAGACCCAGGGCACCAACTTTGCTGCAGCCATCGACCTGGCCACCAAGAGCTTCACCCAGCAAGACCATGTGGGACGCGCCATCATCGTCATTACCGATGGCGAGAACCATGAGCCGGGAGCCGAGGATGCTGTCAAGGCAGCCAAGAATAAAGGCATCAATGTCTTCATTCTGGGAATAGGAAGCACCAAGGGAGCCCCCATCCCTATGGGCGACGGCTCTTATCTCAAAGACCGTACGGGCAACACCGTGATGACTGCCCTCAACGAGCAGATGTGCCGACAGTTAGCTCAGGCTGGCAGTGGACAGTATATTCACGTCGACAACACCAGCGATGCGGAGCAGGCACTCAACGACGACCTCTCCAAGTTGCAGAAGGGCGAGACCGACACCGTCATCTATAGCGAGTACGACGAGCAGTTCCAGGCTGTAGGCATCCTGGTCATCCTCCTGCTCATCCTCGACATCTGTATGCTCGAGGTGAAGAATCCGCTTCTCCGCAACGTGAAGTTCTTTACACATTAAAAATTAATCGAAATGTATCTAACTTATCATATCATACCGACCCTGCGGCTGCGCAGGCTGTGCTTGCTGTTGGGGCTGCTCCTCGTCAGTACAGTTGCAGCACTGGCACAGAACGACCGCACCTTCATCCGTCAGGGCAACCGCCAGTACAGGGCACGCAAATGGACGGCTGCCGAGGTGCAGTATCGCAAGGCGATAGCCCGCAATGCCAACAATCCACAGGCGGTCTACAACCTGGGCTGTGCGCTCATGATGCAGCAGAAAGACTCGCTCGCCATGCAGCAGTTTGCCAAGTCTGCCGACTTGCAGACCACCAACAAGATACGCCGTGCCAAGAGTTTCCACAACATGGGCGTCATCATGCAGAACCATCAGGAGTTTGCCAAGGCGATAGAATGTTACAAGATGGCGCTGCGCAACAATCCTCAGGACAACGAGACCCGCTACAACCTGGCGCTCTGCCAGCATCAACTGAAGAATCAGAAGAACCAGCAGAACCAAAACAAGAACAAGAGCGGCAACGACAAGAACAACAAGGACAAGCAGAACAAGAAGAATAAGGATCAGAATAAGGATCAGAACAAGAACAAGGATCAGAACAAGGATCAGAACAAGCAGAAAAATAATCAAAACAAAGATAAGAACAACCAGTCACAGAAGCCCGAGCAGGACAAGATGAGCCGTGACAATGCCGAGCAGTTGCTCAATGCAGCCGTGCAGCAGGAGAAGGCAACCAAGCAGAAGATGCAGAAGGCGATGAGTCAGCCACGACGCAGGCAGTACGACAAGAACTGGTAAAACAATAAGCAAACATCATTTCATTATGAAGCAAATAGAATGGTACACATTGATGATATTCGTGATGCTGGGCCTGGCGGAGGAAGCCAAGGCGCAGCATGTGGCGGTATCTGCACCAACACATGTTGCTGCTGGCGAGAACTTCAGAGTAGCCTATACGGTCAACGCCCGTGAAGTGGAGGAGTTCCGTATGGGCAATGTGCCCGATGGACTGGAGGTGATAGCCGGACCCTACACCTCTTCGCAGTCGAGCTATCAGGTGGTCAACGGCCACACCAGCTCTTCTTCCTCTTTCACCATCACCTACACGCTCTATGCGGGCAAGGCTGGAACTTACACCATCGGTACCTCGCATGCACTGGTTTATGGCAAGAAGCTCGCAGCCCATCCTGTCAAGATCACCGTCTCGGGCCATGCTCACAACTCTGGCGGAGCACCCAGGATGCACAACGATGATGCCGATGAGCCTCGCATGCGTCAGGCGGGTTCTGCCATCTCGGGCAAAGACCTCTTCATCAAGGTCACTGCCAACAAGAAGCGTGTGCACGAGCAGGAGCCTGTGCTCCTTACCTATAAAGTCTATACACAGGTCGACCTTACCCAGCTCGACGGCAAGATGCCCGATCTGAAGGGCTTCCACTCTCAGGAGGTGCCACAGCCACAGCAGAAAGTGCTTCACAACGAGGTCATCAACGGCCGTCCTTACCGTTGTGTCACCTGGAGTCAGTACGTCATGTATCCTCAGATGACGGGCAAGCTCGAGATTCCTTCCATCACCTTCAAGGGTATCGTGGTTCAGCAGAACCGCAATGTCGACCCCATCGAGGCTTTCTTCAATGGCGGCTCGGGTTATGTGGAGGTGCATAAGGCTATCAAGGCGCCTGGCATTACCATTCAGGTGGACCCGCTGCCTGCACGTCCTGCCAACTTCTCGGGTGGAGTAGGCCGCTTCAATATCTCTGCCACGCTCGACAAGAACGACGTGAAGGCTGGCGATCCCATCAACATCCGTGTGGTAGTGGGAGGCATCGGAAACCTGAAACTCCTCAAGCAGCCCGTACTCAACCTGCCGAAAGACTTCGACCAGTATGATGCCAAGATCACCGACAAGACCAAGCTCACCCAGAACGGTGTGGAGGGCAACATGGTTTACGACTTCCTCGCTGTTCCGCGCAACCCGGGCAAGTACACCATACCATCGGTAGAGTTCACCTACTACGACACCAAGACCAATGCCTACCGCACCATCAAGACCCAGCCCTTCACCCTCACCGTGGAGCAGGGCGACGGCTCAGACGGTTCGTCGTCGGCCAACTACAGCAATGCCGACAAGGACATTCATGCCCTGAAGTTGGGCAAGAGCAAGCTTTGCGACATCGACGATATGTTCTATGGCAGCTTTGGTTATTGGACGAGCCTGATGGTGCCTCTCATCGCCTTCATCGGTCTGCTCATCGCCTTCCGCCGCCGTGCCATCGAGAATGCCGACATCGTGAAGATGCGTTCCAACAAGGCCAACAAGATAGCCACCAAGCGACTCAAGAAGGCACGCACCCTGATGATGGCCCGCAAGCAGGGCGAGTTCTACGACGAGGTGCTCAGAGCCTTGTGGGGCTACGTCAGCTACAAGCTCAATATGCCTGTCGAACAGCTCTCGCGCGAGAATATTCAGGATAAGCTGTTGGCTCACTCCGTTGATGCCGACACCATAGAGAAGTTTACCCAGGCTCTCGACGAGTGTGAGTTTGAGCGCTATGCTCCTGGCGACCCTGCCGGCAATATGAACAAGACTTTCGATTCAGCCATGACTGCTATTATGGAAATAGAGAATGCCATCAAGGCTGCCCGCAAGCAGGGCAAGAAGACTTCTGCCCGTCAGGGTGACTATACCTTCGGTGTGGTGCTGCTGTTCATCTTCATGGGCTTCAGCCTCTCTGCCTCTGCTGTCACCAAGCAGAACGCCGACACCGAGTACACCAAGGGCAACTATCAGCAGGCCATCAAGGACTATGAGGACCTGCTCAAGAACGGTGTTTCGCCCGAGGTCTACTACAACCTCGGCAATGCCTATTATCGCACCGACAACATCACCAAGGCTGTCCTGGCTTACGAGCGTGCCCATCTGCTGTCGCCCGGCGACGAGGACATCAACTTCAACCTGCAGTTTGCTCGCAGCAAGACCATCGACAAGATCACTCCTGTCAGCGAGATGTTCTTCGTCACCTGGTACAAGGCGCTGGTCAACTTCACCAGTGTCGACAACTGGGCCAAGACGGGCATCCTGTCCATCATCCTGGCCTTGGTATTGGTGCTGGTCTATCTCTTCGCGCCCCAGTTGCTGTTGCGCAAGGCCGGCTTCTTTGGCGGCATCCTCTTCTTTGTAGTCTTCCTCTTGAGTTCGCTCTTTGCCTATCAGCAGAAACAGATACTCGTCAACCGCACGGGCGCCATCATCGTGGCTCCTACGGTCAATGTCAAGAAGACTCCTTCCCGACAGAGCGCCGACCAGTTCGTCATTCATGAGGGAACGCGTGTCGACATCACCGACCGCTCTATGGATGGCTGGCGTGGCATCCACCTGGCAGATGGAAGAGATGGATGGATAGAAACCAAACAACTGGAGGAAATATGATGTTTGTCTCATGTCTTCTCACCGATCTCGTGGTGCTCCACTTCTTCAATGGAAGCGACAATCTGTTCATCGACCAGTTAGCGCTCGTCCTTACGTCGGGGCTCACCTGGATACCGCTTTATCTCACCCTCTTCTACATCATTGTGCGCAACAATGAGACGATGGCGCAGATTGGTCTGGCGGTAATGGGAGCACTCGTCTGTGTGGCTGTTTCCGAGGGTATCACCGATGGCGTGGTAAAACCCTTGGTGGAACGATGGCGCCCCAACAACGACCCCATCCTGAAATACACCATACAGGTGGTGGGCAACCTTCGTGGCAGTGGCTACAGCTTCTTCTCGGCTCATGCAGCCAATACCATGTCGATAGCGATGTTCTTCTCGCTCCTCATGAGGGGCAAGCGCCTCGCCATCGCCCTCTTCTCGTGGTCGCTGCTCAACTGCTGGACACGCCTGTATCTCGGCATGCACTATCCCTCCGACATTCTCTGCGGACTCCTTGTGGGTGCTGTCATCGGTATCGTGTGCTACATAGGTTATCTGAAACTGTATTACAAGGTGTCACCCCACATCACATATATCTCCGACCAGTACACCCCCACGGGTTACGACCACGACGATATCGACAAGATACTCTGCATCCTGGCTTTCACCCTGGTCTATGCCTTCTTGCGGGCGATAGTCATGGCTGGAGGAGTGTAACATTAAAATTCAACCATAATGGATACAAAACATATAAAAATTACCGATTACAATTACCCCCTTCCTGATGAGCGCATTGCCAAGTTCCCCTTGGCGCAGCGCGACCATTCCAAACTCCTTCTCTACCGTCATGGTGAGGTAGGCGAGGATGTGTTCTACCGTTTGCCTGAATACCTGCCCAAGGGCGGACTGATGGTTTACAACAATACCAAGGTGATTCAGGCGCGTCTGCATTTCCGCAAGGAGACGGGTGCCCTGATAGAGGTCTTCCTCATGGAGCCTGCCGATCCTACTGACTATGAGCTTATGTTCCAGACGGCTGGACATTGCTCATGGCTCTGCATGATAGGCAACCTGAAGAAGTGGAAGGAGGGCAGTCTGAAGCGCGACTTCGAGATCAAGGGGCATCAGCTTACACTCTCTGCCACCATGCGCCGTGGCGACGCCTTAGGCTCGGAGGCTGCCTCTATGGTGGCGAAGGGTGGTGGAACCAACTATTGGGTCGACTTCGACTGGGACAACACGCAGGTCTCCTTTGCCGAGATTCTCGAGACCGTGGGCGAGTTGCCTATTCCGCCTTATCTCAACCGTGCCACCGAGGAGAGCGACAAGACTACCTATCAGACGGTTTACTCGAAGATAAAGGGCAGTGTGGCTGCACCTACTGCCGGACTTCATTTCACCGATGCCGTGTTGCAGGACATCGACCGCCATGGCATTGAGCGTGAGGAGGTTACCCTTCATGTGGGCGCTGGTACCTTCAAGCCGGTGAAGAGTCTTGAGATAGAGGGCCACCGTATGCACACCGAGTATATCGTGGTGCACCGTCATACGTTGGAGAAGCTCCTGCAGCACCATTGCGAGGTGATTGCTGTGGGTACTACGAGTGTGCGAACCATCGAGAGCCTGTACTATATGGGTGTTCATCTGCTCTCTCATCCCGAGGCGACAGAAGACGATCTGCACGTCAACCAGTGGGATCCTTACGAGTTGTCGGCAGATGGCGGTTTGGTGAATGCCATTCAGCCTTCTCAGGCGATACAGGCCATCATCGACTATCTCGACCACAATGGTCTGGAGGCTTTGCACACCAGCACGCAGATTATCATTGCCCCCGGCTATCAGTATAAGATAGTGAAGATGCTTATCACCAATTTCCATCAGCCTCAGAGCACTCTTCTCCTCCTCGTCAGTGCCTTCCTCCATGGCGACTGGAAGAAAGTGTACGACTATGCTCTGGCTCACGATTTCCGTTTCCTGAGCTATGGTGATTCTTCGTTGTTGATTCCGTAATTCATTGCGTGGTTAATGACTGAAGTTGAGTAAAGGAGATTTCTCTAAGCGAAACAGGGGATCGTGGGAGCGAATGTGACGATTGCCACATTCGCTCCCATGTTTTTTGCATTCGCTCCCACGAATCTCTGTTTCGCTCCCATGAACGTCAGATTCGCTCTGGCAGAATCGTCTGTAATCCTTTAACAGAGTGGGCTCTTTGCTTCTGTTCTATTTCTACATCTTTGGGCATATGTTTGTTGTTTAGATTTCGATTGCAAAGTTCGGCATTTTTTTTTGAATACTCGGTGCACCTCTATAACGTGCACTATTGTTAAATCCGTTAAGAAAATAAAAGGTTTTTATACACATTGGGAGGTATTTTGCCATTCTGCCGTTTTGCCACCCAATTGGAACAATCCTTATAAATGTGGAATAAATGTGGGCAAAACCCATCCGTTCCCCCTTATTATCAATACTTTATCTCACTTTTCTCGCGTTGTTTATATATAAATGTTGAAATGAATCGGCACGGCAGCAGTTTTGGTAGCAATAACTGTTCAAAAATGGTAGTAAATTCTGTTTTTTCGTATTTTTGTAAAAGATGGATTTTAGCCTAAAAAGGTAGGGTGCCCATTTTTGCCCACCCCCGATTTGGGCCGCAAAAAAAGCCTGTTTTTTGCCTCCGTTCCAAGTTCTTGGGCATGTTGCCCACATGTTTTTTCGTTTTCTTTTACATCGATTTTGTGTTTTTCTTCATGATTTTTGCATATTTTCCCATTTTTTTGTCAAATTTTCTGCTTGAGCAAACGCAAATTGGCAGATTTCGGGAGTAATTTGCTGTGTTTCTGATGATCATCCCATGCAAATTTCGCATAATTTTCCGACCTGTATGGTTGAAATTACCCTGCACGCCCTGAAAGGGCAGAAGCTCCTAGCCCAGGGCAGCGCCCTGGGTTTTTGTTTGTGCGAGAGCAGCACGCCCTGTAAGGGCAAAAGCTTTACATATCGCAGAGGTTTTTCTTTTTTTATTAGGTGTATTTTAAAGCTTTTGCCCTTACAGGGCGCATTGCTGATTGCCTTATACCCAGGGCGTTGCCCTGGGCTAGGAGCTTCTGCCCCTTCAGGGCGTGCTGCTGTGGGCTTCTTGATCTTTTGGGCGTGCTGCTGTGAACTTTTAGGCCTTCGCCTGTACTTGAAACCTGCTAACTTTAAAAGAATTATCCAGAAAAAGAGAGAAAATGATGGCAATTTGAGAAAATAATCGTAATTTTGCAATTGTAAACCAAAGATTCTGGAAGATGGTAGAGATAAACGATAGAAGATTGCCTGTAGGCATCCAGTCTTTTGAGAAAATCAGAGAGGGTGGATACCTGTACGTTGACAAGACAGATATTATCTGGCAGCTTGCCAACAGAGAGAAAACGTATAATTACCTGAGCCGCCCACGCCGCTTTGGTAAATCTGTCCTCGTTGATACACTCGAAGCTTATTTCTTAGGCAAGAAGGAACTCTTCGAGGGACTGAAGATCATGCAGATGGAGACGGAATGGGTGAAGCGTCCTGTCATCCGGCTGGATATGAGTCGTGCAGGAGCTGCACCGGAAAGTGTGCGGAGCTATCTGGACAATGCCTTCCATCAACTTGAGTCGGAGTATGATATTGCTGTACGGCAGGACAGTTCTCTTGCCGACCGTTTTGATGCTATCATTCAGACTGCATACAATAAAACCGGGCTTCAGGTGGCGATTCTCATCGACGAATACGACTCGCCCTTGCAACATTCCTGGCAAACTCCGCAGCATGAAGCATGTACTGCTGTTTATCGTGAGGTGTTTGCCATCCTCAAGGCAGATGACAAATACGAGAAGTTTGTCTTCATCACAGGTATCACCAAGTTTACGCAAATCTCTCTCTTCTCTGTACTCAACAATCTGAGCAACATCAGTTTTGAGCCAAACTATGCCGCCATTTGCGGTATTACCAAGGAAGAAGTCTTGCGTGATTTCAAGCCGGAAATCAATAAGCTGGCTGAATACGAAGGTTGGACTTTCGACGAAGCTGTGGCACAACTGACAGCCTACTATGACGGCTATCATTTCAGTCGCCGCAACATGGTGGATGTATTCAATCCCTTCAGTCTTATCAATGCCCTGTCAGATTCTGACCTGAAGAACTACTGGGCTTCATCGGGTGCAACCTCCATGTTACCTAAGTTTGTGGATAATATGGAACTCAAACTACGTAATTTTGACCCTTGTACCATTCTTCGCCAAACCATCGAGACCTCTGATGTGACAGGTGGTGGAGCAGAACTGTTTCTCTATCAGTCCGGTTACCTCACGATAAAGGGTTACCAGATGGGAGTTTATATTCTGGGATTCCCTAACAATGAGGTAAGACAAGCGCTTTATGAGACTGTGTTGCCTGCCCTGACTCTGCGAGGCAACTCTGATATCCAATCAATTCAATCAGATTTGTTGCTTTCCATTCAGCTTGGCAATCTTCCCGAAGCCATGAAATGCCTGAAAGCCCTCATTGCGGATGTGCCCTACAGCAACAAGAAGCTCGCCAGTATGGACATGGAGGAGCGTTATCGCCTGATTATGAGCACCATATTCAATGCCATCGGTTGCAGGGTGGAAGTGGAAAAGATGATTGCTACGGGCAGGATAGACATGGTGGTGGAAACCACCCAATATATCTACGTCCTGGAGTTGAAGTTGAGCGACAATGGTGGTGTGGATGCTGCAGCAGAGCAAATCAGAGCCAAGCAGTATGCCGAGCCTTTCAAGGCCGACAAGCGCAAGGTCATCGCCCTCGCCATAGAGTTGGATGATAGGGGAAAGGGTTTGGTAGATTGGAAGGAAGTTTTTTAAGGTAACGGAATTAAAAGGAAGGGACAGATAAGCTCTCACGCAGATTCCTCAGATTTTTGAAGCAACTTTCTTAGATAAATCCTTGTTGGTTTCAAAATAAAAACGTAATTTTGCATAAGATATCCTGCATTGGGCAATCTGAAAGATAGCTTTCATTGCGCTCGATAGTGCTATCTTTGCATAAGATTTTAGAAAACAAACGATAATGGAACAGGTAGAAGAAAGATATATTAGTTTGCTAACCGACTTTGGTTTCAAGCGAATTTTTGGATCGGCTCCCAATAAGGATTTGCTGATTTGTTTTCTCAACAGCTTGTTTAATGGTAAACAGGTTGTGAAGGATGTGTCGTATCTTAACCCGGAGCATGTGGGCGATGTCTACACCGACCGCAGAGCCATCTTTGATGTATATTGTGAGGGCGAAAACGGTGAGAAGTTCATCGTTGAGATGCAGAACGCTTATCAGACGTATTTCAAGGACCGCTCCCTGTTCTATTCCACATTTCCTATTCGAGAACAGGCACCCAAGGGGGATGACTGGGATTTCAAACTGAATCATGTCTATACCGTTGCGTTGCTCAATTTCAGCATGAACGACGATGCCTTCGACAAGGAAAAAATCCGCCATCATGTGCAGTTGTGCGACACAGCTACTCACAAGGTCTTTTATGACAAGCTTGAGTTCATTTATGTCGAGATTGCGAAGTTCGATAAGAAGCTGGATGAGTTGCAGACGCTTTATGAAAAGTGGCTCTATGCACTGAAGAACCTCTATAAGCTTAGTCAACGACCTAAAGAACTGTGCGACAAGGTTTTCGACCGACTCTTCGAGGAAGCAGAGATAGCCAAGTTTTCTCCGCTGGAAATGCGGGAGTACGAAGCCAGTAAAAAGGCTTATCGTGACATTAAGAATTCCGTGGATACAGCCAAGCGCGAAGGAATCGCTGAAGGCATGGAGAAGCGAAGCCTTGAGATTGCCAGAAAGATGCTGGCAAAGGGAATGGATGCAGCGTCGGTGATGGAAATTACTGGTCTGTCTGCGGAGCAGATGCAGCAGCTGAAAGCTTAATGACTAACAGAGATTTCTCGGTAAGTCATTGAGACATCTCTGTGACTTGCCGAGATGTACTAACTTCCTTACATGCGAACCTTTTGACATGAATGCCAGTGTAATCGTTTGCACAGATATTTGCGCAAAAAATACCTTGTATTCGTACCGTTGCTTTTACATTCTTTATATATTTGCAGCGGAAAAGGAAAATGAACCAATAAAATCGCCTACGGGCGTTGCAGGAAAGGCCTGCAGCTCATGAAACTGTAACATTGAGCAAAGGAAAATTGTTGTTTCTTACTAACTTATTATTCTTTCAATTAAGAACAATGTAGTTATCCATTCCGATGGAATTCATTGGTTTGGGAAAACAAGGAAAGTAAAACCTACAGGAAATGACGAGTTAACTAAAAGCTAAACATAAAGTTTAAAACTATAAAAATATGAAGAAAAGATTTACACTAATGATGATGGTGTTATGCTTCTTTATGAGCATACCACTGAAAATGATGGCAGAAACTGTCACTATCCATTTCGTAGATGAAGATGGATGGAGTAAAAATGGCGGTAAAATATGTGCTTATGTCTATAAGGGAAGTACCTACCTTATTAAGGACTGGCCTGGAACCGAGTGTACAGACATAAAGACTGTTGGCGGTAAAAATGTAGCTACGTGGACTCTCAATTTGGGGGATGGTGTTACTGCTTCTGATGTAGGTATCGTCTTTAATAATAATAATGGAAGCCAGTATCCAGCACAAGGCGTATTATTGAAAGTTCAGGATGGCCTGTATTATTACAAAAGCGGAAAAACTTCTACTACTCCTCCTTCAGAAGGTGGCTCAACTGACCCAACCGAGAAGTGGGATACAGAGACTGTCAATCGTCTCAAAAATCATGTTTACTCTCAGGGATTCTATCTCGCTGGTAACTTCTTCAGCTTTCAACCGAAAGAGAATGTTGATCATGGTGATCTAATAACTTATGACGATGCTGTGTTCAAGTTCCAGCAGCAGACGGATCAGGATATTTCAAGTGCTAAAGGTGCAAGAACTGTATATGAAGTATATAAGGTAGAGATTCCTGCTTCTCTTACTGCTCATGCACAGGTAATGTATGTCGATGAGTTCGGAAAAATAAAAAATATCTTTGGCCCAGGTAGTGCTTGTGGTATCAGTAAAACTAACCCCAAAACGGATGAGTCTACAGATTGGTTAGAAGCTAAGGCTAATGTTTGTGATCCTATTACTCAAGAGAATACCAATTATTGGCTTTTTGCCAGTCGTAATGAAACCGAAAATGAATATTCTGATGGTATGTATAATCTGTATATCGCTGTCGATGCTAAGACTCATACTGTTGAGAAGTGGAAGATTGTACATGATAGTGACAAGCGTGTAGCTTACTTTATCAGTGATGCGCCTAATGCAACAGCTTTGCCTGTTTATGATGCTTACGATAAGAATGTTAAATATTTTAGTAATAGATTCTATGCATCAGTTAATTTTTCTGCTGACCGTTCTTACTATGTAATATCAAATTATGTTCATGACCAACAATTAGTTTCAATTACTAAAGATAAGGGTTATGGAACTATAAAGAATAATAAGAATTATCTTTCAACAGCAAACAAACTGTTCTTGCAAGGTAATGGTGGTTATGAATTTAGTACAAGTGATCAGCATAACGAATTCTCTCCTAATGAAAAACCAATGCCTGGTAATGATTTAGGTACTATAATCGTTGAATATAAAGCTAAACAAGCCAATTATCAATCCGCAGAAAAAGAAAATCACCTTGGTATTCGTGGTCAAGTACACTTTCGTGATGGTTTTAAGATAATTAAGTCTGTGTCTATGGTAGGTGACGCTATTCCTGGTACATTGAATGATGATGATTCATGGGATTACACCTCTAAGGCTGCAGATATGATTTACGATGATGTTGAGCAGTGCTATACGACAACTATTGTAACAACTGTTGATGATGGCAAAAAGCATTTCAGATTCGTGGGTAACCATACTGAGGACATTAACTGGTATGAGGATACTGATGGATCAGAACCAAAGAAGATGGCTAGGACGCTTTATACAGATTCCGAAAAGGAAGGACATACTGCTGATGTAAATGATCCTAATAAGGTTAATTACACTAAAAAAGATGGTGCAAAAAGCGAAGCTGCTTATCATATCATCTGGAATCGCCCTGCTGGCAGATGGACAGTACGTTTTTATTTCTATACATATAACGTTGATGGTGAGCCTGTTACTGACTACTATTATACCATTAGCCCATGCAAGGATTTGGAATTGCGTGATTGTGTGAACATTGTTTACAAGAGCGAAGATAACAAACGTGTAATTCAAAATGTATATCCCTATAAATTCCTCAGAACCTGGAGTGATAGTCAGGCATGGATGGTTTCTAAGGATATAGATATTTTTGTTGTTGATGCACTCACACCAGATAAAGATAAAAATGCTGTGACTATTCATTTGATACAGCTTAATTCTAAGGATAAATCTGGTAAATATAATGTCATCCCTGCTGATATAGGTGTTATTCTTGGTACAACTAAGGAAGCTAAAGACATTGAAGGTGGAGCCGTCTTCCATGAGCGTACCTCTCTCACATCTTTGAATACTATTGTTGTCCCAATGTTAGCGTATAACGCTAATGAAGAAACTTCAGGAACTTCTGTAACAAGTAAGTTGCAGCCTATCACTTATGCACGGGTAGTTCCAACTTCAGAGATAGTAGATGGTAAAGTAACTTATAACTACTTGTTTGGCGCAGGTAAAGGAAAATCTGTTGGAATAACCCCTTGTGGTGACAATGATTTCTTTATGGGTTTCTGGATTTCTAATGGTAAAGGTAACTTCTACAGCAATAGCTGCTATTTGCCTATAGACAAGGAAACTGCAGATATTTTAAAAGTTGGAACCCAAAATAATCAGTTTTATACTGATCCTGATACTGGCAATGCAGCAAAGATGGTTCCAGGAGTCATATTCGACTTTGCCAATGTTGGCGGTACAACAGGTATCAACGAGGTGGTAAATCAGAGCACTAAGTTGAATGATGGTAAATACTATACCCTGAGCGGTCAGCAGGTAGAGAAGCCTACAGCAGGTGGTATCTATATCCACAACGGCAGAAAGTTCGTTGTTAAGTAAATATAAACATTGTAGAACAAGTAAGCAAAGAGTAAAATGAAAAAGAAATATATACAACCGACTGTTTCAGTAAGTTTTGTAGTTGTGGAGTCACAACTCTTAGCAGGTGGTTCGGGACCTGGTGCTCAAAAAGGACAGAATGATGATTTTATCACATTCTCTAAACAGCACGACTTCACCGACGACAGTTTTGACAACACAGCTTGGCCTAAGGATAAATCACCCTGGGAAGACTAATGATTTGGCTTCATTACATTTTCAGTAAATAGTAAGAATAGGTTGAGAAAAGTGTAAAATTAATTAAAGGGTTAGTTTAATTAGTTTAATTAATCGCTATTATCATTAAAGAGGGCTGCAGAGATGCAGTCCTCTTTTCTGTTTTTGCCCTTCGTCTGTTAAGATTGTTGCGTAAACGATTGCATATGTCTTAACTTCTCAGCGACCATAGGGAGCGATAACTCATTTTATGCTTTGGTAACGACAATATATAAATGGTTGGATGCTGCAATAAAAATAACAAGTTGAAAGTTTGTCTTTCCCAATTTTTTTCCTTAACTTTGCATCGTGAAGTCATTTTCATAGAAATCATAACTTATCGATTATGGGCGAAACTAATAATAGAATATTACCTATAGGCATACAGTCTTTTGAGAAAATTCGAAAGGAAGGTCTGCTCTATGTTGACAAGACTGAGATTATCTGGAATCTTGTTAATAGCAATAAAACATATAATTATCTGAGCCGTCCAAGACGTTTCGGTAAATCATTGTTGGTGGATACTTTGCAGGCTTATTTTGAGGGTAGAAAGGAACTTTTCGAAGGACTGAAAATCATGGATTTGGAAAAGGAATGGGTGAAGCGTCCTGTCATCCGACTGGATATGAGCCGGGCAGGATCTACAGCTCTTGAACTCAACGCTTATCTTAATCTGGCCTTCAAGGAATATGAACAGAAATACGGAATAGAAGCTTCTGCTTCTGACTCTTTATCCAATCGTTTTGATATAATTATCCAGTCTGCCTATGAACAGACGGGACAGCAGGTTGCTATCCTGATAGATGAATATGATTCTACATTACAGCATTCCTGGAAAACTCCTCATCATGAAGATTGTACCTCTATCTATCGTAGTGTTTTTGCCATCCTCAAAGCAGATGACAAATACGAGAAATTTGTCTTCATCACGGGTATTACCAAGTTTACTCAAATCTCCTTGTTCTCGGTTTTGAACAACTTGAGCAATATCAGTTTTGATCCTCCTTATGCTGCTATCTGTGGTATTACGAAAGAGGAAGTGGCGAACAATTTCATGCCTGAAATTGAGGCTATGGGAGAACACAATGGTTGGACTCCGGAAGAAACGATTCTGCAGTTGAAGGCTTATTATGACGGTTATCATTTCTGCAAGAACCGTCCTGTTGATATTTTCAATCCGTTCAGTCTGCTCAATGCTTTGGCTGATAAAGAACTGAAAAACTACTGGGCTGCTTCTGGTGCTACGTCTTTGTTGCCTAAGTTTGTCAGTGATATGGAAATTCAGTTGGAGCATTTCGATCATTGCTATATTGACCGTGATACTTTGGAGACTTCAGATGTTTCTGATGGAGGAACAGAACTCTTCCTTTATCAATCCGGTTATCTGACCATCAAGGATTATGATGAGGGTGTTTATACTTTGGGTATTCCTAACTTTGAAGTAAGGAAAGCGCTCTACAAAATAGTAGTACCAGCTTTGACTTTGAAGACAAAAGCTCAGGCTATTACCACACAGAATATTCTTTTAAAGATGATGCAAGATGGTAATCTTGATGAAGCCAAGAAAGCCCTGAAGGCTTTGATAGCTGATGTGCCGTATAGCAATAAAAAGTTGGCAAGCATGGATATGGAAGAACGTTATCGTCTTATCATTAGTACCATTTTTAATGCTATAGGTTTCAAGGT
>ERZ1034687.598-NODE-598-length-22353-cov-7.138398_pt1 | contig 22353 bp, 19 predicted proteins | sample MGYA00520704_ERZ1034687 | MGnify/ENA primary metagenome ERZ1034687 (study PRJEB33766, sample SAMN09781762) | gut metagenome | biome: gut microbiome | host: Homo sapiens | place: Madagascar | study: EMG produced TPA metagenomics assembly of the PRJNA485056 data set... | reverse complement strand
TAAGTCTGCAGAGCAAGGAAATGTGTTGGCTCAGTTTTGTTTAGGTGCTATGTATTATTTAGGTCAAGGTGTTGCAAAAGATTATGCTGAATCTTTTAAATGGTATCATAAGGCTGCAGAACAGGGTAAAGATTCGGCAATGTGGAGTGTAGCCCTATGCTATGAAAACGGTACAGGTGTGGAAAAGAATATTGATAAAGCTGTTTATTGGTATAAAAAAGGTGCGGAAAAGGGCGATGCGGATTGCAAGTATGCCTTAAAGCGTCTTGGCTATTAATCATTACATCTGAAACTCTATAATAATAAGAATATGAACAAGCTTAAGCTAACAATACTGTTTCTCTTTATGTCGTTGGCAGCATCAGCCCAGCGCCTTGCCGTTGAGTCGTTGAAGCTTCGCCCCAACGACTTGAGTGCCCGTAACGTTAAGAACCAGCGCCATGACCTTAACGGCAAGCCGTGTGCATTGCTCAAGGTGATGGTGCTCGACAACATTACGAAGTGCAGTAGTGGCAACATAGGTGATATAGTGACCGAAGGACCGGTGAAGCTGATATTCATAACATCAGCAACTCCCTCTATCGAATTGTCCTTCCAGTATCATTATCCCCTCACTATCAACTTTGCCGACTATGGATACAAGCACCTCGAAGGCAACTCTACCTACGAGCTTAACCTCGTTGATGAGCTGCAGATGATGATGGGCAATGGCAATAGTCAGAATGCCAATACTGCACAACAAACTTCAACAGCCACTACAACACAAAATGTAGACAGTGGTAATGGCCGCAGTTTGAGAAGGGATGCAACGGGAACCAACTGGTCTGATTATGAGAATAATAAGCTGTCGCTATTCAAATATGGAGGATATAAAGACGGCAAGGAACTGAATATGTTTTTCGGTTCAGGGGAATACATGCTCTTGCATAACGGTGTCTTGGAATGGAACGACAGGCAGGACGGCGACACTAAGTATAACGCCAGAGTGTCGGGAAATGTGATTTACATTACACCGAAAGGTAAAGCACCGTCGTATGTGAAATGGATAAGGATAGAAAGAAGGGATGACAATGCGATTTTCACTTATGACAATCTTGGAACATACAGATATTTAAGATTTTAGACTATGAAGATATTGGTGATTGCGCTTTTTGCAATATTAGGATTTAATAATGCCTCAGCCCAAGAACTGCGCATAAGGTCGTTTGAGTCTTTGCCCACCGACCTTACAGCTCGCCGCCAACCACGTCAAGACTTGAACGGCAGGCAATGTGCGTTGTTGAAGGTACGTGTAACGGATGATATTGTAAGTTGTGAGGGAAGCATTGGCGATGCGGTAAATGAAGGTATGGAGAAGCTGGTTTATGTCACGCCAGCAGCTCCGCATATTGTCATGACGTTCAAAAAACACTATCCGCTTAGGGTCGTCTTTGCCGATTATGGAGAACGCACGCTGTCGGGCGGCACCACTTATGTGCTCACTATTGCAGACGAATCCGCATCAACTAAGGCTGCTTCAAATACAGGTAGACGTGAATTGTCTGCTGACGGCATAAGCGACCCAGTGTTGGCTAATATCGTTCGTAATATGGTGCGTGTAGACGGTGGCACATTCATTATGGGCAGCGACAACCGCAAGGCAACTGATGACGTGAAAAACCAGCACAGCGTCACTCTCTCCGATTTCTATATCTGCAAATATGAGGTTACGCAGGAGGAGTGGCAAACTGTAATGGGGCGTAATCCGTCGGCTCACAACTTTGTCGATGTCACATCTTATCCGGTTGATAATGTTAGTTGGGACGATTGTCAGGAGTTCATCTCCAAACTGAACGCCCTTACAGGCATGACATTCCGTTTGCCTACTGAGGCGGAATGGGAATACGCTGCACGTGGTGGCAACAAGAGTAAGGGCTACGACTATGCAGGAAGTGCCAAGATAGATGATGTTGCGTGGTATTGGAGCAAGTCGGCTGCAATAAAGAGTGCAGTATCGGGCAATGCCTATTCGCATCCCGTTGGTGGTAAACAACCCAATGAACTTGGTCTGTACGATATGTCGGGCAATGCTTATGAGTGGTGTGCCGACTGGTGGGAGCCGTATGGCTTGCGCGCGCAAACCAATCCTAAAGGTCCTACCGAAGGCACATGGCGCTGCAAGCGTGGAGGCAGTTGGGATAGCGTGAAGGGCGATTGCTATGTTTGGTCGCGTGGATATGAGTATCCGCACGGACGTATGAACTATCTCGGATTGAGGCTTGCAATGAGTGTCGGTCAGTAATCTATTATTATATTTTATGAGTTTTATGAATAGAATCAAGTTGATATTTTTATTCCTCTTTATGTCGTTGGCTGCATCAGCCCAGCGCCTTGCCGTCGAGTCGTTGAAGCTTCGCCCCAACGACTTGAGTGCTCGTAATGTTAAGAACCAGCGCCATGACCTTAACGGCAAGCCGTGTGCATTGCTCAAGGTGATGGTGCTCGACGACATTACGAAGTGCAGTAGTGGCAATATTGGTGATATTGTGACCGAAGGACCGGTGAAGCTGATATTCATAACATCAGCAACTCCATCAATCGAACTGTCCTTCAAATATCATTATCCTCTCACTATCAACTTCGCCGACTACGGATATAAGCATCTCGAAGGCAACTCTACCTACGAGCTTAACCTCGTTGATGCGCTGCAAATGATGATGGGCAATGGCAATATGGCACAACAAAATACTACTGCTACTACGACTCAGCAAACAAGTAGTAGCCAGAATTCCAATGTTTCAGGACGAACTTCTCATGTCACTGTAACTCAAAATGTAGGCAATAGTCAGAATAATAGTTTGAGCATGAGTGCGAAGGATGCCAATAAAATAGCTGATGAAGCATATAAAGCGAAGGATTATGCAAAGGCATTAAAATACTATCAGTATGCAGCTGAGAAGAACGATAATCATGCTCAATTTCGTCTCGGTTATATGTATGACATGGGTTATGGTGTGACACAAAATTATGCAGAGGCTATGAAATGGTATCTTAAGGCTGCAAATCAAGGACATGTATCTGCCCAGAACAATATTGGTGTTATGTATGAAAATGGACAAGGCGTGAAACAAGATTGTTCTGAAGCTAACAAGTGGTATCTAAAGGCTGCAGAGCAAGGATATACTCCAGCGCAAACCAACTTAGGATTGAACCTTTATGTAGGTAATGGTATTACACAAAATTATACAGAAGCCTTCAAATGGTTGCTAAAAGCTGCTAATTCGGGAGGTGCATCTGCTCAATATAATGTCGCTGGAATGTACTTCTTTGGCCAGGGCGTTAAACAGGATTATTCCGAAGCTTTAAAATGGTATACTAAGGCTTCTGACCAAGGAGACACAGATGCTCTTTATTTCTTAGGCCTAATGTATGCATATGGAAACGGTATGAAGTCGAAAAACATTGCAGAAGCTTTAAACTGCTTTTATAAAGCAGCGCAAAAGGGAGATAAAGCAGCTATAGCGAAATTGGATGAGTACAGAAAGAATGGTAATATAATAGGTGTCGTAATTGGGAAAGACACCAACGAACCTGTTGTTGGAAGCGTTGTTAAAATAGTCAAGAGTAGCAGACGTGGTGCAAATGCAGCAAGTGTTTCTGATATAAATGGCTTCTTCTCTTTAAATGCCAATGTTGGCGATGAGATTGAAGTGCAATATGTAGGTTATAAGAACAGCAGAGTCAAGATTACAGATGACAAACCTTTGATGATTTACATATATAAACGATAATGAATTTTATGGACAAGCTAAAGCTAACAATACTGTTCCTCTTTATGTCGTTGGCAGCATCTGCCCAGCGTCTTGCTGTTGAGTCGTTGAAACTTCGACCTAACGATTTGAGTGCCCGTAACGTTAAGAACCAGCGCCATGACCTTAACGGCAAGCCGTGTGCATTGCTCAAGGTGATGGTGCTCGACAACATTACGAAGTGCAGTAGTGGCAACATAGGTGATATTGTGACCGAAGGACCGGTAAAACTGATATACATAACATCAGCAACTCCCTCTATCGAACTGTCGTTCCAGTATCATTATCCCCTCACTATCAACTTTGCCGACTACGGATACAAGCATCTCGAAGGCAACTCCACCTACGAACTTAACCTCATTGATGCGCTGCAGATGATGTTGGGAAATGGCAAAAAAGTTGAAGGAAGCGCCAGCCAAGGCAATAACGTACAGCCGAACGCCAACAATACAGCCAATGTTGGTGGAGAACCAGTAGTTAATGATATAGCTGAAATGTTAAAGATAGCAGATGATGCCTACAAGACAAAAGATTACAGTAAGGCTATGAAGTGGTATCTTAAGGCTGCTGGCAAAGGAAATGCACATGCACAATGTCAAATAGGAAACATGTATAATTATGCTCAAGGTGTTACGGCGGATTATTCCACTGCCTTAAAGTGGTTTCTTAAATCAGCAAACCAAGGAAATACAGAAGCGCAACGTCATATAGGCGATTTGTATTTAGCAGGACGTGGTGTAACTCAAAATTATTCAACAGCCTTACAATGGTATAACAAGGCTGTTGCCAATGGTGATGTACATGCACTTTGTGATATAGGACTTATGTATCGATGTAGGGGCAAGAATTCCGAAGCAATGAAATGGCTTCTCAAGGCAGCAGAACAAGGTGATACAAATGCAATGTATCATATTGGTGATATGTATGAATCTGGCTCTGGAGTGAAAAAAGACCCATCTGTTGCTATACAATGGTTTCTTAAGGCAGCAGAACAAGGGGATGCAGATTCGCAAGTTCGAGTTGGTTTGATGTATTCCGATGGTGTAGGGGTGACTGAAAACAATGCTGAGGCTTTAAAATGGTATCATAAAGCCGCAGATCAAGGTAATGCAGTAGCGCAATCTTGCATTGGTCGTATGTATTTTTATGGTAATGGAGTGCCAAAAGATTATTCTACTGCTTTTAAATGGTATCTTAAGGCTGCTGAAAATGGGAATATTTATGCCCCGTTTACAGTAGCGGAGATGTATGAAAAGGGGCAGGGCGTAGAAAAGAATATTGATCAAGCCGTTTACTGGTACAAAAAGGGTGCAGAGAAAAACAGGAGTGATTGCAAGGAAGCCTTAAAGCGTCTTGGCTATTAATCGTTACATTTGAAACTCTATAATAATAAGAATATGGAAAAGCTAAAGCTAACAATACTGTTTCTCTTTATGTCGTTGGCAGCATCAGCCCAGCGCCTTGCCGTTGAGTCGTTGAAGCTTCGCCCCAACGACTTGAGTGCCCGTAACGTTAAGAACCAGCGCCATGACCTTAACGGCAAGCCGTGTGCATTGCTCAAGGTGATGGTGCTCGACAACATTACGAAGTGCAGTAGTGGCAACATAGGTGATATAGTGACCGAAGGACCGGTGAAGCTGATATTCATAACATCAGCAACTCCCTCTATCGAATTGTCCTTCCAGTATCATTATCCCCTCACTATCAACTTTGCCGACTATGGATACAAGCACCTCGAAGGCAACTCTACCTACGAGCTTAACCTCGTTGATGAGCTGCAGATGATGTTGGGAAATGGCAACTTAACACCAAATACTCAGCCAAATAATGTTTCACAGAATAGCATTACTGCTGTAACGCCAGCTAATAAAATTGAAGAAAGCGCAAGTAAAGTTGAACAAAGCACCAGTAAAGTTGAAGAAAGCGACAGTCAAAGCAATAATGCACAGCAAAACACCGACAACACTAATGATGCTGGCAGAAAACAGACAGCAATAGAGGTAGCAGAATTGGTAAAGGAGGGGGAGAAGTTTTACGATATGGGATTATATCGTGATGCTTTTAAAAAGCTTCATCAGGCAGCTGAACAAGGACATGTGCCTTCACAATATAATATAGGTGTCATGTATAAAAAAGGTCAGGGTGTGGACATAAATCTTAAAGAGGCTGCAAAATGGTATCTTAAGGCTGCAAATCAAGGATATACCGAAGCACAATACAATATAGGCGCTATGTTATACGAAGGTAAAGGTGTTGAACAGAATTATAAGGAAGCCTTCAATTGGTTCCTTAAAGCTGCGAATTCGGGAAATGTAAATGCGCAGAGAGAATTAGGTTCTATGTACATAGACGGTAAAGGTGTTGAGCCGGACTTTGATCAAGCTGTTTATTGGTATAAGAAAGGCGCTGAACAGGGCGATGAAGATTGTAAGGCAACATTAAAACTCTTGGTTACTAATAACTTTTTGCATAGGCTTTCCAAAAGGACTCCTTCTGCCCTCCAAAAGGACTCCTTTTAGGCTCTAAAAGGACTCCTTTTGCACTCCAAAATGAATCCTTTTGCAAGCCAAAAGGACTACATTTAGAAATTAACTGTTATTTTTATGAAGATAAGTATAAATCAACCATACGGCTACACGCAGATTGGACAGCGTAAAGGCCAGCAGGATTCGATAGCTCCGCAGGCTGCCGATACAGCTACGCGGTGCTTCGTTGTGTGTGATGGAGTAGGCGGACTGGAGCGTGGCGAGGTAGCGAGTGCTCTTGTAGCCGAGACCGTTGAGCGGATGGTTGAGGAGACTCTTGCCGATGGCGGCACATTCGGTGTAGCCGAACTGCAGCGAGTATTGTGCCGAGCCTACGACTGTCTGTACGACAACCGCAGCGTGAGCCACCGCATGGCTACCACGCTTGCCATGATGGTAATGACCGGTAGGGGAGTGCTTGTGGCTCATATAGGCGACAGCCCGATGCTGCAATTGCGACCTCACGAGGGAACAATTTTCCGCACGTTCGACCACTCGCTTGTGGCTGAAATGGTGGCACGAGGCGACATAACTGCCGAGGATGCTCTGCAACATCCGCAACGCAACATCATAACACGCTGTATGTTTGTGCCCGACCGCCAACGTCGCATATCGCAGGCTACTGTCGATATGATTGCCGACGTGCGTCCTGGCGATGTGTTCCTATTGTGCAGCGACGGCGTTAACGGTGCCGTGAGCGAGGAATACTTAGCCCGACTGCTTACTGCCGACGACCTTACGCTGCAGCAGAAGGGCGAACTCTTGCAGCAACAGACTGCCGACAGCCACGACAACAATACGGCGTGGATAGTGGAGGTGGCTGATGTGGAGCACGAGGAGGGCGACCCTACGGTCAATTCTACGTGCGAGACGGCTATAGAGAGCGTCTTCGACGATGATGATTCCATTGCCGACAGAATCAGACGCTGGTGGAAAGACGTCACGTCGAAGTGGTAGACTGTGGATAAAGGGCGGTTCGTCAGCTAAACTTATGGTTTCGTCAGCAAACCTGCCCACTTCGTTTATCCGACACGAAAACGTTTGGCGACGTCAAAAAATAAAACTAACTTTGCAATCGTAAACATAATATTAACTATCAAAAAACATAACGATTATGAGTACACAACCTATCGAGGATAATAAGAAAGGTAAGAAGGAAGGCTTGAAGACTGCTGCTACTATGGCAGGTGCAGCTGTTGCAGGTGCCGGAACCGCATTTGCTGCAGGCGTAGTAATCAATGGCGATGTCGATGACGACGCTCCTGTTGTTGAACCTACTGTAGTGAAGCCTGACGAAGTAAAGCCCGAAGACGAACAGAAGGAGCCGGAAAAGACTACAGAGCCTGCTGCCGAAACTCATAATGAGGACAATACAACCCAGCAGAACGAGCAGCACGGACCTCAGGCTGGTGGACATGAGGAACCTATAGAGCCTACTCCGGTAGAGCCGGAACCTGTTAATCCAGAGCCGGCACCCGTCAATCCGGAACCTACACCAAATCCCGACCCTAACCCAATTGAACCCGATCCGATAGAGCCGGACCCAATTGCTCCGGGCGAGATTGATATCGACGGACTTCCTGATGTTGACCCTGACGTCGTAGCCAACAATATTCTGACGGGCGAATATGTTGATCCCAGCGACATCGAAGCCCAGAATCTTGCCATTACAAATGTCGGAACGATTGAGACCGTAGACGGTCAGGTGCTCAATGCAGCCCAGTTTACCGGCGAGAACGGCGAACAGCTGTATATGATTGACGTGGACGGCAACAACCAGTATAACCTCATTGCCGACGCTTCAGGCAATATTGTAGGCGAGATACCGGGTACTCTCACCGTCAGCGACAGCGAGAGTCTGCTGGCAGAGAACTCTGGCGAGGGTGGATATATGGCACATGGCGATACCGACAATACGCCCGACGATGGCGACATGAACGATATCGACCAGGACATCCTGACCACCTAAACCTTCAACATTCATCACAACCAACTAAACAGTATGAAAAAGTTAATGACACTGGCGCTGCTCATGGCATGCTCGACAGCCATGATGGCGCAGAAGACTAAGCCGACAAAGCCGACCAAACCAGCCACTCAGGTGGCTGCGGCTGTTGCCGACACGCTCGATATAAAGAAGCTTGCGGCGGCAGCTTCGGCTGGCAAGGCCGATGCGCAGAACCTGCTTGGCGTGTGCTACTACACGGGTCGCAAGGTGAAGAAGGACTATACTGCCGCCCTTAAGTGGTGGAGTCTGGCTGCCAAGCAGAACCATTCGGAGGCTGTAGCCAATATGGCGCTGTGCTATCAGTATGGCAATGGCATAAAGCAGGACTCGCTCATGTCGATGAAACTGTACAAGCAGTCGGTCAAGATGGGCAATGTGGCTCTTGTGAAGAATCGTGAGAAGGCTTTCATCAAGAAGCCAAATGTATACGACGCTTGTCTGCTTGCCGACATCTATTCATATGGTGTGGGTAGCATCAAGAAGGATGCAGCCAAGTCGATAGCCTACTATGTGAAGGCTTCGGATGCCGGTTCGCTCGACGCTACGCTCGGAGCGGCACGCATGTATGAGTCGGCTGAGAAATATCCCGAGGCAATGAAGCGTTGGACTATGGCTTCGCCGAAGAGCGACTTCGCCTCGTACAAGTGTGGCGAGTATCTGTGCAAGGGACTCGGCACGGCTGTAGACAAGACCAAGGCTGCCGCCCTGCTCAAGAAGGCAGCCAACGCCAATATTCCCAATGCCCAGCTTCTGCTCGGCGACCTGTATTATAAAGGTGACGGCGTAGACCGCAATGTGGCTGAGGCTGTCAAGTTGTACAAGGCAGTAGCATTGAATGGCAATCCCGCTGCGATGTGGAATCTCGGCGTGATATACTGCAACGGCACCGAGGTCAAGGCCGACTATAATGTCGGACTGACATGGATTGCTCTGGCAGCACGCAAGGGTATGATGAACAATGTACTGGACAAGCTCGACGCTACTTCTGACAACGGTCAGAACGGATGGCACGATACGCCGCTGTATCACTACATGAACGGCATCAATATGCTTAACGGCAACAACAAGGACGTTGATGCTGCGCTGAAATGCTTCACCGCTCTGGAGAAACGCGGCAACAAGCATGTGGCTGTGGCTATTGCTGCCTGCTACAACGACGCTGCGTGGAAGAAGGCAAACGGAAAAAAGAAGATTAAGTATCTGGAAGAGGCGGCTGCCGAAGGCGATGCTGCCGGATTGTACGGACTGGCTCTGTGCTGTGAGAAGGGAACTGATGTGGCTGCCGATAAGGAGCGTGCGCTGAAGCTGTTCAAGCAGTCGGCCGACTGTGGATATGTGCCTGCATTGTGCCATCTGGGCAACCTTTATAATGAGGGCAAGGCTGTAAACCGAAATCTTACTACCGCCATCGACTATTATCAGCGTGCCATGTGCGGTGGCTATCTCACACGTGAGGCTGCCGTAGTGCTTGCCGATGCTTACGAGAAGGGACTCGGCGGACTGCAACGCAATGCCGATATGGCAAAAAAGGTGAAGGCTATGGTGTGGACGTCTGACCCCGTTATTTATCTGTGTACGTCAGTAATATATCGATAAAATGAGAAAACTGTTTTTGTCACTGGCTTTTCTTGCCGTCGTAGCGGTGCCCATGAGTGCTGCTACCGATGGCGGATACAGCTCCGACCATATTCGTGCGGCTGCCCTGCGGCTGAATGTGTCGGCTGATTCGCTTGCCGTAGGCGATACCCGTATGAAGGTGAAGGGCAGCACCATATTGGTGCGCAAGATTGACAATGGGGATATTGACTTCATCGGTATTCCGCTGTTCAATCCTGCCATGCGTCGCGATCAGCCTCTGCCCATATACGACTTTCTGGAGTATGCTTGTCTCGACCGCAAGTTCGGCATATCTTCCAATCGTCTGCTTTATAAGGATGTGACGTTTGTCAAGGGCGACTGGAACGTGCTGTTGCAGCTTGGCGACTCTGCCGACTGTTCGGTGCGGAGTGTCAACGACCGTATGTACGAGGTGCAATGGAGCCGTGGCGGTAAGGTGATGGCTGATGTCAAGGTGCCTATAAGGTATGATGTGCTGTCGCTTTCGTCGCGTGGCGAGATGGAACGCCGATTCCTCAGCGGACTGAAGAGCTTTGTCGACAAGCGTGTTGCTGCCGATGTTCTGCCTAAGGACACCACGGGACTGGAGGAAGTTGCCGACAATGGCAAGCGGTTGTATATGCGCAAGGGTGGCATTTATGCCGACAGCCGCATCTCCAATTCCACCTATTATATATATACAGGTTCGAATGTGTTGCAACCGGTGTTCAGTCGGCAGTTTCCCGTACAGAGTATCGGCAACCTGATAGTGCTGCCTGCGTGGAGTGGTGTAGCCGATGTGCCTATGAAGATACGCTTCGTATGTGCCAATCGCAAGGTGGAGGAGCTGACCACTACGGTGCGCCAGCTTGTAGGCTACGCCGTTAGCAAGGGTTGCAAGCCTTATTATGGTGTTGAGTCAAACAAGGACGGCCGTCTTGTAGTGTCGCTCTTTCTGTACGATGCAAAGTCGGGCTACGACCATGTGTTGAATGTTGAGTGCAAAACGGCAGACATAGCTACCGACAAGCTGGTGCTTACTGGTCGTGGCTATCTGTATTCGCCAACCACAAATGTCAAGAGAAGATGAAGTGTAAGTGTCGATTTTTGATGACTTTAGTGCTCTGCCTGGCTGGTGTTGTGGGGCTAAGGGCACAGTCGGGAGCCGATCGTATGAACGAGATAAAGCTCTCGGGCAAGTATTATACGGCTGAGGCTACCGATCACGACCAGGATAAGGCGTTTGTGTCGGCTTTCGGTATGCTGCTTGGCAGCATCAATATGGCGTTGATGGAGGAGGAACAGCCTACTATAACATCGCTTCAACTCGAAAGCCATGTCAAGAGTATTGACATTCAGCGTGGTGCCGATGTCATGGTGTTTGTGTATGTGGAGAAGTCGCGACTGGCTCTGATGCAGACCAATGGTGGCGGCAATGCCACTCAGCCGTCGGCTCCTAAGGTGCAGAATCATAGTGAGTCGCAGCCTACCAAGGTGCAGACAGAGGTGCGACCTGCTGCTCCGGGTGTTACGCCCGAAGTGATTAGCAGACTCGTTGGTGTGGAAACATTCATGTCGGCACGCTGGATTCTGGACAATGCGCGCAACATGGGCGAGGTGAGCGACTATGGTTCGCCACGCACAATGGGCAATGTCGAGGGCTGCTACATACTCGCTGTCAATGAAGACAAGGACGTTGTGGGTGTGCTTTCGCCAAAGACCGACGGCAAGCGTACCGACTTGCGCACCGGCGCTGTGGCTGATATGTCGCGCTTCAAGGGGTGTGCAGCCGTGTGTGTCAGACTGAATAGTAAATAGTGAACATATCGAACTAATATTAATGAAACGATTATCTACAATAGTATTAATGTCGCTTGTGGGTGTGGCGTTGCTGCATGCACAGGTGACTTTCCGCTTTAGCGGTGGCATTTCCAACGAACAGCTGAAGCAAAACGTAGAGCGCAATGTGTCGGCTCTGCTTTCTGAAATCAATAATGCTGAGTCGGCTGGACGCAGTCTTGACTTCTCGGGCATTAGAATTACTGAGACTGCACGTGGCGGACTGAGCAGTTTGTGGGCCAATCTGCGCTTCCGTTGTGAGTGGAAGACCAATGTGCAGAACTGTCTGCGTGATGTGCAGGAGTTTGAGATACGTCAGATTCCGGTAGAGATGAAGCCGCTTGACAATACGTATAAGGGCGAAATACACAAGGAACTGACTGTCAGCTTCAATCGCAATGGTATGATTACGGGCGTGCGCACGGCTATGGACAACAACTCTTATATGAGTCTGATGGCTGGCGGAATGTCGGTTAAGGATGTGCGTATGCGTCGCGAGATTCTCAAGTTTGTTGAGGATTTCCGCAGCTATTACGACGAGAAGAACCTTAGTGCTATCGACGAGATTTTCAGCGACAACGCTCTCATCATCACCGGACGTGTGTTGCGTAAAGACCTTACGTCGCAATCCAATGCCGACATTCGCATTCCGGGCAAGAACATCATATTCAACAAGCAGACCAAGACGCAGTATATAAACAATCTGCGTAATGTGTTCAGGGTGAATAGATACATCAAGGTAGACTTCTCCGACATCGAACTGATCCGTCATTCGTCGCGAGAGAATATCTATGGAGTTCGTTTGCGCCAGCGCTGGAACAGCCAACGCTACAACGGCAGTACATATATGGACGACGGATATGTGTTCCTGCTGTGGGATTTCAATGACGAGGAGCATCCGAAGATTCACGTGCGCAGCTGGTCGCCGGTTTCTGGCGAGGTGTCGTCAGACAACTTGTTGTCTCCCGATGATTTCTCGGGATTGTAATTAAGTGTGTGCTCAGATTTACTGATTGATATAGCTTTTAATCTCCATGAAGCATAATAGAAACGTCGCTGTTTTCGTTGCCTTGCTCTGTACTGTTGCCGTTTGGGCTGTACCGGCAAAGCGCTGTAAGACACAGGTGCGCCAACCCGATGGCAGTATGGTTACTGTCATGGTGCGTGGCGACGAGAACTTCCACTTTATGTCTACCGAAGACGGTGTGCCGATAGCCATGAACGCAGACAAGGCTTATTGTTATGCGTACATGGCTGATGACGGTGTGCTGCGTGCTTCGGCACAGGTGGCGCATGACGCAGAGCGACGTTCGCTGAAGGAGAAGGCTTTTCTTGCAGGACATAAGACTGAGGTGGAGCGCATTGCCGGCTTTGCTTCTAAGCTTGCGGCACAGCGCAACAAGGCCCGTCTGCAACGCTTTGCCAAGCGACAGAATGTTATGGCTGCTGCTGAACCTGCGCTTACACGTATGGCTGGTGCTACGGGTGGCGACGGCATCGGCGTTACGGGCAAGCGTAAGGGACTTGTCATACTGGTGAATTTTCAGGATGTAAAGATGCAGTCGGCTCATGACAATGCCGAATGGAACGACTTCTTCAACAAGACGGGCTATAACACGCTCGGCAATTTGGGCTCCGTACACGACTATTTCTATAGTCAGAGCTATGGAAAGTTCGACTTGTCGTTCGATGTTGTGGGTCCTGTTACTGTGTCGAAGAATATGGCTGATTATGGTGGCAATGACGATAGAGGCAATGATAAGGATCCCGGTGGTATGGTGTATGAAGCTTGCCGGCTTGTAGCTGATAAGGTTAACTTTGCCGACTATGATTGGGATGGCGACGGCGAGGTCGATCAGGTGTTCGTGATATACGCTGGTTATGGCGAAGCTTCACGTCCGGCATTGCTCCCTAATACCATTTGGCCGCATGAGTGGACTCTGAAGGCAGCCGGCTATAGTCTCACTCTCAATAAGGTGAAGATAAATACCTATGGATGTACTGCCGAGCTTAACGACTATGGCAGAACAGACATGGCTGGTATAGGCACGGCTTGCCATGAGTTCAGCCATTGTCTGGGTCTGCCCGATATATACGACACGTCGGGTGGCGATTGTTTTGGCATGGACTTGTGGGACGTCATGGACTATGGTTCGTATGCTGGCAATGGCTATTGTCCCGTTGGCTATAACACATATCAGCGTTGGGTGAGCGGATGGATGCAGCCTGAGGTGCTGGACAAGCCTACTGATGTGTACGACTTGCCTGCTTTGAGCGAGTCGCCCAAATCGTATGTGGTGTATAACGACAATAAGCCACGTGAATATTACATTTTTGAGAATCGCCAACAACGCGGGTTTGACAAGCAGTTGCCTTCGCATGGCTTGCTTGTCATTCATGTTGACTATTATAGTTCGATTTGGGAATACAATGAGGTGAATACGGATGTGTCGCATCCGCGCTTCGGCATAGTGGCGGCCGACAATGATAGAAGCAGCAAATCGCTTAAAGGCGACACCTATCCGGGTACGTCGGGCAATACTCAGTTGACTGACAGCTCGTCGCCTGCGGCTATTTTGTTCAATAATAACAGTTCGGGAACAAAGTTGCTTGGCAAGCCGGTGACTGAAATCAAGGAGAGTTCAGATGGATTGATTTCGTTCCTGTTTATGGGTGGCGCTCCTTCGGTGGCTACAAAGTTGCATTCTGAACAGACTGGTTCTGATTCATTCCGTGCTACGTGGAATGAAGTGGAGTTTGCCGATTACTATAATGTTCAATTAGAGAAGGTTGGCAAGGTTTCACTCGAAGATAAATTGCTCTTGGCTGAGGACTTCACTGGTTGGGGAAGTGGAAATAAGAGTGACGGAACTACGGATTTGTCGTCACGGCTTGATGCTCATACGAGTAACAAGGGGTGGACTGGCGATAATGTGTTTAAGGGTGTGGGATGTCTTAAACTTGGAACTTCCACTCCTCAAAACAGCTTCCTCATATCGCCACATATCAAGAACTGTAAGTATGGAAAGGTCACGATAAGTTTTGTTTCAGCCGCTTATAAGGATGATAAGCCTGATATTATGTTGTCGCTTATTGATTATGACGGAAATGTTATTGATAGAACAAATATTGTTGCTGACGGAAAACGGCAACTGATAGTATTTGACAATCAGTATTGCAAGCCTTTCAACCTTTACGTTGCGCCTACCGCACGATGCTATATATATTCAATTGGTATATATGATGGCGCTTTCTCGGAGAGCGATTTTGCTGCAACGCGTGCCGCAGGCGATGTGCTATATATATATAATGTGTATGACACAGAATATGAATTCACTTCGCTACAGCCCAATGTGGTGTATCGATGGCGTGTTCAGGCTGTAAAGCGAGGACAGGAAATGCCTTGGAGCGATTGGCGCAATGTGGAACTGAATGACGAAACTAATGGAATAAGCGAGGTTTATGACAGTACTCGTGTTATTGAACCGTCGGCTATGGTGTCTGTCTATTCCATTAGCGGAGTCATGCTCGGACGTATGCCTTATGCCTCGTTTGTGAATAACGAGGCTTATGTTGGCATGTATATAGTGAAGTATGGGGCAAAGACATTCAAGATAGCTAAGGGTGGGGTGTAGTGATAGAGTGGGTCTGCTGTAGGTTTTGCTGAAGATAGCAGTCTGATGTCTCTGTCTTGGCCTTTTATTTCTCGAAGTGCTGGTAGTCTTTCAGCGAACGCCAGCCACCTCCCCATGTAAATCCGTGCTGTGTAAACAGGCGGTAGGCAAGGTCGTTGCGGTCAATCTTGTATTTGAATTGCTTGCTTCGGTTGGCATATTGGCGGCCTTTCTCAGGATTGATAATTGTCTTTCCATTAGCGCGTTTTTTTACGTAGGGGTTGTAAAGCGGATTGATATCCACGGCCTTTCCCATACTATGCTTCGACAGTTTCTTTGATCCTGCCACCGCTCTGTAGTTGAAGCACGACGTATTGTTATGGTTCATCGATGTTACATCGTCGGCTCCGAAGTCGTCAATGAGCTGAATGCGCTCGATAGGGTAGTGGGCTTCAAATAGTTTACGGAATATTTCAATCAGATCGTTGGCTATATCTTTATGGCAAATCATCTCGCCAGTCATTATCTTTCCGTCAATAGTGTAGTGTAACAGTTGCAGATAACGCAGTTCAGTGCGTGCTAATGTGCAGTTGGCTTTGTACGATTTGCCATATATGCGGGCAAAGAGTTGATTGTCAATGTTCTTCTTGCAGAAATAATGTTCAAGTCTGTTTGCCTTGATATCTGTCTTGCTCACAATTCTTCCGGCTTGCCATTGTGTGGTGGCAGTTGTTGTTGCTGTGATTATAGTATTCGGATTCTCGCTGTTTATAGTGTTTGGATTCTCGCTGTTTATGGTGTTTGGATTCTCACTGTTACCAATAGCGTATGCTGGTGTACTTGCTATAGTGGCGAATGTTATGCCTAAGATTGATAATAAAGCTTTTGTTGTCATGCTGAATAAGGTAGTTGTAGCGGTAAGGACATAAAAAAACCGCCGACCCTGAGGGTCAGCGGTTAATCTCTCATTTTTTTGTTCGAGCTAAATATTACTGAGCAACAGTTGTATCAACAGCAGTTGTGTCAACAGTTGTGTCAGCTACCTGTACGGTATCGCTGTCAGCGTTAGCAGCAGGAGCTGCAGTCTTGTTACCACATGATGCGAAAGAGATAGCTGCGATAGCTACGAACATTAAAACCAATTTCTTCATTTTCTTTGCTTTTTTAAATCTGTAAAACAATCATTTGTTTATTAAAACATTGCAAAGGTATATATTTTTTCAATACAACGTACAACTTTTTATGATTTTTTTTTGCTCTTTTTGTAACGTGTTTAGAATGTGTTGATAATCAATGAGATACGAATAGTGAATAAATGTTAATGCTTTTAGGCTTTATTTCTAACCTCATTTTTACTGTCATTTTTGTTGTTTTGTGTGCGTACAAAACCTCATTCATAAAATCTTTTTACTACCTTTGCACCTGTTAAGCCACAGGTGGCTTTTATATATTATATATAATGTGAAATGATTAATACTTCAGTTTTTCAGAATAAGAAGGCGGTTTATTATACGCTTGGCTGCAAACTTAACTTCTCCGAGACGTCTACATTCGGTCAGATGTTGCAGGAATTGGGTGTTGTTGCAGCAAAGGAAGGAGAGAAGGCTGACCTTTGTCTTATCAATACTTGCTCGGTGACAGAAGTTGCCGACCACAAGTGCCGACAGGCAATACATCGTATGGTGCGCAATAATCCTGGTGCTTTTGTTGCAGTAACTGGTTGTTACGCTCAGTTGGAGTCGGAAAGAGTGAGCAAGATTGAGGGTGTTGACCTTGTGCTTGGTTCTAACGAGAAAGCTGACCTCATACAGTTCTTGAGCGATGCTTGGACTGCTAAGGAGTCGGAAGCTGAACATATGCAGCAGACAGGACAGGACTCGCTGCACCGTTATCATTCGGTTAAGACTAAGAACATCAAGTCGTTTGCACCATCTTGCTCACGTGGCAATCGTACACGTTATTTCCTTAAGGTGCAGGATGGCTGTGACTACTATTGTACATATTGTACTATACCATATGCCCGAGGCAATTCGCGCAACCCGACAATCAGTTCTCTGGTAGCACAGGCAGAACAGGCGGCAGCTGAAGGTGGCAAGGAGATAGTGCTGACAGGTGTCAATATAGGTGACTTTGGCAAGACTACCGGCGAAAGCTTTGTCGATCTTGTTAAGGCTCTTGATTGTGTTGATGGCATTGAACGTTATCGTATCAGCAGTATGGAGCCCGATCTTTTGACAGATGAGCTCATTGACTTCTGTGCACAGAGTCGTGCTTTCATGCCGCACTTCCATGTCCCATTGCAAAGTGGCAGCGATGAGGTGTTGCGTCTTATGCACCGCCGTTATGATAAGGCTCTGTTTGCACGCAAGATAGCATTGATCAAGGAGCGTATGCCCGATGCTTTTATTGGTGTAGACGTTATGGTGGGATGTCGTGGCGAGACTCCAGAGTGTTTTGAAGAGTGCTACGATTTCCTCAATGGTGTTGATGTTACTCAGCTTCATGTCTTCCCTTACAGTGAGCGTCCAGGTACTGCTGCCTTGCGTATTCCTTATGTTGTAAGCGATGCTGACAAGAAGTTGCGCAGCAAGCGATTGCTCGAAATGAGCGAGCAGAAGCGTATCGATTTCTATGCACGCTATAAGGGTACGGAACAGGAGGTGCTCTTTGAGAAGGCTTCGCATGGACGTGCCATGCATGGGTTTACCAAGAACTATGTGCGTGTGGAACTTTCACCGCGTGATGCAAAGGAAGAATACGACAATCAACTCATTCGTGTACGCCTTGGCGACTTCAATCACGACAAGTCGGCATTGAAAGCTGAAATCGTTTAAGTGAAGAGTGAAAAGTGAAGAGTGAAAAGTGAAGAGTGAAGAACGATCATGAAGAAAGTTGCAATCGTAATACTTAACTGGAATGGAGCGGCAATGATGCGCCGCTTTCTTCCTTCTGTGATAGAGCACTCGGCTGATGTTGCCGATATAATTGTAGCCGATAATGATTCGAAGGACGACTCGTTGGCTTTGCTCAAGGCAGAGTTTCCTACTGTTCGAACCATTATACTTGACAAGAACTATGGTTTTGCCGGTGGCTACAATCGTGCGTTGGAGCAGGTAGATTATGAATACTATATGCTCCTCAATAGTGATGTTGAGGTGACAGAAGGCTGGATGGAGCGTCTCATTGACTTCATGGATGCCCATCCGGAGGTTGCTGCGTGCCAGCCAAAGCTTCGTGCTGAGCATTCGCGCGACATGTTTGAGTATGCTGGTGCAAGCGGTGGATACATTGACCGTTATGGTTATCCGTTCTGTCGCGGACGTATATTCGATACAGTAGAGAAGGATCAAGGGCAATACGATGACCCTTGTGAGGTGATGTGGGCAACTGGTGCTGCGCTGATGATACGCCGTGAGGACTATTGGCGGGTTGGTGGACTTGATGCCCGATTCTTTGCGCATTGTGAAGAGATAGACCTTTGTTGGCGTTTGTGCAATCTTGGCAGAAAGATATATTGCGTTCCGCAGAGTGTGGTATATCATGTTGGAGGCGGAACATTGCCCAAGGGTAATCCGATGAAGACCTATCTCAATTTTCGCAACAACTTGACGATGCTCTACAAGAACTTGCCCGAAGCCGAACTTACACATGTAATGCGTGTAAGAAGGGTGCTGGATTATGTGGCGGCATTCAAGTCGTTGTTGCTCGATCGCAATCTTGGTGAGTTCAAGGCAGTGGTCAATGGGCGTAAGGCTTTTAAGGCTTGGCGTAAGGATTTTATTGCCGACCGTAAGCAGATACAGTCTACTCGCATATCTGCAATAGATGCAATGCGTAAGCCTTATTCTATATTATGGCAATATTATATACATGGTTGTCATATGTATAGCGACATTAAAGAATAGACTAAAATTCGTCAAATTTTGTGTTTTTTATGGTTAAACGGCAGAAATATGTCTGTCGTTTAATCTTTTTTAGCTGAAAAGTTGGAAGAAAAGAACTTTTTTAGTATTTTTGCATTGTGTTAATGAGAACTTTTTTTTAGAATAACAAGAAGCCTATTGTGAGAAAGATTTATATTATTATAGTAACAGCCATCATATTAGTTTCAACTGCTTGCGAGTTTAAGTTGAAACAGTTTGGTGAAGAAGGTCAGTCGACGCTTGTGCAGGTGCAGCGTTATGATCGTCTTGAAAGCCGTTATCTCACTACGGGCGATTTCTCGGCTCTTCAGCAGATGAACATCGACTATCCCAAACAGACGCGTATGCTTATTGAGGATATACTGCAGTTGGGTGAAGTGAATGATGCAGGCATTAACACAAAGCTTCTGAATTTCTATCAAGACACAATTCTTCAGACTATCATTGCTGAAACAGAGACGCAGTATGCCAATATGAGTGACATCAATACTCAGTTGAGTGATGCGTTTAAAAAGCTTCAGAAGCTATGTCCTGAGATAACGATACCCACAGTTTACACCCAGATAAGTGCGCTCAATCAAAGCATTGTGATAGGCGACAACACCATTGGCATATCACTTGACAAGTACTTAGGCAAGGATTTTGAGCCATACCGTCGCTACTACACAGCAGAGCAGCGCCAGCAAATGACACGCGAGCAGATAGTGCCCGACTGTATGAGCTTCTATCTGTTGAGCCTTTATCCTTTGCGTGATTTTGAAAATAGTACGCAGCAGGAGCGCGACATGCATATGGGCAAGATAATGTGGACGGTAAATAGATTGTTGGGACGTAAGGTGTTCAACACCAAGTACACCGCATTGATAGACCGACAGGCCAAGCAAAATCCTAAAATGTCGGTAAGAAACATCCTTGAACAGGACTGTAAGTGATAGTGTGTAGATTTAGCTGATGTTTTTATTCAAATTATGCTTTAAAGCATATATTTTAATTTGCACATTCAAATCTAAAGTCCTACCTTTGTGGTGTTATCCTGAATACAATCTTTTTACCTTAGAAAAAAGACTAATACCTATTGATAAAAATGCCGGCCGCTGTGAAGCAACCGGCATTTGATGTTTTATAAGGTTTCCTTATTTTTTCCTTTAATTGTAGGAATCGTTTCTATTCCTTTCTTATTTTATTCCTCTTTGATTCAGCGCCTGGCTGTATCGCTTGGCGTTTTGCAGATGTTCCTGATAAGTACGAGCGAAGTTGTGCGTTCCGCTGAAGTCTTCCTTGGCACACATATATATATAGTCGTGCTTTACGTGGTTCAGCACAGCGTCAATACCTGCAATGGACGGAATACGGATTGGTCCTGGGGGCAGTCCCGGATTCTTGTAGGTATTGTAAGGACTCTTGATGTATAGCAGATTGTTGTAAATGCGCTTCAAGTCGAATCGTTTCCATGCAAATTTAATTGTCGGGTCTGCCTGCAGTGGCATTCCGTTGGGATACTCGGCGTTGCGCAGCATCAGTCGGTTGTAGTACATTCCGGCTACCATTGGCTTCTCACCATCATTGGCGGTTTCTTCATCAATGATACTTGCCAGTGTGCTCACTTCAATGGGTGATAACTTCATCGCTTGGGCTTTCTCTTTGCGCTCAGCATTCCAGAATCTTTTACATTCCTTGTGCATACGGTCGAGCAACTTCTCTGTACTTACGTTCCAGTAAATATCGTAAGTGTTAGGTATGAACATAGCTGCTATTGTGGTGGTGTCGTACCCATATTTCTGACATGTTGCTTCATCAGCAAGTGCGTGATATATGGTAGCGCTATCGAGCATAAGTTTCTTTGAGAACTCGGCAGCCAAGCGGTCCACAGTGCGTACCGACGGTACAACAAGACTCACCGGAGTCTGCAATCCGTTCTTCAGATGGCGGAACACAACAAACGAGCCTTCACCGGGACGAAGAGCATAACGTCCTGTGCGAATGTTATCTGCATACTTGCTGTTGTTGACAAGCATCTTGAAGCCTGTCATCTGTGTACCCTTTTTAGAGAACTCAGACATCTTTGTGTAAACCGAGTCGATAGTGTCGTCGTTGTCAATGTATACATATTTGGTGTCATTGCCAACAAGCAAGGCAGAGAAGAAGAACATGTAGGCAGCACCTATTATGATGCCCATACATACACACGCCAATATAATGACGTTTCGCTTCGTGTTGTTTTTTCTTTTCATGATGTGTTTGGTATTTAATCGTTGGCGCAAAGGTACAACAAAAAAATGTCAGGACAAAACAATGACTTATTAACTTTGCGGGCTTAAAATTATTTGTATTTTCCTTACGTTTTTAGATAAAATATAAGTAATTTCGCAGTAACAAATACATTAATATATATATGTACAATACTTATATTTTTGATCTTGACGGTACGTTGCTGTCTACTCTTGGCGATTTGGCTGCGAGTTGCAACTATGCATTGCGCACCAACGGCATGCCTGAGCGTACTATTGATGAGGTAAGACAATTTGTAGGCAATGGCGTGAAGAAACTTATGGAACGCGCCATTCCCGGCGGACTTGATAACGATAAGTTTGACAAGACTTATGCCGATTTCCGTCAGCATTACATGCAGCACAATCTTGATACAACCAAGCCATACGATGGTGTGATGGAAATGCTTGAGGAGTTGCGTAAACAAGGAAAAAAGGTGGCAGTAGTAAGCAATAAGTTCTATGCAGCTACTCAAGAACTGTGTCGCCACTTCTTTGGCGACCTTGTGCCAGTAGCGATTGGCGAACGTGAAGACATTCGCAAGAAACCTGCTCCAGATACAGTATTGGAAGCAATGCGCCAACTTGGAGTTTCTGCCGAAGGTGCTGTGTATATAGGCGACAGCGATGTGGATATTGACACGGCACGCAATTCTGGTATGCCTTGTATAAGTGTATTGTGGGGATTCCGTGACAAGGAGTTTCTATTGGAACATGGAGCAACAACGCTGGTGAGCACACCGGAAGAAATTTTGGAAAAGTAAAAAGGTAAAAAAGTAAAATGGTAAAATGG
>ERZ1034687.595-NODE-595-length-22385-cov-7.658083_pt1 | contig 22385 bp, 15 predicted proteins | sample MGYA00520704_ERZ1034687 | MGnify/ENA primary metagenome ERZ1034687 (study PRJEB33766, sample SAMN09781762) | gut metagenome | biome: gut microbiome | host: Homo sapiens | place: Madagascar | study: EMG produced TPA metagenomics assembly of the PRJNA485056 data set... | reverse complement strand
CTCACACCTCGTATTTTCATCAAGAGGCTGACAGCTATCAGAACAACAACATGGCTGTAGATGCTGACGGAAAAGAGTATGAGACGATAGCACCGCTGTTCATCGGTTTCAACTCAAACGTAATAAATCAGCGCTTCGACATAAAGCCTGCAAAGAATCTCTCAATGTATGCAGGTGGATCATACAGCTATAAACTTACCGACCGTCCAAACTCTCGTAAAGACATTACTGGAGGTTCCGATTATGACATGCGTAGCGAAGGATGGCGTTGGGAAGCGGGCGCAAAATATAAGATGGGCAAACACTCTGTGCTCTTTGACTTCATAAACGACAACTACCACTATGGAAACCTCTATCAGGTGGCAACGAAAACTTATGACGTTGGACACTTCGTGCGTAACAAGTCGCAAAAATACTATGAGGCTGAGCTGAAAGGCGTATTCCATTTCTATGACAATGCAACGACAATCATTGGTGCTGACTGGCGTAACGACTTTCTTACGGCTACAAGCGGCAACGTAAACAACAATGTATACACACTTGCTGGATATGTGCAGCACGATATGGAGATTGTGAAAAATGTAAGTGCAACCCTTGGCATGCGCTACACCAAGCATGGCACCTTCGGAAACAACTTCACACCTAAGGTGGCATTGATGTATGCTCCTGGCAAATTCCGCTTCCGTGCTGCCTACTCACGCGGTTTCCGTGCACCAGGTCTCGACGAGCTCTACTATCACTACTTCAAGATGATGGGCAAGCGTCCTGTCATAACATTCGGAAACACAAACCTCAAGGCAGAAAGCAGCAACTACGTCTCATTGAGCGCAGAATACAGCAACAAGTTTCTTACACTATCTGTTATGGGATATATGAACTTTGTTGACAATATGATTGTCAAGGAGAACATCACGATAGACGATGCTGTTCGTGCAGAACTCGCACTACAGTTTCCTGAGGCAACGGCCGATCAGCTTGCGCAGCTGAAGAAATACGGCCACTACATTAATAGTAACAAAGGCGTGGTAAGAGGACTACAGGCTAACGCAACAGTAAGTGTTACTAACGACATCTCTCTTATTGTAAACTATGCCTACACCAACGGCCGATCGAAGAACGCTGGCACATGGACCGTACTTGAGCGTACTTTCAAGAACAGCTTAACGGCAGGAGCCAACTACAACCACACTTGGCGCAACTATACCCTCGGTGTGAACCTCAACGGCCGCTTCCAGTCGGCAACTTATTATCCTGGCTATGAGAATGCTCCTGGCTATGGCGTAATAAACTTGAATACTACTCACACCTTTACCATAGGCAAAATGTTTAAACTTGTTCCTAGCATCGGCATTGACAATGTCTTCAACAAGACAGATCATCGCATAGACACTCCTTCACAGAAAGTGGCACTTTACTCGCCAGGCAGAATGCTTGTGGTAGGACTAAAAGTGAATTTTGCAAAATAAAACTTTTTAATTGAATATCAAGGAAAGCGGAAGCATCAGATGGTTGGTTTTTCCGCTCTCCTTGCATTGATTATATAATGAATAATGACTAAGAAAGTTCTTTTGAAACTTCATCTGTGGCTTTCCTTGCCTTTGGGAGTTATCATCATGCTCATTTGCCTGTCTGGAGCTACACTCGTATTCAAAAATGAGATAAGAAATGCTCTTGAAATGCCAAAAGTCATTGCGCCACACGCAAAGAGCGTAAAAGTAGCCTATAGCGTAAAAGCGGGTGATGAAGAAAGAGTTGGCAAGACTATTGGCAAGTTTTCTTCCAAGGATGCTCCTTATGGTACAACGACAAAAAGAGATTTTTTCTCCTATGTCACCAAGTTTCACACCAGTCTCATGATGGGACCGGTTGGAAAACTTATAATCACCTATACCACATTGCTCTTTATCTTCATCTTGATAAGTGGTATATTTGTTCTTCTGCCGAAAGACGGAAAACAGTTATGCCAGCGCTTTAAGGTGGAATGGAACAAAGGAAGCAGACGCCGCCTCTTCGACCTTCACGTCAGTCTTGGTTGGTGTGCACTCCTTTGGTTGTTGCTTCTTTCTGTTACTGGCTTGGGGTTCGGCTTGAAGCTTGTACCTAAGGGTACTGAGTTGATGAGACTCTTTCATGAACTGCATATAGGTTCGTGGGGAGGTATGTTGACAAAAATTATAACTTTTGTCGTAAGTCTCATAGGAGCATCACTGCCTATTACTGGTTACTTGCTTTATTTCCGGCGCAGGTGCAAAGCTTGATATTTTACATATCCCAACGATAACGTATTCATCGTCCAACGATAACGTATTCATGTGCCAACGATAACGTATGCGTAAGCCGATGAATACGTATACGCTCGCCTACTTGACACACTGCTGCAGTCGCTTGTCATACCAAAGGAAAGGTGAGTCGCAAGTTCGGCGATTTCCGCATACATTGTATGATGGACGAAATCGGCAAACTGCACCCGCAGAATGTGAAAGGAATACTCGATTTTGCAAATGCCCGAAACATCCTGCTTATCAACTCATCGCCCACTACATACAACGTTTCAGACTATCGCTACACCTATTTGCTTAGCAAGGATAGCAAGTCGCAGACCGTAGTACATCCTTTAATATTGCAACAATAAACAATCATATACAGTTGACAATACTCATATATGAAGATTACGTCATATCTTATTGACAAACTTATTGCGCTCAGGCGAGTCGCTTCCGTCCAGTGCCCTACGCGGCGAATGGGTGGAAGAACTCCTGAGCGACGGCGTGCTTATCAGTCGCTCACACGGAAGCAGAAGCAACATTATTGCGGCTAATCCAGAAACATTGGAACAAAGTCTTAGGCATATTGATGAAAGATTGAGTCATCTAGACAAAATGAAGGAGACACTTGTTACGGAATCCACAAGGGCAGAACAGGCAACTGAAACGGGCAATTCCAAACTTGTGACAACACGCTCATGCCCCGGCTTTCCTGTCAATTCATACGAATCAATCACATGCAGTCTGAACGGTAAGGATCTGGTGGTCAATCCACAGGAAGGCACATTCCTATTCATTGCTGATTGGCATTCATTTGCCATACCTGACGATGTGACCGTCGTAAACATCGAGAACATGGAGAACTTCCGCCTTATACGTCGCCAGCAATCCTTGTTTGCCTCTGCATTGGCAGGCAAACGACTGCTGTTCGTGTCGCGCTATCCGCAGTCGTCCGACTTACGGACATGGCTGCAAACCATTCCTAACCTGTACGTTCATTTCGGAGATTTCGACCTAGCCGGCATCAATGTCTTCCTTACAGAGTTTCAAAAACACCTCGGCACACGTGCCTCTTTCCTCATCCCGCAAGACATAGAACAGCGCATAAAGCATGGTTCGGCAGAGAGATACAACGACCAATATCCAAAATTCTGCCACCTCACCTCCAATATCCCGCCACTACAGCAACTGATAGATATGCTCCACGAATATCATCGCTGCTACGACCAGGAAGGATACATAGAGAATAGTTTGACAGAACATCACATCATTTAAACACAAAAAAGGCGTACAACCAAAATCATTATGATTTAAGTTGTACGCCTTTTGTTATTAATTCGGATTCAGATTTACAAATTGGTCAAACTTACTTAACCTCCTCGAAGTCTGCATCCTGGATTGTATCGTCGCTCTTAGCGTCGTTGCCAGCCTGCTGAGCACCTGCCTGAGCACCTGCACCCGGCTGTGCTCCACCCTGGTACATCTGTGCAGAAGCAGCCTGCATTACGTTGTTAAGGTTGGCGATGGCTGAGTCGATAGCTGCAACGTCGCCTGCCTTGTGAGCGTCCTTGAGCTGCTGGAGAGCCTGCTCGATGCCCGGCTTCTTGTCGGCAGGAATCTTGTCGCCATTGTCCTTGAGGAAGTTCTCGGTGGTGAAGATCATTGAGTCTGCCTGATTGAGCTTGTCGATCTTCTCGCGCTCAGCCTTATCAGAAGCAGCGTTCTGCTCTGCCTCAGCCTTCATGCGCTCGATTTCCTCCTTGCTGAGGCCTGAAGAAGCCTCGATACGGATGGCCTGCTCCTTGCCAGTAGCCTTATCCTTAGCCGATACGTTGAGGATACCGTTGGCATCGATGTCGAATGTAACCTCAATCTGAGGAACACCACGGCGAGCCGGAGCAATGCCCTCAAGGTTGAACTGACCGATTGACTTGTTCTGTGCAGCCATCGGACGCTCGCCCTGGAGTACGTGGATAGTTACGGCTGTCTGGTTGTCAACGGCTGTTGAGAATACCTCGCTCTTCTTTGCAGGAATAGTTGTGTTAGCGTCGATGAGCTTTGTCATTACGCCACCCATTGTCTCGATACCGAGAGTAAGCGGAGTAACGTCGAGCAATACGATGTCGCCTACACCGCTCTCCTTGTTGAGGATAGCACCCTGGATAGAAGCACCAACGGCTACAACCTCATCAGGGTTAACACCCTTTGAAGGCTCCTTGCCGAAGTAGTTCTTAACGAGAGTCTGAACGGCTGGTATACGGCTTGAACCACCTACGAGGATTACCTCGTCGATATCTGAAGTCTGGAGCTTTGCGTCGCGCATAGCGTTCTGGCAAGGTACAAGACAAGCCTGGATGAGGTTGTGGGCAAGCTGCTCGAACTGTGAACGAGTCAGAGTCTTAACCAAGTGCTTGGGCACACCGCCCTCGGCTGAGATATACGGAAGGTTGATTTCGGTAGAAGTTGTGCTTGACAACTCGATCTTAGCCTTCTCGGCAGCCTCCTTAAGGCGCTGCATAGCCATCGGATCCTTAGAAAGATCGATGCCTTCATCGGCCTTGAAACCCTGTACGAGCCAGTCGATGATAACCTGATCGAAGTCGTCGCCACCGAGGTGAGTGTCACCGTTGGTAGAGAGCACCTCAAATACACCGCCACCGAACTCAAGGATTGAGATATCGAATGTACCGCCACCGAGGTCGAATACGGCAATCTTCATGTCCTTGTTGGCCTTGTCTACACCGTAAGCAAGAGCTGCAGCAGTCGGCTCGTTCACGATACGGCGAACATTAAGGCCTGCAATCTGACCAGCTTCCTTTGTAGCCTGACGCTGAGAGTCAGAGAAGTAAGCTGGAACTGTGATAACGGCGTCAGTCACTTCTTGTCCGAGATAGTCCTCAGCGGTCTTCTTCATCTTCTGAAGCACCATTGCCGAGATTTCCTGCGGAGTATACTTGCGACCGTCGATGTCAACGCGTGGGTAGCCACCTTCGTTAACTACAGAGAACGGAACGCGTGTAACCTCCTTAGCGCACTGCTCATAGGTCTCACCCATGAAGCGCTTGATAGAATATACGGTGTTCTTCGGGTTGGTGATAGCCTGACGCTTTGCAGGGTCGCCTACCTTACGCTCACCGTCCTTTACGAATCCAACGATTGAAGGAGTTGTACGCTTGCCTTCGCTGTTGGCGATTACTACAGGTTCGTTGCCCTCAAATACGGCAACACATGAGTTTGTAGTACCTAAGTCGATTCCAATAATCTTTCCCATAATTGTATCTTTTTTTATTTTTATTCTGATTTATAAATTTGTTGATTGATTGAACTTGCGTTCGCCGTATAATATACAAATGCTGTGCCAAAAACCTTGATGCTGAGTTTTGGCTGACATTTTAGTAGACAGAACTTCTGTCAATATGGCACAGAAAAGTAAAAAGGAAAGATTTATATGACATTTTTTGCAAAACGATATAAATTAAGTACTTTTGCAAAACTATTATTCACGTGCGAATGGAAAACCTTATCACAATATGAGATTTACACCTTATTATATATTATATGCTCTGCTTGCTTTCCTGACATTGCCCATGTCGGTGCAAGCGGAGGTGCAATCTTCCGACTCGTCAGCCACCCGTCACTTTGTACATCAATTGATGTTCGACTATCGTCCGGGCGCAATTCTTCACACCAACGACTTTCTGCGTGGCAAGAACCCCGAAGTTCGCACCATGAACCACGATATGGGTTATTACCTTAAGTATGCCTTCTCCGCCCCCGAGGACAGCGAGCAGGCAAGCATTTATCGTGATGCCTATCAGGGTGTGGGCATAGGATGGAACGAGTTCAACCCTCAGTTGGGCAATCCCGTGTCGGTATTTGTGCTGCAAGGAGCGCGCATAGCGAGCCTTAGCGACAGGCTTTCGTTCAACTACGAGTGGAATCTCGGACTCACATTCGGGTGGAATCCGTATGATGCCGAATCTAATCCCGACAACAAGCTGATAGGTTCGCGCGTGACGGCATACATCGGTCTCGACATGTATATGCGCTGGATAGCGTCGCGCCATGTCGACATCAACCTCGGATTCAACGTTACGCACTACTCCAACGGCAACACCCAGTTTCCAAACCTTGGACTTAACACTGTGGCATTGCGTATAGGTGCAGCCTATTACATCAACCGTCACACGCCGCGCCTGCTCTATCGCCACACGCACGTGCCGCCCGTGCGCCACGACATCACCTACGACCTCATCCTATACGGTGCCTGGCATCAGCGGGGATTCTACGACTACGACGGCAACGCATACATATTTCCCGAGAAGTTTGCCGTGGCTGGATTCAACTTCAATCCGATGTACCGCTTCAACCACTGGCTCAAGGCGGGCATCTCGCTCGACGGCACCTACGACCGCAGCTCCAATATCGTCATAGGTGACAATCCTACTGACGAAACTATCGTTCCGCTATACTCCCGACCGCATTCGGCGTGGCGCCAGATGGCACTCGGAGCGTCGGCACGTGTAGAATTCTGCATGCCCTATTTTGCCATCAACTTCGGCATGGGCAGCAACTTTCTCAACGCCACCGACGACTTTCACGGCATATACGAGCTGCTGGCGCTTAAGCTGAACATCACCCGACGCTTGCTGTTGCACGTAGGCTACACGCTCAACGACTTCCACAGGCCCCGCCACCTTATGCTTGGCGTGGGCTGGCGTTTCGGAAGTCTCGGTCGGTCATAGCCGCAACGCACGAGTCCGACCATACATTCTCTGCCGTCTCAATCATGTCGAGCACGGTGAATACTGGCAGGATGATGCCCATGATGGCTATCGGAGCGCCCACACCCGACATGAGCGAGAGCGTAAGGAAGTAGCATCCCATAGGCACACCGGCGTTGCCGATAGCTGCCACCACCGATATGAAGAGCCACATGATCATTGTGCCCCACGTAATCTCCACTCCGCCGTTCTGCATCACGAACAGCGACGTGACGAAGATGAACGCTGCGCAGCCGTTCATGTTTATAGTTGTGCAGATGGGCAGAACGAAGCGTGCCACACGACTGTCAACACCCAGGCGCTCCTCGGCGCTCTGAATGGTGACGGGCAGCGTAGCCGCCGAGCTCTTGGTGAACAATGCCATGAGCACAGCCGGAGTCATGGCGCGAGCCACGCGTATAGGGTTAAGTCCGCGAGCCATGAGGAACAGCGGCAGCACCACGCAGAACTGCAGCAGATTGCCGCCCAATATCACAGCCACATACTTGCCTATTGACGTAACTACCGTGCCAGCCGTAATCTCAGCCGACAGCTGTGCTGCAAACGCGATGATGCCAATCGGCAGTATGTCGATGAGCCAATGGATGAGCGTAGACACAAGGTTCTGCAGTCCGTTGAGTCCGTTCATCAGCGTGCGCTTGCTGTCCGTCTCGGGCATACGTGCCAGAGCGATGCCCACAGCCACAGCAATGAGCAGCAGCGAGAGCACATTGCCCTCAACCAGCGGGCGCAGCACATTGTCGGGCACAATGCCGATGATGTAGTCCATGTATGAAGCGTCGCCCAGTTCCTGCTTCACCGAGTCGATGCCCGTGTCGCCCTTGATGGCGTCAAGCGGCAGGTTGTCGGGCGCGATGAACCGGTATAGCAGCATGCCCACAGCCGCAGCAGCCACCGTAGTGAGCAGCGTGTAGGTAAGCGTGTGGCGGAATATGCGTCCCGTATCCTTCTGCGTGCCAAACCGTGCGAGCGTAGTTGTGACGGCAAGGGCTATGGTAGGTATAGCCACAAACTGAAACAGGCGTGTGTAAATGGTAGCCACGAAGTTGGTGACGCTGTCGATCCATCCCACACCAAGCATTCCGAGCACCGTACCCACGACAAGCGCTCCGAGCCACAACCAGAAGTTCTGCGACTCAGCGCAACTGTGCTGAGCCATCTCTTTTTTATTGTCCATTTTCTATTCTTTTTACTGCTTTAAGGGGTATAAAATCCCGTCCGTTTCCAAATGTAGTCCTTTTGGCTTCCAAAAGGAGTCCTTTTACCGTGCAAAAGGAGTCCTTTTACACCTCAAAAGGGGTCCTTTTACAATGCAAAAGGAGTCCTTTTGCAAGGCGGTGGCACCATGTCAGGAATTTTCAAGGATATATATCCCTTGCGTTATGTTAGCATTATTGCTGAGAATGGATGCAAAATTACAAAACTGTCGCCATTCTTGCAATAGTCTGAAATTGGTATTTTCGCCACGAAACCTATGAAATTTCATCGGAAAAGGCTAACTTTGTAAGCGTTAAGCATATTCAACGTGCTTGCATTCATCAAACCGACAATCGCTGACAATCACTAAAACCCAATCAATAATGAATAAAAACAAACTAACTGTCGCATTGTGCGCACTCGCCATGACTTCCCTCACCGCCAGCGCACAGAAGACAAAGAAAGCCGACATCTTTCCCCTCGGCCATTACGACGAACTTACCGACACCAAGCCGCACGACTCTGAAGCGAAGTGGGCTAAACTCGCTCAGCCTACCAGTCTGAGCTGGGCGTCAATCGACACACGCTACCGCCGCCTCGACATTCCGCAGGTGAAGACGCAGAATGCAGTCAGCCTGAAGGCGTGGCGTGGCGAACGTGTCAATGCACAGGCCCTGTTGTGGACCAATGTCGACCTCGACGACGTGCAGATAACAGTCACCGACCTCCGTTCGCCGGATGCCGTCATACCGGCTTCTGCCCTCCGCACCAACTTTGTGCGATACGTCATGACCGACGAACTCAACAAGGACGGCAGCGGATGCGGCTATCGCAATCCTGCCGACTGGGACTCGTCGGTAGTGGCAGACGTGCTCGACATCAACAAGACTCTGCCCGTGCGCCGCAACACTACGCAGCCTATATGGGCCAACGTGTGGGTGCCGCAGGATGCAAAGCCCGGCATTTACACCGCACAGATTACCGTAAGCGGCAAGAACATGAAGCCGCAGACATTGCAACTGAAGTTGCAGGTCGTCAACCGCACATTGCCCTCGCCACAGCAGTGGGCTACCAATCTCGACCTATGGCAGAACCCCTACGCCGTGGCCCGATACTATAAGGTGCCGCTTTGGAGCAAAGAACACTTCGACGCAATGCGCCCCATCATGAAGATGCTTGCCGATGCCGGACAGTACAGCATCACCACAAGCATCATGCACAAGCCCTGGAACGGACAGACCGAGGACCATTACGACTCGATGGTGACACGCATCAAGCACATCGACGGCTCGTGGACATTCGATTATGCCGTGTTCGACCGATATGTCGACTTCATGATGAACGACGTCGGCATCAACCGGCTCATCGCCTGCTACACCATGATACCATGGGATTTGAAATTCGACTACTACGACGAGGCTACCAACCGCATACAATTTGTAAAAGCTCGTCCGGGCGACGCTGCATATACCGAATATTGGGGCACATTCCTGCGCGACTTTGCCCGTCATCTGCGCCAGAAGGGATGGTTTGACAAGACCTGCATAGCCATGGACGAGCGCCCGATGAAGGACATGCAGGCTGCAATAAAGGTGATAAAGGATGCCGACAAGGACTATAAAATCTCGCTCGCCGGCATATATCACGATGAGATTGAGCGCGACCTGTATTATTATTGCATAGCCTACGGCAACGATTTCCCGCCCGAAGTGCTGGCTCGCAGACGTGCCGAGGGCAAGATAAGCACCTACTACACATGCTGCACCGAGGGATTTCCCAATACATTCACGTTCTCGCCACCTGCCGAGGCGGCATGGATGGCTGTGCACGCATTGGGCGGCAACTACGACGGCTACCTGCGTTGGTCGTACAACAGTTGGACACGCGACCCGCTGCGTGACTCACGTTTCCGCACATGGGCAGCCGGCGACACCTATTGCATCTATCCCGGTTCGCGCTCAAGCATCCGTTTTGAGCGACTGATAGAGGGTCTGCAGATTTGCGAAAAGATTGTTCAGCTGCGCAAGGAATATACACGCACCGGACAAAAGGCAAAGTTGCAGAAGTTGAACAAAATGGTCAAGAAGTTCACACCGCAAGCAGTGCCAGCCAGCAAGCGCGCCTTGGCAGCGCCGATGGTGGAAGAAATTGAGCAATTGCTCAATTGATTAAAAATTGAGAGTTGAAAGTTGAGAATTGAGAGTTATGATTACCTTTTTAAAACATCGTAATCACAATGATATTGTATATAACATTGTATATAGCATATCATAACTCTCAACTTTCAACTTTCAACTCTCAACTATTGAGATTCTCAACTTTTTATTAGATGAAAATGTACTTCATCACAAACAGCACTGCCAATATATACAGCGTGATGTTGAGCTTCTTGAAGTTGCCGCAAATGACATTGATGGCAACATAAGAGATGACACCGCACAGAATACCGTCAGATATGCTGTATGCCAGAGGCATCATGACGATTGTAATGAATGCCGGAATCGACTCAGCCAAGTCGTCGAGGTTGATATCCTTGATTGGCGACAGCATGAACAGACCCACAATGACAAGCACCGGTGTTGTGGCGGCAGCCGGAATCGAGAGGAATACCGGAGCGAAGAACAATGCTATGACAAAGCACATAGCCGTTGCAAAGGCTGTAAGACCCGTACGGCCGCCCTGGGCAACGCCCGATGCACTCTCAACGTACGTAGTCGTGGTGCTGGCACCGAGACAGGCACCAGTCATAGTGGCAATGGCGTCAGCCATGAAGGCCTTGTTCAGTCCAGGAATGCGGCCGTCCTTCTGCATCATTCCAGCCTTGGTGCATACGCCTACAAGCGTGCCCATGGTGTCGAACATGTCGATGAAGAGGAATGTGAACACCACAATAAGCATATCAATAGTAAAGATATGGTGGAATTCGAACTTACAGAATATAGGCGCAATCGACGGAGGTGTGTCGATGATGCCGTTGAAATTCGTTATACCCATAGGTATACCGATGAGCGCAGTGGCAAGAATACCGATGAGCAGCGAGCCCGGCACCTTCTTGATTACAAGTACTGAGGTGATGATAATACCAATAACACCGAGTAGGGCAGAGCCGCCTGTCAGCTTGCCTATGGTCACGAATGTGGCTGAATTCTCAACGATGATGCCGGCGTTCTTGAGTCCGATGAAGGCGATGAAGAGTCCGATGCCCGCACCGATGGCTCGCTTGAGCGTTGTGGGGATAGCGTCGACGATGAGAGTACGTATCTTCGTCACGGTCATCAGCACAAAGAGGAATCCCTCAATGAGGATGGCTGTCAGCGCAAACTGCCACGAGTAGCCCATAGTGAGGCACACGGTGAACACGAAGAAGGCGTTCAGTCCCATGCCCGGAGCAAGTCCGAAAGGCTTCTTGGCGTAAATCGACATTACGAGAGTGCCGACAATGGCAGCCAAGGCTGTTGATGTGAACACGGCATTGGTGTCCATGCCCTGCGAAGCAAGGTTGGAGAAGATGCTCGGATTGACAGCGAGAATATACGCCATGGTGAGGAATGTGGTCACGCCGGCCATTATCTCGGTGCGGATGTTGTGCTTCTTGGGGTCGAAGCCAAAGAGTTTTGAAAGCATAGTCCTAATATTTTTAAAACCTTTTTACTCTTTTACCTTTTTACTTTTTTACTTCTTTACCTTTTTACTTTTTTACCTTTTTCCCTTTTTACTTTTAGGTTCAGGCTTAGAAGTCCCACTTCACGCCAAGGCAGGGACGGCACTTGAATCCGCCGGTAGAACCGAAGTTGTTAGACAGCTCAATCTCTGTACCGAGGCTGAGGTTGTCTACACCGAAGTGCTGGCCTACGTTATACCACAGCTGAGGCTCTGTAATGAATACGGTAGACTTCTTGTCTGCAGTGCCGTCTTCGCGGAAATCAACGAGATGGTCTTCCCACCAGAAGTCGGCAAAACCGTCAAACTTCAGTCCCTTCACACCAAAAAGGTCGTTCATAGCCCATACAGCTGTGAACTGCATTGGTACGTTCGAGTCCTTCTCCTTGATGTTCTTGTAGAGTGCCTTGAGGTTGAGCGTGTTCTTGAAATCCTTTGTGTGAAGGAAATAGTCGACACCTGCGAGCCATGCATTGTTGATAGGATAAGAAGCTGTGATACCACCGTTGTACTCTACATGGAGCGAAAGGTTCTTGATAGCCGAGTTCTGCCAGAAGTTGAGGCAGCGTGCTATCTCGAAGTAAGTGCCACCGGGAGCGAGGTTAGGACCCTTTACGTGCTGGTCGTAGTTGAAGTCGTGGTCGATGAAGAAGTAGGTGTTACCCCACTTGTCCTGCTTGAACATCTCAAGCGTAAGGGTTACGAACTTGCGGTCAGAACCGAAATCATAAAACAACTGTGCGTTTACCTGTGCTTTGGCCTTGGCCGGTGCAATGAGCATGATGGCAAGAATGGCCATCACGAGAGTCAATTTGTTGGCTTTCATTGAATTGTTATTTAAAATTGTTGTTGCAAAATTAGACATAATTTTTGAAATATTAAGCCTTCGACGTCCTAATAATGTACATTAATATACAATTATACGAGCCTTGGAATAAATTTCGGGTAAAAATGTGTAATTTTGCATTACGAAACCAAACAAACGAATGAAATTATATACAGATGCCGAACTGGCACAAATCCTTGACAAGAACATATTTCACCGCATAGGCGAGGTGGCTGACGAATTGGGCGTAGAGTGCTATCTCGTAGGCGGATATGTACGTGACATTTTTCTCGAACGTCCCACCAACGACATTGATGTAGTAGTGGTGGGAAGCGGTATCGAGGTGGCAACAGCACTGCAGCACAAATTGGGAAAGAATCCGAAGACGGGCAGATGGCGCGCCCATCTGGCAGTATATCGCAACTTCGGCACGGCGCAGGTGAAGTTTCACGACACCGAAGTGGAGTTTGTAGGCGCACGACGCGAGAGCTATGACCGCTCATCGCGCAAACCTATTGTTGAAGACGGAACCCTGGAAGACGACCAGAACCGCCGCGACTTCACCATCAACGCTATGGCTGTATGCCTCAATCACGACCGCTTTGGCGAACTGGTCGACCCATTCGACGGAATTTACGACCTTGAGGACGGCATAATACGCACTCCGCTCGACCCCGACATCACCTTCTCCGACGATCCGCTGCGCATGATGCGCTGCGTAAGGTTCTCCGCACAGCTGCGGTTCTACATCGACGACGAGACGTTTGAGGCTCTCGGACGCAATGCCGAACGCATAAAGATAGTGAGCGGCGAGCGCATTGCCGACGAACTCAACAAGATAATGCGCACCCCACAACCCAGTCGTGGATTCGTGGAGTTGCAGCGTTGCGGACTGTTGCAGCTCATCATTCCCGAACTCTCGGCTCTCGACGTGGTGGAGACACGCAACGGACGCGCCCATAAGAACAACTTCTACCATACGCTTGAGGTTGTAGACAATGTGGCAAAGCATAGCGACAACCTTTGGCTCAGATGGGCAGCGCTGTTCCACGACATAGGCAAACCTAAGTCGAAGCGCTGGGAACCCGCCATAGGATGGACGTTCCACAATCACAACTATCTTGGTGCTAAGATGATACCAGGCATTTTCCGCCGTATGAAACTGCCCATGGATGCCAAGATGAAGTATGTAGAAAAGCTCGTCGACCTGCACATGCGCCCCATCGCAATAGCTGATGAGGAGGTGACGGATTCTGCCGTTCGCCGACTGATGAACGATGCCGGCGACGACATCGACGATCTTATGACGCTCTGCGAGGCTGACATCACGTCGAAGAACGAGGTGCGCAAGAAGCAGTTTGCTGAAAACTTCCGTATGGTACGCGTAAAGCTTGCCGACCTGAAGGAGCGCGACTACAAGCGATTGCTGCAACCCGTAATCGACGGCAACGAAATAATGCAGCTCTTCAATATGCAGCCCTGCCGCGAGGTGGGACTCCTTAAGCAATATCTTAAGGATGCCGTGCTCGACAATAAGGTGCCCAACGAGCGCGAACCGCTTATGCAACTGCTCGTGGCGAAGGCCAAGGAAATGGGGCTTGAATTGAGATAATCCAAAACGAAAAGTAGGAGGCTATGGCGTCCCCGTCATAGCCTGAGCAGTTGGTTGGCGCATTACTAAATTAGTAATATAATGTGCTTTTTTGATTGCTCAGGCTATGGCGGGGACGCCATAGCCTCCTACGGTTTTTGACTGTTATATATTATAATGTGTCACTCCATATCATTTATGTGTCACTCCATATAATCGTTGCTACCAAATTCATGGACAATTCGTGATAATTCGTGACCCGAAAAAGCCTACAAATTATTCTTCTTCATGCTCTGCTGCCTACGGTATTCTGTAGGCGACACTCCGAGATGACTCTTTGTGAACTTTCCGAAGAACGAGAGGTTGGGGAATTCCAATATGTCGGCAATCTCCTTTATCGACATGTTCGAATGGCTCAGATAACGCTCGATGTTCTTCACCGTCGACTGGTGAATCCATTCCAGTGCCGTCTTGCCCGTCACCGTCTTCGACACGAACGACAGATACTTGGGCGTTATGCACAGTTCGTCGGCATAACGTTTCACCGAGCGCACCTTGCCTTCATTAGCCGAGAGCAGATCGGCAAACTTACGGAACAGCAGATTGGCCTGCTTTGTCTCGCCGCCGTCGTGCGAATACTGCACATGCGGAGCAATGATGGCAAACAGTTCGTACATGGCACACTGGAATAGGCTGTGCATTATCTCCTTGTGGAAGTAGCCGTGGGGCGACTTTATCTTATGCGCTATGATTGAGTAATACTTCGTGATGAGTGCCTGACGCTCGGTGTCGAGGCTGATAACGGGATTTGTAGCAACATATCCTATAAGGTCGAGCACGTCGCGGTTGATGCGCATGTTGCGTTCGGCAGCCGCATACGACAGTCCGAATATCCTCGACTCAAAGTCGGGCGAAATCATATAGTTGCTGTACACGTTGTTGGGCAGTCCTATCATTACCTCGCCTGCTTTGGCGGTGTAGGTCTTTCCGTTGACGTCGCACTGCATACGACCCTTGACACAGTAAACCAACATAATCATGTCGAGCTTTACTGAGCCATCTACCGACTTGCCACCGAGCTGCTCGAATATTACAATGTCGCCGTCGGAATAGTCTGCCACACCCCTTTCGAGGATGTAGTCGAGGTCGATTTTCTGTGCAGAGTTGTTGTTGATGTCCATATATGTTCCTCCTATATGTTTCTGTTATAACTATCGTTCCATTTGTTTTCAGCTACAAAGTTACTTATTTTTTACGTAAAAAAGAATAATATAGATTTCTGTTTTTGTGTTATATTATTCTTTTTGTGGTGGATTATTGTGTGACAGAACTATGTGATTCGACTTATAGGATAATCTTTGTCCTGAGTCAATAGAAACTCGCAAAAGTCTCGTAAATAACATTTTAACGCTGTTTTAAATGATAAAACACTCACAAATGTAACTTGTTTATAATAAAAGTTGTAACTTTGCAACCAAATTTCAGGAATAAGTTAACAAACAAATAAACATACAAGACATGAATGTAGCAATTGTTGGAGCGAGCGGAGCAGTAGGACAGGAGTTCCTTCGCATACTCGCAGAGAGAGATTTTCCAATTGACAACCTTGTGCTGTTCGGCTCAGAACGTTCTGCCGGAAAGAAATATACCTTCAAGGGCAAGGAGTATGAAGTGAAGCTCCTTCAGCACAACGACGACTTCAAGGACATCGACGTAGCCTTCACATCGGCTGGCGGTGGCACATCTAAGGAATTTGCCGAGACCATCACCAAGTACGGTGCAGTCATGATCGACAATTCGTCGGCATTCCGTATGTGCGACGATGTGCCTTTGGTAGTGCCCGAGTGCAACGCCGAGGATGCCCTCAACCGTCCGCGCAATATCATTGCCAACCCTAACTGTACTACTATCATGATGGTAGTGGTGCTCAAGCCGCTTGAGGCTATTAGCCATATCAAGCGCATACACATCGCAAGCTATCAGAGCGCAAGCGGTGCCGGTGCAGCTGCCATGGCCGAATTGCAGCAGGAATACAAGGAACTCGTCAACAACGAGCCCGTTACTGTAAGCAAGTTCCCCCACCAGCTCGCCTACAACGTGATTCCTCAGATTGACGTGTTCACCGACAACGGCTACACCAAGGAGGAGATGAAGATGTTCAACGAGACCCGCAAGATCATGCACAGCGACGTGCGCTGCTCGGCAATGTGCGTTCGCGTAAGCTCGTTGCGCTCACACTCTGAGTCGGTATGGATTGAGACCGAAAGCCCAATCAGCGTTGAGGAGGCTCAGAAGGCCATCGCTGCAGCTCCTGGCTGTACGCTGAAGGACGATCCTGCCAACCTCGTTTATCCTATGCCTCTTGAAACAGCTGGCAAGGACGACGTATACGTTGGACGCATACGCAAGGACCTTGCCGACGACTGCGGACTCACATTCTGGCTCTCAGGCGACCAGATTCGCAAGGGTGCTGCCCTCAATGCAGTACAGATTGCCGAGTATCTGCACAGCGTAGGACAAATCTAAACAGGGCGGCTGGAGTCGCTCTTGGAGTACGATATTTGCATTTCTAACCGTCCAAAACTGCGAGTTGAACGCACAAAGAAGTCTTTAGCCCGAAATTCGTGAGTTTTGCGCGTGCAGCATTATGTCGTTATGACACAGCGCGTTACGTGCCGTATTGGTGCGGATGTGCAATTTCAATAAACATAAAAGGAGTCCTTTTCGTAGCAAAAGGGCTCCTTTTTCGTTATAATTAAGCCTCCGTTGCATATCAAAAGTTGTCCTTTTGCCACTCAAAACGACCCCTTCTCCAATGCAAAACGACCCCTTCTGTCATGCAAAGGGGGCTTTATTGGTTGAAAACGGGGCTGCTGCCACCCTCAAAACCGATAAATACGACTCTCGTAAACTCTATAATCGATTTTTTGTTTGTAACGATTTTTTACTACATGTACGATATTTGCATCCTGCATAACGGCACTCGAAGCCAGCTGTATGCGCTTTTTAAAAATAGCAAAAAAAAGTTGACGGCATATCTGCATTCGCCAAATTATATGTATCTTTATGCTGACAAAACAAACAGGTTCGTTGAATAAATTTTAAACTAATATATAATATGTATACTTTTGCGTTGCTAAAAACAACCAAGATGAACTATCGCAAGGAACATATCATATACACTCTGATGTGGATAGCATTGTACCTTTCGCCGGTAATGGGTCTTTACATGCGTATGTCGGGCAATCCTCATATCGTTTTTTCATGGGATGAGATACTCAACGCATGGAAATTCTATACCGTGTGGATTGTACTGTTTGCCATACACAACTATCTGCTTGCGCCTTTGCTTATCATCAAGCGCCGCACATGGCTCTACACGGCATTGGTAGTGACGCTGCTCGTTGCCACAATGTTTACCCTCAGCGCCATGCGACCCTCACACAGCAAGATGCGCCACGCTCCACAACGTTCTGAATGTTGCGAGCACGACTGCATGGATGCCGAAATGATGGCATCAAAGCTGCAACCACCCCCAATGAGAGAAGGCGGTCCGCTTGTGATGTTCGGACCGGGCGAGGTGGTGATTTTCTTCGGCGGACTGCTGCTTATGGGCATGAACCTCGGCGTGAAGCTCTACTTCAGGTCGCAGGAAGATGCTGATATACTATCGCAGATAGAGAAGCACGCCCTCGAACGGCAGTTGCAATATCTTAAGTATCAGGTCAATCCACACTTCTTCATGAACACGCTCAACAATATTCATGCTCTTGTCGACATCGACCCCGAACGTGCCAAGGCATCGATTGTCGAGCTGTCGAAACTGATGCGATACGTATTGTATGAGGGAAACAACAGGCTCACACCACTCTCGCGCGAAGTTCAGTTTCTGCGCAATTACGTTCAGCTTATGTCAATGCGCTATACGGGCAACGTGAGCATCAGTCTTGATGTGCCTGAAGTATTACCCGACAGCATGCTGCCGCCTCTGCTGCTCGTCATCTTTGTAGAGAACGCCTTCAAGCATGGCATAAGCTATCGCACCAAGTCGTTCGTTGAGATAAGCTTGCAGCCTCATGGCGACCGTCTGTTGTTCAGCTGTCGCAACAGTCGACCGGAAATAAAGCATGACGAAAATATGAAGGGTGGAGTAGGACTCAGCAACGTACGCCGCCGACTCGACCTGCTCTTCCCCGGCAATTACACATTAGACATAAAGGAACAAGAAGATACGTACACCGTATGTCTGGACATACCGCTTACCAATTGACAAGCTTATAGCCAAACATTCAAATTAGTGACAATGATAAAGACTCTCGTTATCGACGACGAGCCGCTCGCATTGCAGCAGCTCGCAGCCTACGTCAGGAAGATACCTTTTCTCGACCTTGTAGCCGAATGTCAAAGCGCCATCGAGGCACGCGACATAATAAACAATGAAAGAATTGACGCCATCTTTGTCGATATCAATATGCCCGACATGAATGGCATGGACTTTGTGCGCTCGCTGGCAGCGCCGCCGCTTGTGGTTTTCACCACGGCATATTCCGAATATGCAGTAGATGGATTCAAGGTGGATGCCGTCGACTATCTGCTCAAGCCTTTCGGACTCGACGACTTCAAGCGTGCTGCCATGCGTGTGAAGCACCGCTTCGAACTCGAAAATCCTACTACTGCCGAGCCTACCGACAATAATGCAGCTGTCAATGCAGCCCCGTCGGTATCTGACGCAAGTTCTGCCGTTCACAGTGGAGCATCTTCTGACGACGAGTCGATATTCCTCAAGACCGAGCATCGTGTAGTTCGGGTCAATATTGCCGACATACGCTACATCGAGGGAATGTCCGAGTATCTGAAGGTTCACATTGAGGGCCAGCGCCCCATAGTCATGCTGTTCAGCATGAAGAAGATGGAAGAGCGGTTGCCCAGCCTCTTCCTGCGCATACACCGCTCGTATATTGTCAATATGAGGCATGTACAGGAAGTGACCAAGAACCGCATCGTTATGGATAAGGACACCTATCTGCCCATAGGCGATATGTATAAGGAGACGCTCTCGGCTTATCTTGCCGACAAATACTTCGGACGCTAACGCCTCAGTACGGCACCCTCCTGACGCTTTCCGTCCATCATTATCTTCAGCGGGCGGGCAAAACGCACTACGCGCACATGTTCGGTCTCCATCACCGAAGGCATGGCGTCGAGCTCGCTCTTGCAGAAGAATCCTTCACCACGGTTCTCGTCGACGGTGAAGTAGCCCACGCCAAACGACGTGAGGTTCTGAAAGAAGTGCGTTCCTTGACTCGGGTCGACACGATAGTTCTTCAGAGCCACTTCCACTATTACGCGTGCTGCCGATATGTGGGGCCACTTTACGGGTATTCCGAGCCATGAGTCGCTCGAACCCCAGCGTCCTGGTCCTACAAGTACGTAGTTTGCGCCGTTGTCAAGATACGTTTTGTTTATCTTTTCTATTTCGCGTGCTATCATCGGATTGTCTGATGCCGTGAAGCGGTCGTCGGTTTTCACATACACAATATCCGTAACGTCTTCCGTAACGCCGTGTCCCAGCGAGTTGTGCGAGCGCAGAATACAGTCGGCATCGGGCACGGCCGCCACGTCTTCGTCAAGCATTTGCTTGGAGTCGACAATCGGTCGTATCTGCAGCAGATACAGCGCTCCCGTGCGGTCTTGGTTGATGTTGCATGCAAACTCTATTTCTACGGGTCGTCGCATCGACTCCGCTCCATACTTCATCGACAACTGTAGCAGCTGTGGCAGAGGAAAAACGCCGTGCTGCAACACCGAGGCGAAGGTTATCACCTTGCGCCCGCCGTCGTATATTCCGTCGCGTATCACCTGGTCGTATGGGTCGTAGGTCGAGGCGATGTAGTTGAGCGAGTTGTCGCGTTCGGCCTCCTTCACCTTCAGGTTGAGTATGTTGAATCCGTCGTCCACCTTGAAGTCGTTGCCCACGTGGCGAGTGTCCAGGGCGTAGAATCGTGTCTGCGTCTCGCGCAGAGCCGTGTCCAGTTCGCTGGTCTGCAATATCTGGTTGGGATGATAGGGCGAAACGCGCAGCGTCTGACCTCCGTCCACAATGTATTTGCCCAATCCCAAGGCAAGTGAAGCTATACCGTCTTCAGCCCGTTCGTCGCCGATAGGGTAGTAGTTGAGCGATCGCAGCACACCCGATATGTTGGGATAGTAGCGTCCGTCATACTGCTTGCCCACCACTTCTTGCAGAATCACAGCCATCTTCTCCTGGTCTATCACGTTGCTTGTAGCCGTCATGTACGCCTTCGAGTCCTTATAGTATACCGATGCGTACACACCCTTGATGGCACATGCCAGCATTTCGAGCATGGCATACTTGTCTTCAAGATAAGGTATCATATATGTGGAATATATTCCAGCAAAAGGCTGATAGTGGGCATCTTCGAGCAGCGAGCTCGAACGTATGGCTATAGGACACTTCACCGCCTCGAAGAAGGTGAAGAAGTCGGCTATCAGCGAGTCGGGCAACTGTGCATGAAGGAAGTGGCGCAGTATCTCGTCGTCCGAAGCATCGCTCAGGGCTATCTGATACAGGTTGTTCTGCTCCATGAATTGGTCGAACACGTCGGTGCAGAGCACCACGGTCTTGGGTATCTGCACGCTCGCTCCTGCAAACGTATTGAAGTCGGGATGAGTCTTGATGATGTTGTCGAGGAATGCCAGACCACGACCTTTGCCTCCCAACGAGCCTTCGCCGATGCGCGCAAAGTGCGAGTAGGCATCAAACTTCATGCGGTCGAACACAGCCACTACGCCCAGATTCTTCATGTGGCGATACTGTACTATGGCATCGAATATGATTTCGCGGTGAGCAGTAATGTCCTTCAGACGGTCCCATGTAATCTTCTTCAGATACTCCGATACGGGGAAAATGGCTCTTGCCGAAAGCCAACGGCTCATGTGATTGCGCGAGATATGATAGAGCATCGAGTCGTCTGGAATCTTGAAGATGTTGTCTTGCAGTTCCTTCAGCGAGTGAATGCGCATTATCTCAGCCTTTGTCTTGGGGTCGCGGAAGATGAAGTCGCCGAATCCCATGTGTTCTTCCATAATGGCACGAAGGTCGATTGACATCTTCTTAGAGTTCTTGTCGACAAACCGGAAGCCCTCTGCTTCTGCCTTTTCGCGGTTTGCACTCTCCGTACTTTCCACTATCAGCGGCAGATAAGGGTTGTCTTTGTGAATGTTGCGCAGTAGTTTCAATCCTGCCTCGCTGTCCTTAACGCCGTCAATGGGGAATCGCACGTCGCTTATAACGCCAAGTACATTGTCAGAGTACTTGCTGTATAGCGCCATCGCTTCCTCATAGTTGCGCGCCAGCACCACCTTAGGACGCCCGCGCATACGCAGCGTTGCGGCATGTCGGTTGAGTGCTTCGGTAGAGAATCGTTTGCTTTGTGCGAGTATATAATTATATAGGTTGGGGAGTATTGAGCTGTAGAAGCGTATGCTGTCTTCTACAAGCAGCAGCATCTGGACATTGCCTTCCTGGATATCGTGGTCAAGATTCATCTTGTCCTCGATAAGTTTTATAATAGACAGGATGAGGTTTGTATTGCCGAGCCAGCAGAAAACGTAGTCGAATATCGACAGGTCCTCGTTCTCCATGCGCTTCGTTATGCCGTGCGAGAAAGGCGTAAGCACCACGCAGTGTATCTTTGGAAATCCCGCCTTTATGTCGCGCGCCACCGAGAAGGCGTCGTTGTCGGCATTGCCAGGCATACATATTACGAGGTCGATGTTCATGGTGCGCAGCACCTGATAGGCTTCCTCCGACGTGCTCACCTGCGTGAACGTAGGCGGATAGCGCAGTCCCAACTCCACATATTCGTTGTATATCTTCTCCTCCACACGTCCGTCGTCTTCAAGCATGAATGCGTCGTAGGGATTAGCAACGATCAGTACGTTGTATATGCGTCGCATCATGAGATTCACGAACGTCACATCTTTCAGGATAAACTTGCTGTATTCTTGCGGTATCATAGATTTAGTTTCCTCCTATATCT
>ERZ1034687.591-NODE-591-length-22461-cov-23.536910_pt1 | contig 22461 bp, 20 predicted proteins | sample MGYA00520704_ERZ1034687 | MGnify/ENA primary metagenome ERZ1034687 (study PRJEB33766, sample SAMN09781762) | gut metagenome | biome: gut microbiome | host: Homo sapiens | place: Madagascar | study: EMG produced TPA metagenomics assembly of the PRJNA485056 data... | reverse complement strand
CCAAAATTACGTTAAATCACGCTTGTGAATTTTCACTTGCGAAACTTTAGTATATGATAAATCCTATCAATGAAATCATCACATTATAGATACTGTCTTCGCGAGTATGCTCAAATGCCTTCATCACACTATCGGAAATCCAGCACCAAACAAAACAAACCAAAGGTATTGCCAAGGCTATGACTCCCATGCTTATAGCCAGCCATTCATGTTTGATTGCAGGAAAAATTGCAAAAATCATGAATGCGAATTTAAGTAAATAAGGTATGTACTTTTTCATTTCTGTATTTTTTTATAACACTACAATATTTCCTTACAAGTATCAGAACAACGTTTAGTTGCCCATATTTTCTTTAGTTGAAATCTCTCTTATCTTGATACTGCTATGTAAGAACAGCAAAATACCAAATGACATGGCAAATTTAAACAAATTTTCCGAAAGATACAAACAAAAACCGTTTTTATTGATAGTTTTATTTAATTTCCAAGTTCCAATTGATTCTTTACCAGCTGAAAATAAGCTCCTTTTTTTAGAGTTAGAGTATCGTGGGTTCCCGTTTCCACGACCTTACCATGATCTATTACAACTATTTGGTCTGCATTCTTTACCGTGCTAAGACGATGAGCAACAATAACCACAGTCTTTCCCTTATAAAAACGATCAAGGTTTTCTACAATTTTTCGCTCATTATTGGCATCAAGCGAATTGGTTGCCTCATCCAAAAAAATATATTCTGGGTTCTTATATACAGCCCTTGCTATCAGTATGCGTTGTTTTTGACCTTGGCTTAGTCCAATTCCATCTCTACCAATTTTTGTGTTGAATTTCAAAGGAAGCCCCATAACATAATCAAAGATACAGGAAATCTTTGCAGCTTCCAACAATCGTACTTGGTCTATTTCAGCATCATCCACGGCTATATTTCTGGCAATACTTTCCGAGAATATTACACCGTCTTGCATCACTACACCACATTGACGTCGCCACCACTGTTTGTTTACATCGTTGATGTTGGTACTACCTATACATATCCGTCCTTCAATGACTGAATAATACCCAAGGATTAGTTTGATAAGCGTTGTCTTTCCGCTTCCAGAAGCCCCGACTATGGCAGTTACTTTTCCTTGTGGTATCTGTATATCAACATGATCTATAGTCTTTGTTAAGACATGTGGATTATACTTAAATATCACATTCTGTATATTGATGCCTTTACTCTTTTGTTCTATTGAGGTGAGCAGTCCTGCTTTTCCGTTTTCATCTTCCATGCTATGTATTTCATTGATACGTTCCAGGCTTATCTTTACATCTTGTATGGAATAAAAGAAATCCATCAGCTGTTCCACGGGTGAGCAGAGTTGTCCTATTATATATTGCACGGCCAACATCATGCCCAGTGTCATATTCCCTTCTATAACAGCAGCAGCGGACATCACCGTGATGGCTATATTCTTGAGTTCGTTAATAAAAATACCCCCAGCTTCTTCTTGTTGTTGCAGTCGAAGTGATTTTTGTTGTATTTTGAATAAATCTTTCTGTATATGCTCCCACTCCTGACGTTTTCGTTGCTCACAATCTTGCAATTTTATTTCCTGCATCGACGTTATAAATTCGTATGTACGATTGTTGTTGATGGCCTGTTGCTCAAACAATTCGTAATCTATCACTTTTCGTCGTTTAAGAAACAAAGCAACCCATACTCCGTAAAGCATACTACCAATCAAAAAGGCCAAAAAGACGAGTTTGTCATATATTACAAGTACAACACTAAACACAATAAGCGTAAGCAACGAAAACACTATATTAAGTACATTTTGTGTCAAGAAGTTGTTTACCCTACCATGATCATTCATGCGTTGCATCAAGTCTCCCATAAGCTTTGTATCAAAGAATGACATTGGCAACTTTAGCAACTTGATAAAGAAATCGCTGATGAGCGATATATTGATTTTCATGCTGATACGCAGCAATATCCACCTACGCAAGAAGTCGATGACAGTACGGCTTATTGTAAGCATGAGTTGCCCAAACAGGATAAGCAAAATAATATTGAGGTCTTGATGTTTGATACCCTTGTCAACAATAGCTTGAGTAAGGAAAGGCAACACCAATTGTATGATGCTTCCCAAAGCTAATCCGACGGCTATCATCCCGAAATATTTATAATAACGCCTTACATATCCATAGAGAAATCTAAAAGAATGAATTTCTTTTTCATTTGTTCCTGATGCATTTTTTGTATCATAGAAGTGAGAGGCAGGCTCCAACATCATGACCACTCCTTTTTCTACGCCTTTCGAATTAGTGCTCAACCAGTACTCTCTCATATCTTCATTGGTATAGGCTGTCAATCCCTTTCCAGGGTCTGCAATGTAATATTTTCTACCTTTCTTTATTTTATACAGTACTACAAAATGTTTTTGATTCCAATGTAAAATCGCAGGCAGCGATATTTGGTCAAGTTCATTCATGCTTGCCTTGACACAGAGAGTCTTAAGCCCCAGTTTGTTAGCTGCATCATTAATGCCTAACAAGGACACACCCTCGTTAGTAGCAAAGCACAGCTTCGACAGAAAGTCGAGAGAAAACTTCCTGCCGAAATGCCTGCATATCATCTGCAGACAGGCTATGCCGCACTGCATACTGTCGTGCTGAAAAGTAATAGGAAATGACATTTTTACATATCAGGATTTCTGTCGTCAATCCTTAGCTTAGGATTTTTATAAAGAGTCCACGAAACGAGCAACCATGGCCTTAGGCTTTCACTCTTAAATCGCATCTTATTATTCATCGTATAACCAGGCATCTCTGTAATATTGGTCTGGCTCTTTATTCCCCAATAATAAGGCATGGCTATGGATGCATAGAGTTGTTTGGTAATTTGCCATGCCAGTTGAACATGGGCTTCTATTGGGTTGTGATACTCTGTATGGCTGATAGCCGTGTAACTTTTGTTCTGCCAGTTGAAGGTAGAATAGAGGAAAAATTTTCCAAAATCCCAACGTACATGTCCATTGAGGTCGACATATCCCTTAGCCGATTGACCATTATATTTATCCCAGTTATACTCAGCTGAGAAAGAAGCCTTAAACGACTTGGCACGATAGGAAATATAAGAACCTACATTAGTACCAATATAGGTACCATTGTTTCGGTACGACTCTATCTGTATGTTATCCTCTGTTCTTACATGCGACTCTATCATTTTGTTATACCGATTATGACTACTATATACACGAATCATAAAGTCACCTATCGACTTGTCATACTTCAAGTCGATATTTTGTATCATTACAGGTACCAGATATGGGTTTCCCTCTATCCGATACCAAGGGTTGGTGGAAGTATTGTATGCTGTCAACTGACTGGTTTCTGGAAGGCGGTTGGTGAGATAATAACTTGCTCGTAATACTTGCTGATGAGGCAACTGCCACGTCAGGCTTGCCGAAGCCTTGGGACGCCAATGAGTAGTTTTGTCCGCATCCGTAGATATGCTCAGTAACTGCACACCTGCCGAAGCCATATAGTAGAGTTTGCCTATTCCGTTGGCATACGATGTATAGGCAAAACTGTTCAACCGTTTTGTGTGCAACTCTTCGGTAGGTGTGGCTACATAGTTATAGTCTTTATCCATGGTATACTCCATGCTGGCACCCGAAGTTATGTTTCCATATTTCTTTTCACCACTGTCATAATCTATTGACACTTCATATTGGTCTCGTCTTGAGTCGAAATCTACCATGGTGGGTACGGTGTTGTCTGCATTCTCCTCCACATTCACCTGACAGGATTTTGCAAATCCATAATTATATTTGGCATACGATGCCAATATGCTGTTATCCTTGAAAGAGTGTTCATAATAGAAAGACCCCAACATACCTCCGTCAGAGCTCGTTTCCGACTGATTGTTATGAAAAGGATTGTTTGTATTTTCAGTGATATAGCGACCATCAAAATGAGCCTTGTTTCTATTGTCGTTATTTAGTCCCTTGAATATAGCAGAAAAGTAATCGTTTGAATTTGGCATCCACTTCAACAACAGATAGCCATCCTGATTATCAGTTCTTTTCTTGACCTCACCATTTCGATTTTTAATAGCGCTTCCGTTGCTTTCGTTTACTTCATAACTTGTTTTGTCGTGGCGAAGATAGGTAAGACCAACATAGCCCGAGATTGCGATTTTTTTCTTTCCTACTTCAAAACGTCCAGCACCTAAACCATACCTTGAAGGAAAATCATGGCGCGTGCGAAGCTCTGAAAAAGTATACCAAGGCGTGTCCTTACGTAGTCGTATGTTAAGTATCTTGGTTACTCCCATTTGCAGATAACGTGCACTGACAACTTCTGAAAGTTCCACTGATTCTATACGAGAAGGATCAATGGGGGCAATGCCTGAATTGAACAACTTACCATCAACAAGAATAAGCGGACTTTCCCCATCAGCCATCTCGACAGTCTGATTAGAAATGTCCACTCTCAACAAGGGTATTTCCGACAAGGCCTTAAATGGATTGCCACATTCCTTGGCGTTCTGCGAAAGAGTATATACTGTACCTGTAGCTGTGGTTTGGGGTATTTTCTTAGCTGTCACAGAAACCTCGTCAAGTAGGATGGATTGTTCGGTCATTACCAATACAACCTTGCTTTCTTGCGTCACCTCCTTCGAAATACTTACAGGAGTGTATCCCACACAGGATGCCTGTATGCTGTAAATGCCAGCCGAAGGCACAGTAGCAGAAAAAACGCCTTTTGCTGTAATACCAAAGTCCACTATTGAGTCGCCGTACTGCACACTTACTTCAGCACGCTCAACGGCTTGTTGTTTGCTATCCTTTACAAATATCTGTAGATGAATTTGGGCAAATACACTGATATACGTCAGCAGAAGGCCAAGAGTTAACAATGAAACACGCTTACAAAAATTATTTTCCATATACTCTATCTCTTATCATTTTAATATTAAACTGCAGGAGAACAAACTCTGCCATATTAAAGTTTATATTTTCCAGAAAACATGGAATATCATCAGATTCTTCCATTTTCTTTTGGCATGGTCCTCCACATATAGGTAACAACTTACATTTCTTACATTTATCCTGTAATTCAAAATTGTTTAAGTACGCTGTCTTTTCCCTGTTCCACATGATGTTTCCATTTTCCATATGTCCAAGAGCATGCTCATTGTCAAATTTTGGTATGGTAGTACATTTAAAAACATTTCCATCATAATTGATGACCGCTTCATTTTTTCTGTCACACAGGCAAACACCACCTTGACCATAATAGTCAACTACAAAATTGGCCTTAAAAAGTTTTTCCATTGTAGATAGAATCAATGATTGAGGAATGTTATCAACATCTACCTGCCAAACTTTTTTTAAAATTACTTTGGTTCTTTTTCTATCTACAGCCTGCAATTCTTCTAAGATAGAATCAAAGTCATTAAGGGTATCTTGATCAAAATTGATTCTTATTGCAATATACGACCGCTTGATATGGTCTAAAATATTATGTATATTTTTTACTGTTGCGGAAAAAGCATCAAATGAAGAAGATTTTGGATGCTTTGTCTTATTATGCTGTTCTCTATTTCCATCAAGAGTAATTTGGAAAAAGCATCTGTAGTCTTTTAAAAAATTTATTGCCGTCTGAGTACAAAGTGTCCCGTTTGTGGTAAAGTCTATAATAAAATTTATATTATTGGCTTTGCAAAAGTCATCGGCTTTAGCCACTATCTTTTTTATTACAAAAAATCTAAGGAAAGGCTCTCCACCAAAAAAAGACAACTTGAGGGTTGAAAAAGGTTGTTCCTTATAGTGTGACTCTATGTTTTTAGCAACAGCTTCTATTGTTTCTTCACTCATCACACTTTTAGGTATTTTATTTTCATAGCAATACCAACATGACAGATTACAATCTAATGTTGGATTAATAATGAGTTGGTACATACTTGTATCTTCAAAATCCCTTTTACGCTGGGCTTGTATCTCTACAAATTCATCAGCATCCTCAGATACAAGAAATTTTCCTTTTTCCAATCGTTCGTATACTTGCGGATATATTTGTTTTATTTGTTCCAAATTGTCTGCATCATATAATTTGAACACATCTTCAGACAGCAAAATATGTGTTTCGTTGCATAAGTTAGAGCAAAGATATACTTTGGGAGCTACTTTTTGGCTCAACTGATAAAAAGATTTTCTTACATTCATCGATGCTTACATTTAAAAAAATCTGGAAATACAGTAATTATTATAAATAACTGTATTTCCAAGATTATATTGTGTTGTGAATTTTTCTGTATAATTAGCGTCGTATTATATGACAAACAGATCTATTATTGACACTTGCACAGTTGACACCGTTATTAATGGAAGAACAATTTGTTCCATCATTGATGGTATCACAATTACTACCATGGTTTATAACATTACAATGTAACCCATTGTTTAACGATTCATTTAAATCAACACCGCCAAAGTTTTCTCCTCCGAACAACATTGACATTCCATTTTTAGAGACTTGCTCTAACAGTTCATTTGGGATGTTGACTAATCCCATTGAGTTTTTTACTTTTTGTACCATAATTATAACATTTTTTGTATTTGTTATATAGGCAGACTTTCTGCCTCTCTTTTTATATTTCTACATCACCTTGATAACTGACACTACCATTGGTAATGGCGAGTTCATATACTCCACTAATAACTTGGGGAATAAAAAGTGTTGTGCCCGTTATATAATAGGTATAACTCTCTTCCTTGTTTGAAAGAGTGAGCATATAACCTACTACATTTTCTGGTACAGTAATGACATTAGCTGTAATATCAATACAGAGTGGTCTTGACGGAGCCTTGTTAGGACGTGGACTTAATTGTCCCTTATGCTTAATGGTACGCACCAAATAATAAGGATCGGCTTTACTTTGGTACGGGCAAATGAGCATTGCTCCCCCGATTAGTAATAAATAAAAAACTTTTTTCATGTTGATGACTTTATTAAAAAAACAATGGTGCAAAGATAATCTGATCTTTCTGAAAAATTATAAGGAAAAGGCTATGAAAAATTCACAGGAATTCACAAAGGTCCTATAAGTCACTATAAAACAAATAATTATAAAAACTTCACAAAAATCAACAAGAGGATAGTTTCATTTAAATTAAAGCTAAAATAGAGTTTTCTGAAAGAAAAACAACCACATCAATTTGCATTTTTCCGATAATTATATTATCTTTGCATAAGATAAATATATAGAAAAAATGAAAAAACTTCCGTTAGTACTTTTAGCAATTGTGTCCTTATTTGTGCTTGCTGGTTGTCATGGCGACAAGCAATATGATGACTTGTTGCAGCAAGCTGACAGCATCATGAATATAGATGATGATTCGGCAAAAGTTGCTATCAAACTATTGGATAAGGTCAAGCCGCAGCTAAATGACTTTTCTAAAGCTCAACGTATGCGTTATCAGTTGCTCTATCATAAGGCGATGAATAAAGCAGACATTTTATTTTCGTCAGACAGCATCATGAAAAATGTCGTAGCTTATTACGAAAACCATGGTACATCCAATGAACGTATGCTCGCCTACTATATGCTTGGTTGTGTATATCGTGACCTATATGAAGCTCCTATGGCTTTGGAGAATTATGATAAAGCAGCGGAACAAGCTGACACAACCAAAAAAGATTGTGACTATACCACACTTAGTAGAATATATGGACAAATGGGAATATTGTTTGAAAAACAACATATTCCATATCAAGAATTATCAGCTTTAAATAATGCGACAAAATATGCCTATTTAGCAAAAGATACATTAAATGCCATTTTGTTTTTTCAAAATAAGAGTACAGCTTTTTATGACTTAAGTGAAATAGATTCTGCAATTCATATAAATCTAAAAGCATACAATTTATTGAAAAAACATGGATATGACCAAATTGCAAATATTGTTTTTGGATGCAATTATGGTTATTATATAGAAAAGAAAGATTATAAAAGAGCAAAAGAATCATTTAAGATTTTTAAAAAGACAGAATATAATGGAAATGACAATTACGAAGATTCTAAAGCTTACATTTTTTGCGAACAAGGAGATTATTACTTATTTTCTGGTCAATTAGATTCTGCATTTCTTTGTTTGAATCAAAGCTTAAAACTTAGCAAATCTTACAGCAACAAATGTGCAGCCACAAAAGGATTGGCAAAATATTACACAAAAACAAATCATTCAGCTTTAGCTGCAAAGTATGCCTTATTGAGTTCTGAATATAATGATTCCTCACTCTATGAGTTGAGAGAATCGCAGTTGCAACAAATGCAGGCAATGTATGACTATAGCAGAAATCAAAAACTGGCTAAAGAAGCTGAATATAAGGCAAAGCAAAGACTAAATACAATATACCTTATTATTATAAGCAGTTGCTTGATTTTATTATCGGCTGTTTATATCTACAGAAAAAACATCAGGAAGAGAAACCATAAGCTATTGGTGGCTCAACGCCTATACAAAGCCAGCATTCTGAAATTGCAAACTACAAAGACAGAACTGGCTCATCTGAAAAACTTGAACGAAACAAAAATAGCGGCTCTCATCAAAGAAAAAGAGGCAGTCATAGAAAATCTCCAAAAAGAAATTAATCAATACGAAAGCATTCATTCCGGACGTAATCTTGTCGAGATAAACAAACAACTGATGGATACATTTGTGTATAAGAAACTGGCCTATATAGAATGTCATCCGCAAGAGAAAATCACTGACGAAACCTGGGACAACTTAGAAGAAACCCTTGAGGGAATGATTCCATCTTTGGCAAATATCAAATTGAAACTAAGTAAAAAGGAATATCGTATTTGCCTGCTGACAAGACTGCACTTCTCCCCCTCTGCCATCAGTTGCTTCATGCAATGCAACTTGCCCGACATTTCCATGTCGCGTAAACGTATGCTGTCGAAACTGTGTGAAAAGGACGGAAAACCCAAAGAGCTGGATGAATATATCCAACATTTGATGTAACTCAACTTTCGCAAGATATACCTTGACAAAAACGAGAATACTCCCGACGTTCGAACAGACTTACGTTTTTGAAGGGTGTGAAGGGTGGAAGTGTACCCTTCACCCTCTGAACCCCCGATAAACACAGGGGATTCCGAGGGATAGATGCAGGGTGAAGGGTTTTTGAAGAGGACTTCCGACTTTTTCTAATTCTTTATTTCAATATCTTCCTTTACGTTATTGCGTATCTTGGTGAGGAAAGCCTTCATGCGACCGGCATCCTTATGGTCGATGATATCAATCAGCTCGGCAAGCTCCTCACGAATCTGGCTCAACTGTCCTGAAGTATAGGGGTTGAAGAGAACTTCTTGCAACAGATAGTCGTCCTCGTTGAGTACGCCCTTGGCTATGTTCATGTGACGTTTGAAGGTAGTTCCCGGAGCATCCTGATGCTTCATCACAGCAGCAAAAACGAAAGTGCTGGCAAAAGGAATACTCAGCGAGTAAGCCACGGTCTGGTCGTGCTCGTCGAAGGTGTACTCGTGCATATTGAGTCCCAACTGCTGGTACAGATCCTTGAAGAATATCTTGCCCATATAGTCGCCTTCCTTGATGATGACGGCATTCTCCTCTGACAACTGATTCAGATTGGCAAAGGTAGGACCAAACATCGGGTGCGTGCTGACAAAACGGAAACCACTCTTCGTATAAAACTCGTGCAGGCCTGTCTTCACACTGGCTATATCGCTGATGATACAGTCCTTGGGCAACCAGGGCAACACCTCCTCAAAGGCAGGCAAGGTGTACTTCACCGTCACGGCATTGATGACGAGCTCGGGTTTGAACTCGGCTATCTCCTCCAACTTGGTGAAGCGCAGACAATTGTAGGTAAAGCGCAACCGCTTGGCATCCTTCTCGTATACGGCCACCTCGTGGTCGAAGCTGAGCAGGTCGATGAAGAAACTTCCCATCTTGCCTGCTCCCATTATCAATATTCTCATATCTCTTTATAAGTAAAGAACGAAGCGTATGAATTACTTCTGGTTCAAGATTTCCAACTGCTGGCGAACACTCTCCTCGTGGATGTGCTCGAATATCTGGGCAGCAAACTCTGGACTCATGCCACAGAGTGAAGCCTGAGCAGCACGCTTGTCGAGAATCTCGTTGTAGCGGTTGGTCTGCAGAACTGTCATATTGTGCTCCTTCTTGTATGTACCAATCTCACGGCACACACGCATGCGCTTTGCCAAAAGCTCCATCAACTGATTGTCCAGTTCGTCGATCTGTCCACGCAACTGATGCAATCCCTCTGTAGAATAGTGCTCATCGCGAACGACAAGCAGACTGAGAATGTAGTCGAGCACATCGGGAGTAACCTGCTGCTTGGCATCGCTCCATGCATCGTCAGGACTGCAGTGGCTCTCGACGATAAGACCATCAAAACCGAGATCCATAGCCTGCTGACACAATGGTGCTATCAAGTCGCGACGTCCACCGATGTGGCTTGGGTCGCAGACGATAGGCAACTGAGGAATGCGGCGATGCAGTTCGATAGGAATCTGCCACATAGGCAGGTTGCGATAGATCTTCTTGTCGAAGCTTGAGAAACCACGATGGATGGCTCCCAAGCGCTTGATACCAGCCTGATTGATACGCTGCAAGGCTCCTATCCAAAGTTCCAGGTCGGGATTGACAGGGTTCTTGACCAACACAGGCACATCGACACCTTTCAGACTGTCGGCCAATGCCTGCATGGCGAATGGGTTGGCAGAAGTGCGGGCACCTATCCACAGCACATCGATGCCATACTTAAGAGCCAGCTCCACATGCTCGGGTGTTGCCACCTCGGTAGCTGTCAGCATGCCGGTCTCCTCCTTTACCTGCTTCATCCAGGGAAGAGCAGTCTCGCCATTTCCCTCGAAGCCTCCTGGCTTGGTACGTGGCTTCCACACACCTGCACGGAACATGTGGCATCCCTTTTCAGCCAACTGCTTGGCGGTTGTCATAACTTGTTCCTCGGTTTCGGCAGAACATGGTCCTGCTATTACGATGGGACGTTCCTGATCACTGGGAAGACGTAAAGGTTCTAATTCTAATTCCATATCTTAATCTTTTATATTTTTTAATGTGAATGTTTTCTGTTTACTTTAAGGTGAAGACTCTATGCGAAGAGCTTCTTGATGCGCTGCAAGGCTTCCTTCATCTTGTCGTCCTTGGCACACAGGCTGATGCGCACATAACGCTTGCCGTTGCTTCCGAAGATAAAGCCTGGGGTAATGAACACCCGTGCCTCGTGGAGCACTTTCTCGGTCAGGTCTTCTACATCGGCATAGCTCTCAGGTATCTTACCCCAAAGGAACATGCCCACCTGCTTAGGATCGTAGGTACAGCCCATCACGTCCATGATCTGTTCGGCGATATCACGACGACGGCGATAGTTGTCGATGTTGTTTTCGTGGTGCCATTCATCGCTGTTACCTATCATGGCCTCGGCAGCAGCTAATTGTATGCCTCTGAACGAGCCATTGTCGATATTGCTCTTCACCTTGAGAATCCACGAGATGAAAGTCTTGTTGCTCGAAATCATCGCCACACGCCATCCGGGCATATTATGACTCTTGCTCAGCGAGTTGAATTCGATACAGCAGTCTTTTGCTCCCGGCACCTGCATGATGCTCATGGGGTGCTCATTGAGGATGAGTGAGTAAGGATTGTCGTTCACCACAACGATATTGTGCTTCTTGGCAAACTCTACCAGTCGCTCGTAAGTCTCCATGCGGGCATTGCCTCCTGTAGGCATATTGGGATAGTTGGTCCACATCAGCTTGACATGACTCAGGTCCATCTTCTCCAAGGCTTCGAAGTCGGGCTGCCATCCATTGTCCTCTCTGAGATCATAATAAGTTATCTTGGTACCCAAAATCTTATTGATGGCAGTATAGGTGGGATAGCCAGGATTAGGAATCAGCACCTCGTCGCCAGGATTGCAGAAAGCCAGGGTAACGTGCAGGATGCCTTCCTTGCTGCCTATCAGCGGCTGTATCTCTGTAGCCCAGTCGAGGTCTACATCGTACCATCTCTTATAGAATTCTGCCATTGCCTTTCGCAGCTCAGGAATGCCCACTGTGGGCTGATATCCATGTGTGTCGGACTTCTGAGCCACTTCGCAGAGCTTGTCGATGGTCTGCTTTGACGGTGGCATATCTGGACTTCCGATGGCAAGGCTGATGATGTCCTTTCCCTCTGCATTGAGCTGGGCTACTTCTTTCAGTTTGCGGCTGAAGTAGTATTCCTGTATCTCGGTTACTCTATTGGCTGGCTGTATCATTTTATTTAATGTTTAATGTTGTATGTTTAATGTTAAGTGTTAAGTGTTGAGTATAATCGGCAGCAAGGCTCTTTTTACCCTTTTACCTTTTTACTTTTTTACTTTTATAACTTTTTTCAACTCCTACTCTCTTTCCTCGTACTCGCCGAGAACCTTGATTTTCTTCACCAGTGGTGTGATGGCATCAATACTCTGGCGGTATCGGGTAAGGTTGTCGAAAGTGAGGTCTACATAGAAGAGATATTCCCACTCATGTCCGATGACGGGCAGCGACTGAATCTTGGTCAGGTTCACATCGTAGAAGCTCAGGATGGTAAGCACCTTGGAGAGCGATCCCTTGTCGTGGGAAAGGCTGAAGACGATGCTTGCCTTGTTGGCCTTCTCAATGGGTCGAAGGAGAGCTGCCTTCTGCGGATTGCTCACCACGAGGAAGCGCGTGTAGTTGTGCGGATTGTCGTGGATGCCTTCTTGCAGCACCTTCATGCCATACATCTCGGCTGCATAAGTTGAGCAGATGGCAGCCCATCCCCTTACCTGATGCTTGGCAATAAAGGCAGCCGAACCTGCGGTATCTTCAGCCTCTACAGCTTTCAGGTCGGGATGATTGGCGAGGAATCTGCCACACTGCATCAATGCCACAGGATGGGAATGAACCTCCTGAAGTGTACTCCAGTCATCATCGGGCAAACAGCAGATGCTGTGCTCTATATGGAGTCGGTGCTCGCCTACTACTGTCGTTCCACTTTGGCGCAGAAGCTCATAGTTGTGGAGCAGACTGCCCGCTATGGTATTCTCGATGGCTACGATGCCGATGACTGTAGGATCGCGCTTGATGTTTTCGAACACCTCCTCGAAGGTGGCGCAACAAATCAGTTCAACCTGTTCTTCACCGAAATATTGATGGGCAGCTATGTCATGAAACGACCCCAACTCGCCTTGTATTGCTATTCTCTTCATCTATATTGTTTGTATCTGTTATGAAAAACGGTCCTCACTCTCCAAGGAGCGGGACCGTTTCGATAGATTTCTTAATCTTAATATCCTAAGTTGAAATTATACGCAACTTCCCGCTTTACAATTGCTTGCAAAGTAAAAATAAAAGCTATAAAAGTATGCGTTAAACTTCTTCATTGTTCTTTCTTTTATTTATTGTCTACTACAATGGGGTATTCCCTCAATTGTGTTATACGATTGCAAAAGTAGCATTTTTATTTGTATCCACCAAACAAATTGACAGATTTTTTACACAAAACCTTGCAATTTATTGTTTTCGTGCATAAAGATGCTTATATTTTCCAAGATTTTCTGCTCTATGGAAATTCTACAGGAAGCCCTCATCTGCCAACGAAGCCGCTTTCATCTGCCAACGAAGCCTATTGCGTTTGCCAACGAAGCCTATTGCGTTTTTCAGCCCTATATACCTTATTATATATATTGTCTATTTTTTGACTTCCGTAGCTTTGATGATAACAACATCCTGCAGAGGACGGTCATTATTGCTTTTGTCGGTCTCCACATTCTGGATTTTCTCTACCACATCCAGTCCTTCAAGCACTTCGCCAAAGACTGTGTAGCCACCATCAAGATGGGGCACGCCGCCATATTTCACATATCCTGCCTGCACCTGCTCATTGGGAATGGCGTACACCTTGTCCTCGCCTTTCATCTTCTGCACCAGATATTCCATCTGCCGTGCTGAGAAATTGCGTCCCCAGGTGATGTAGAAATCGCAAGGTGCCGAAGCTTTCTGTGGATTCACGTCATCGCCCTCACGGGCAGCACAGAGCTGTCCGCGCTTGTGATAATATTTGGGATAACGTATCTCGGCAGGCACAGTGTAGGCAGTATCGAAGCGCTCCACCTTGCCGGGCGTCACCTTTCGTGTGCCAGGATTGCCGCCCTGGATCATAAAGTTCTTGATGACTCTCTGAAAGATGCAACCATCATAATAGCCCATCCTCACCCACTTCAGGAAATTGTCTCGATGAAGAGGTGTATCGTTGTAAAGCGCCACGCGGATATTGCCCATGTTTGTTTCTATCAGCACCTCTGGACAGGTGGCATCCTGATGGAAAGCGGCCGTATCGGGTACGACATTATCGGTCTGCGCACAAGCCATCAGAGGCAGAAGCAGACAGTACATTATAAACAAAAAAGTTCTTCTCATATTCATACTTTTTATTATTACAAGACAAAGGTAATGCTTTTTTAACCAAAACATTCCTATTTATTGTTTTTTAATATAAACATCTTATCGCTTTCGTCTAAAAAGTTGTAAGTTTGTACGTGAATAACAAGAATATCAGGCTCACGAAAGCCAAAAAGTTGAATCATTATGAAAAGTAAAATAGCATATTTCTTCATGCTCATCCTCTGCTGTGCTTCTGTTCATGCACAGCAGGTTCATCTCGGTCCGCTCCACAGTAGCGACAATCCACGTGAAGACTGGCTGTTGCCAGGCGACACCATCTTCCAGGCCGAACAGCCTCTCATATACAAGGGTAAGCCGGTAAAGAATACCCAATACTCCGTTGCCAAGAAAAGTTTGATGGCTTTGGCTCCATTCCAGGATACAGACAGCAAATCGATGTATGCTGGCGACAGGTCGGTGTATGCTGGCGACAGCAGTTTCTTCTACAATCCCGTCAGCATGATGCCCTTCAGTACGTATGGTTACGGACTGCACCGGGGACTGAACGTATCGCTCGACCTTTCTGCCTTTGCCACCTTTGGCAAGAACCTGCCACACAAGGGCGGTTTCTCGCAGAACATCAACGCCACCTATCTGGCTCCGCTCACCAAGGACGGCAAGTTGTGGATAGCAGGCGGTGGCTATTTCAACAACACCTTCTGGGGAAGCGACAGCTATCGTGATGTAGGCCTGTACGCCATCCTTGGCTATCGGTTCAACGAGCACTGGGAAGCCTACGTTTACGGTCAACTGAGCGTGAACAACAATTACAGCCGATACGGCAATCTCTATAGAGGTTATCCCTATTATGGATGGGGTTGGCCTGCAACAGGTGTCATGCCGTTGGGCTATGGCATGGGGGCAGCCGGTGCCAATGTACTGGGAGCAGGAGTGAAATACAATGTCAACAAGAATTTCTCTATCGGACTGAACGTAGAAGGCATCTGGTACAACAACAAGACTCCAGTCTACTTCGACCAATACAATTATCCCGGCAGGACTGATTAACGTCGGATGCTTATCGCATCAAGTCAAATCGTGAACGTCTGTATTAAATGAGGAAGTTAAGGAGTTAAGACAGAAAAAGGGGCAACAATTTCAGTTGTCCCTTTTTCTTTTTATGCATCAATTCTGTTGTTGCCTTATCCATAACAATGCCCTCCTAAGGACATGGAATGGCTGCAGCTGACCAGAAAAGCATTATTCATTGACCAATATCTGGACGATACGGTCGGCAGATCTTCCGTCCCATCTGTCGGGAATGCCCGCTTTCTTCCATTCGCCTCTCAGCAAGACCTTCGTCATCAGTACAAGACGGTCAGCATCCTCGCCCACCAGCACATTGGTACCGATCTTCACGGTCTCGATATGCTCGGTATAGCTATTGAGCGTGATACAAGGCACACCGTTGAAGGTGGCTTCTTCTGCCACATTTCCTGAGTCGGTAACGATGCCCATGGCGTGAGCTGTGAGATAGCTGAAATCCAAATAGCCCTGAGCCTCTATCAGCATGATGCCCTCCAAGCCCATAGCCTCTACCTCCTGGCGAGCCTTGCCACGAAGCGGAGCCACTACAGGCACACCAGCCTCATGAGCAGAGGAAACCACGGCAGACACTAAGCTGCGCATCTCCTCGCTATTATTGATGATGGCCTTGCGGTTGAGCGTCAGCACGATGTACTGTCCCTCCTTCAGTTGCTTGTCGTCCATCAGCTGTGGACGCTTCATGCGCTGCTGCAGAAAACGGATATTATCGATGAGCACATTGCCCACCATATAGACCTTAGAAAGCTCGGCGCCCTCCTTGTTGGCGATGCTGTTGTTGGAAATACCCGCAGTAAAGAGGATATCAGACAGTCCGTCGATAACCAGTCGGTTGATTTCCTTGGGCATAGTGATGTCGAAGCTACGGGTGCCTGCGGCAATATGTGCCAACAGAATGCCTTGCTTCTTGGTAACGATGGCTGCAGCCATGGTAGAGGCAAGGTCGTCGACCACTATAACCACATCCGTAGGATTCTGCTGCAGATAAAGCTCGAACTTAGACATGACCTGTCCTGTGAGTTCGTTGAGATTCTCGCAGTCCACACCTAAATAGATATCAGGACGACTTATCTCCAAGTCGTCGAAGAGAGAGTCCTCGAGTGTAGGATCGTCCTCACAGCCGGCATAAACCAAGCTGTAGTTGATGGACTGTCCATTCTTTTGGGCGTTTACAATCGCTCTGATGACGGGTGCCACCTTGATAAAGTTGGGTCGTGCACCCGCCACAATACAGATATTCTTATTCATCGTTTTGTTTTTGATTATCCCTTAAAAAGATCCTTGATGCCGCCAATAGAGCCCATCAGGTTGGAAGCCTCGTAAGGCAGATATACAACCTTGTTGTCCTTACCCTGAGCCACATCCTGCATCATGGCGATGTATTTCTGTGCCAAGAGATAGTTGGCAGGATTGGTAGACTGTCCTACGGCATCTGTAATTTTCTGAATAGCAATAGCTTCTGCCTCAGCCTTGCGAATACGTGCAGTAGCCTCACCCTCAGCCTTGAGGATGGCCTGCTGCTTGACAGCCTCAGCCTTGTTGACGATAGCAGCCTTCTCACCTTCAGAAAGCAGGCGCTGTTTTTCCTTCTCACCCTCGGAAGCCAGGATAGTGGCACGCTTGTTACGCTCTGCCTGCATCTGTTTCTCCATGGCTCTGAGCACACTCTCAGGAGGAGTAATATCCTGCAACTCCACACGATTTACCTTGATACCCCACTTGTTGGTAGCATCGTCCAATACCGCACGCAACTTGGTATTGATGGTATCGCGCGAGGTCAAAGTCTGGTCCAGTTCCATCTCGCCGATGATGTTACGCAGAGTTGTCTGTGTAAGTTTCTCGATGGCATTGGGCAGGTTGTTGATTTCGTACACACTCTTGAAGGGGTCTACTATCTGGAAGTACAACAGAGCATTGATCTGCATCTGGATATTATCTTTTGTGATCACGTTCTGTCGGTCGAAATCGTACACCTGTTCACGCAGGTCGATAGTGTTGGTGTACATATATCTTCCATTGCGCATAGCCACAATCTCCTTGGCACGGTCGATAAATGGTATAATGATGTTGATACCAGGTCTGAGGGTTGCATAGTAACGTCCCAGACGCTCTATAATCTTTGTCTCACTCTGAGGAATGATAACAATCGTTTTCTTTACGAAAATAAGGGCCAGCACAACGATGGCAGCCAATACATAAATTCCAATCATAATCGTTATGTTTTAGAGTTATTAATTATCTTACGATCTCCTCCACCTTCAAGATGATGGACTCTCTGCCCACGATTTTCACCTTGGCACCTTCGGCAATATCCTCAAGTGCAGAAGGAGCCTCAGCTTTCCAGTCGTCACCATCGAGTTTCACGCGACCATAACCGCCCTTTACGATGCACTGGCTTACCTCGCCTACCTGTCCCAACAAGGCATCGGCATTACTCACTCTGTCATCGGCACCATGCTTGATAATATGCAGCAAGTGCGGACGAATAAGCCAGATACTCAGCACGGAGCAAACCGCCCATACCACAATCTGCAACCAGAAGGGCAAGCCCATCCATGCTGCTAAGATGCTGACAATGGCACCAATGGCAAAACACGTTACGTAGAAATCGCCCGAAGACAACTCCATAATCAGGCACAGGAAGGTAATCACCGTCCAGAACAGCCAAAGGTTTTGTGAGATGTAATCAATCATATCTTTGAATTTTTAGTTAGTCATTCCTACTGCATTCATGCTAAGAGGTTGTCACGAAAGCACATTCTTTGGTCTGCCCGTGCTTTTGTCAGCTCATTCTCTCCCAAGCTTACCTTTTCTTTGTATTCTTGGCAGGATGATAATACTTGAGCGCCGTAGGCATTTCCTTTTGCAAAGCAGCTATTCGCTTGGCATCGGAAGGATGGTCGCTGAAGATGTCATTCTGGTTGGAACTGTTGCCCTGCGACATACGTTTCCAGAACGGAATGGCCTGCTGAGGATCGTAGCCTGCCATGGCAGCAAAGATAAGTCCCATATAGTCGGCCTCTGTCTCATTGTCACGCGAATACTTCAAGTTGCGGAAAGAGAAATACTTTCCAGCCACGGCACTCGCCAAATCGCCTACACCGCTGCCTACAGCCTGATTGAGCACATTGCCCAGGATGTTGGTACCTACCTGTTGGTTTTGCTGCTTGGTAAGCTGCTCGGCACTGTGCTTTGCCACAGCATGAGCAATTTCATGTCCCAAGACGATGGCAAGAGCCGTCTCATTCTGTGTATAGGGCAACAAGCCTTCATACACCACAATCTTTCCACCAGGCATACAGAAGGCGTTGGCACTCTTGTCCTGCACGAGGTTGAATTCCCATGCATAGTTCTTCACATCGTTGGCAAAGCCGTTCTGCTTCAGATAGGTTTCCACGGCTGTAGCCAGTTTGCGCCCTACCCTTTGCACCATGGCCGTATGTTGAGCATTGGTCGACTTCTTGGCAGTCGCCATATACTTGGTATATTCTTGGTTGGAGAGGCTAAGCACTTGCTCGTCTGATACCGAGATGCGATGTGTGCGACCTGTAAGAGGTACGGTCTGCGTGGTTCCGCATGATGTCATCATCATCAAAGCCACCATGGCTCCAAGAGCCATTCTTTTAATACTTTTCATAATCTCCCTTTTTGAGTTATTTGTTCATACTGCAAAAATAGTATTTATTCGGCAAACGACCAAACAAATAATGTTATTTCTTAGCAAATTTTCTATATCTACAGCAGATATTGCCCACGATAACAGATAAGTATAAAGGTAAAGCAGTGTTCATCGATTTTTAACACTCTCAATCTCTTGGTTGCGAATTTGAGGCTTAGCACAATATTTATCAATTCTATCATTTTCTAAATAACAAGCTAACTCCCCACATCGCAAATATTCCTCCAATTGTGAAGACTACAGATCCTATGCAGACCCCCCATGTTATTTGTTTCCATTTCTTATGCCACTTAGCATCTTCTTTTTCAAATTGTTTAAAATATTTCAGATAACGATCGTTTGAAAGAACAGCCTTATATGCTGGAATATAACATAGTCCGACAGGCAATGCGATTATTGCTATAGCTATAATTTCATTAACTCCCCCAAACATGCCATCTGGGATTCCCAATAAAACAAATGACAAAAATATAGAATAACCTGAATAAAAAAATCCAAACCAATGATGAGCGGAACTTATAGATATCCCTCCTTCCTTTCCATACATATAATACCACAAGTCCTTACATTTCGTTCTTTCATCCACTTTCTTATTGTAGAAGTTCTCAAAAGAAAAAAGAACAGATAAATAGTACATTATTCTCAATACACAATTATCTACTTTTTTCATTGACCATATTTCTCCTAAATATATGCAGTAATGAACTGCGTTCAAAAAAAACTCAAATTTCTTATTCATACGTAAATTACTAAAGTTTCCCACCCCAAATTAATGGGATAAAAATAACAGTTTCTCAATAAAAAATTGTATATTTGTAATCGCTAAACAACAATAATACAACGAATTAAAGAGTAACTGTAATGAATGCAAAATTAAGCAATTTTCTGAGTTGTCCAACATATTAAGTGTTAAAAGTTCATTGAGAACGAATTTAATGTCACTTTTCACCCGATTTGGGCTTGGTCATCTGCTCTGTAGAATGTCCTTGGAGAAGCAAGCAGGCATTCCTGCCGTTCAGCTAATCCTGTCTCTCTGTCTTTTCCGTATAGCAGGTGAGAGCATACACTCCATGTATAAGAAGTCATATTATGACCTTCTGAATACAGGTCACAATTGCTATTATCGAATGATGCGCAGAGCTACCATGGACTGGCGCAAACTCCTTATGGGTATGGCTCTTCGCTTTTTGGCAATTCTTCGCAAGGAGCAGGCCGAAGTCTCTTCTGATAACGCTGTTACATATTTGACGACACTACGTTGGAGAAGACAGGCTATGGCATAGAGCAAATCAGCCGTGTCTTTGACCATGTGCAGGGTAAATGTATCCTTGGATTCAAACTGTTGGTATGCGCATTTTTTGACGGAAAGAGTACGATACCTATAGATATGTCCCTTCACTGTGAGAAAGGCAAGAAGAAGGACTTCGGACTTACTGCAAAGCAACGTAAGAATCGCTTCTCTAAAAAACGCAAGAAAGAGGATCCTAACTTCATGAGATTCAAAGAATCAACGGATTCAAAGCTTCAGGTTGCTGTGGAAATGCTAAAACGAGCATGGGCTCACAAGAGTTTACGTGCCAAGTATGTGCTTTGTGACAGCTGGTTCACCTGCGAATACTTCATCAGTGAGGTTCTCAAACTCGGCAAGGGTGCTCTGAACCTTGTTGGATTGGCAAAGATGGGCAACACCAAGTACTCTGTAAATGGGAAGTTGCACAATGCAATGGAACTGATAGCACTATATGAAGGCAATTCTCAATTTTGCCATAACTGCAGACGGTACAAGTGCCATTATATCGCATTGAGAGGAAAACTGGGAGACCAGCCTGTACGTATCTTTCTTATAAGATATGGCAGAAACCAGCGATGGAATGTATTGTTGAGCACAGACCTCAGTATGTCTTTTGTCAGGGCATTTGAGGTTTACCAAATTAGATGGAACATAGAGGTTCTGAACAAGGAATGCAAGCAGTATCTTGGTCTCGGAGCATGTGCTGGTAGAGACTTTGATGAGCAAATAGCCGATTGTACTCTCTGCTTCCTTACATATATAACTATGGCCTTAGAGAAGAGATTCTCTGAATATGAAACCATGGGAGAACTATTTGAGAATATGGAGGAAGATCTTATGGCGTTGACTCTTTGGAAACGAGTGCTATACTGCATAAAGCGTCTTTTGGAAGTTCTTTGCGAGCATCTTGGTGTTACCATTGACGAACTGGAAGAGAGCCTGATTAATGATGACGAAGCTGCCTCCGCATATCTTATCATGGCTAAAGCGCTGGAAGATAGAGAACAAACGAAAAATGTTGCATGAAACACTTTTTAGGTAAGAGTTAAAACTCCCTATTTATAGGGCTTAGCAGAGTTTTATATCTGCAAAAGCCCTATTTTGTAGGGGTGGGAAACTTTAGTACTTATTATTATATGTGAGTGGGGGGAAAGTAGGCATTTTGGGCTGTTAACTGTTAACTCTGTTAACCCCCATTAGGGAAAATAGCCTTTCAGATGCTTCTTGATAATAGGTTAAGTGGCTTATATTAAGCCTAGTAAGAGTCATCAATGATGACCGGAAGGAGGCTTAAATGAAGCCTCGCAGTGGCGATAAATTGAGCCACTTGTGTATCCTTTATCATACGCTTGTGTACAAAAATATAAAATAAGTAAGGGCTGCCAGTACATCCTGGCAGCCCTATTACGTTAGTATGTTATGAAAAATTTGAGAGAATTGAAACTTCACAGTTTCGTAATTGTTTTACTAAACATGATTTTATAGAGAAAGCATAGAAATAATCTACTTCAATATCGTAGGAGAATTCTGCGTATTCACTTGGTCGATGCTGCTATGCTGCATCGAATCGACCGAGGCAGAATCACCCATGGCTACGGACAAGCCCTTGCCACTCTTGGTATATCCTACGTTTTCAACTTGATTGTCGGCATCCTGCTGGAATGGCACCTGAGCAGCATTGCCCAGTGTCAGGATGATAGCCACCACAGCGGCAGCCTTGAAGAGAGGCTTCAAGCGCTCTGTGAGTGAAACCACCTTCGCCTTGTTAGGCTCCTTGGTGTATTCATCCTCAATCATCGCCATCATCTTCTGGTCGAAGTCATCACCCAGTGCCTCTTGCTTAGCCTCGCCCATCTCGTAAGAGAAGAGCGCTTGGTATGGCTTCAGCTCGGCAGGCAACTCGTCCTGGCTGAAGAATGCACGGAGAATCT